>Ga0256405_10011640_pt1 | contig 11146 bp, 16 predicted proteins | sample RumenRJG_02DNA_FD_189096 | JGI IMG/M metagenome (GOLD analysis project Ga0256405, IMG submission 189096) | Bovine rumen microbial communities from Lethbridge, Alberta, Canada - RJG_02 | ecosystem: Host-associated > Mammals > Digestive system > Stomach > Rumen | place: Canada: Alberta...
TAAAATAGAAGCATCATATTAACTGGCCAAAAACATCATTCATATGGTCGGTAACCGGTATGTACCACTTTGTTAGTGAAAACAATCCTTCAAAATTCATTTAGCCATATAATTAATCTCCCACTATTCCACTTTAACCAAATCAACAAAGAGTTCATTAACACAATATTCGTCACGACCATTGCCACCAAAGTTGTCGTTTGCATAAAAATAGCAATGTTCTTGGTTTTTCGAATCAATGTTTGTTCTGATTATCGGAACAATTCCATTAATAGGACCCTCATCGTGATAAACCAATTCAAAAATATGTTTTCTATATTTCCAAGTTATCATGCAATCACATTCAGCAAATGGTTTAAATTTCAATTTGTTGTTTAACACTAAAGCATTGATGTATTTAATTGGACTCATGTAATCATCTGACCACCAATCTTCATCACGGCAGCTTTTTTCCATATCTTTGAAATACTTATTCATTTCTTTGATATTCCCTTGACCATCGAATACGCCGGTTTTAGTTAATGCGAGTTCTCTAAGGGTAGTTCTTAATGCAGAATACGCTTCATCAAAATCATTAAATATTTTTGAAGAAATGCTTTTGAGGCAGTCATCTTTCATAGTTTTAATTAGTAAACAATACATGGTGATTTCTCCTTTTTGGTTGTTTTTGTAATTCCATAATAACCGTGAAATTTATGGTGAACAAGTGATACTAATTAAATGTACTTATAAACGCACTTATTTACTTAAAGATGAACGAAAAACACAAAGGCTTTAAAATAGATATCGTGAAAACTATTTTAAAAAGTAGATTTGTTTCATATAAGACTTGCCCTAAATCTTTATGGCTTCTTTTAAATAAGAAAGAAGAATATATTGAAGACCCATCCGCTCTCAAACATATCGAAGAAGGCAAGGAAGTCGGAACATTAGCAAAGAAGTATTTTAAAGATGTTGCTGACACTACTTCTTATAAAGAAGATGGTTCTTTAGACAGCGAGAATATGATTGGTTTAACTAAACGTTACCTTTTAGAAAATAAAGAAACAATTGCAGAAGCCTCGTTCTCTCAAGATGGTTTGTCTAACTTATCTGCTTCACTTATATCATCGTGAATAATTGAGTTTTTCCTTCTGGACAGCCATAAACAACCTTTATAGGACAACCATCTTTGATTTTAACCACTCTGAAGAATGGCTCCCAAAATTTTAAAGTTAATGTATCTAACATAAAATAATCCTCCTTGTGCTAGAAGTTATTCTCGACAAACTTAATGTCGAACTGAATTTGATACATATATCTTCTTACTGAGTATTTAAAATCTGGTTCGCCTTTTTCATTAAGACCGCCAAATAAAACTTTTGGAGCAGTTAAAAATGGTTTTGATTCTTCTTCATTTAATAAAGCAACATTATAAAGTCTGTACATAACAATAGCGCTTTGATTAATGATCAAATTAAGTAAAGAAAGACACTTATCGTATAAACCACTTTCATCTTCAGAAGTGATTTGATTATATGTATTCTCAATAATTTGGATAGAATCTTCCCTACTATATTCAGAATCATCGCGGACAGAGTTAGAGTAATCATTTAAGTTTTTAAGATATTCTTTATCACATAAATGCGTTGTTTCTTCTATGTCGTGGTAATCAAATGAGATTTTATAGTACATTTTCTTAAAGTTGGTTTTAACGCCAAATTCTTTTTTTAAAGAAGCTTCGTAAACGGAGAGCCTCAGCAAAAGACTTAACAACAACAATATCAAAATCATAGTCACAACTGCCAAGACTCATTTTTATTTAACATCCTTAATTGAGGTAATATTTCTATCACCAAGATTCAAGTCGTTGTTAATACATTCTATGGAGAAGTAATCTCTTGGTGGTAATAATGAATCATCAATCTTGAACTTGGTTCCAAATTCATCAATTTCGTAAGCTTCAATAATATACGGAGATGTTTCTCCTGGAGACCACGCTAATGTCACAAAAACACTATAAAGCCCTTGTTCTTTGACTAGTTTTAGCGCAATTTCTCTAGCTCTTAACGGACCACAAACATCAATCTTATGAGGGTCTTTACCATAAATTGCTCCGCCACCAATTGGTATAGAAGGTCCATAGAAATCTACACACAACTTCTTTCCCGACAACCCATTGTCTCCTTCTGGTCCGCCTTGAATAAAATCACCTGCTCCATTTAAATAAAAATGATCCTCATCTATAGTCGACAGCGAATGCAATTTTGTGTTATTAAACAGAGATTCTAAAATTCTATCAATGACATGTTTTAGATTTGAATAATGATCTTCAAATGCATGCTCACTAGTGTGCTGAACACTTAGTGTTAATCTTTCCCACTTGTAATCATTATCGTCTTTTTTTAGTTGAATAAGAACTTTAAAGTCTGGACCAAATCGTCTCCAGGTTTTTAATTCTTTGTTTAGTTTTTCGCCAACTTGCTGTGCAACAAAATGTGCAACAGGGAAATAATCTGTTTCAGGAGAGTTTAGTGCATATCCATTGACCACATTTTGATCGTCGCTGTATTTTCTTAAATCTCTTTCATCATCAGATAACGTCTCGATACAAACGTCTAAAATGATTTCTAATTCTTCAGGGAAAGGGTGCCAATCAGGATAACCTTTCCATTCAGCTTTTCCATACTTTGCTTCTTTATAAACGTTTCTGACAATTTCTTTGATTTTTTCATTGTTAATGACTCTTCTTTTGCGTCCTGCCGCAATTCGTCCATCAACAAAAACTTTATTTGTGTGGACAGCACATTCTAAGCCACATAAAGCATCCTTATCCTTTAAGACAACATAGTTGACTATACTATTCACAATTGCGTCGCACAAGCGATCTGGATGACCACTTGAGACATATTCTGCAGTTAAAACCATAATTAATTAAACTCCTCATAATACTTAGTGATATTTGCCATATCTTCTCTTGTGTAATTACCGAATAGCCCACAATATACTTCAATTTTTTGTTCTTTAATCTTTGAAAAGAATTCATCATCAACTTTTCCGGTTTCGCCATCGGTTAATATAAGAACTTTCTTTGTCTGCTTCTTCTTTGGCAAAGAGAAATAATGTTCGAAGATACAATTAAGTGATGTTCCGCCTGTTGATTTATATTTACCTCTTCTGAAATCTTGATATGTCACTGGTACCACTATTGTTGAAAAGGCAAAAAGAATGCACTCTTTATTTTTATAAGGCGTTAATAGAAGAGGGGCGAAATGATTTATATCATTCACAACTGACCCCGAAACATCCAAATAAACTAAGGTTTGAACATTGCTTTCTCTTGTTATTCTTTTGTTATTTAAAATTGAATTATACAAAAGAGGCTGCTGGTAAACGATTGACTTGGCCAAAAGTGATCTATCTCTATAATCTGGCACGACTGAAATTGCGTCTTCTTTAACGTATTGAACCGATGCTTTCCTTTTTGAAGCACTTCCCTGAATGACTCCAGATTTTCTAAGAAGACGTTTCATCTTGTTTTGGGCAATTCTTTCAGCCTTGGCAAATTCAATAGTTTTATCTTCAAGTTCACCACCCAAATCTCTTCCGTTGATCACCATTTCTCTAGGCCATTTTGAAATCACCTTGTCAAGAATCTTTTTAAGCAAAGGATTATTCATGTCGTCATTATTGTCTTTGTGATTACCTAATAATACATATTTAGCTTTTCTTTCTTTAAGCATCTCTTCTAACTCATTTGATATGCACTCATAAACTTCAAAATATGTTCCGGTGTCGGTGTAATAAAGATTCTTAAGGATAGGAATGAATTTTAATGGTGTTTTGGAACCGATTGGTCTAAGAATACAACCAGGAAAACTTTCATCAGAATTAATTGAGGTAAAGAATGACGTATATTCTTCCTCTGGAAACATTCGACAAAGTATCGCATTGATAACCGCATCAAATGCAACATTATCAATCTCTGTATGCCTTTTAAACAAATGCGTGTGTCCTAAAACTATATGGTATAGTTCATGCATGACGAGCATAAAAAGGTGTTCATCAGTTTTACAATATGTGTCCACAAAACTTTTGTTTAAAAGCAATTCCGGTCTTGAAGTGCATGTTACTGCAGCTGAATTGGTTTCTTTTTCAACAAACCTAATGTTTAGAAGTTTCAAAAACTCCATCATATGCAAAGAACTAGTTGGAATAACAGAGAAGAGTCTCTTTTTAATATCATCTAATTCACTCATGAATTTACCTCCTCTTCTGCAAAAAGGAGTACTTTATTGAATTTTGTTTTCTCAAAACTTAATGGTCTATCCGGAATATAAAGATCTCCTACCGTTGAACACAAAACCAAAATTATTAATTCTAAGTCAGTGCATTCAACGTATTTATAAACGTCAAGTTTGTCATTTAATGCTTTGGTGTATTTATCACCGGTAAGTTCAACATATTCAGCAATCATGTAGCCTGTTGGTTTTTTAATGTTTTTGATGATATCTGGGTTATCTTCGACATATTGTTTTGTGGATTTGCTCAAATCATCTTTGTAATTTGATTCGACTAATAATCTAGATAAACGAAGAGGATTAAAAGCTACATATTTCTTAAGCTGTTCCTGCCTAAAAGCCACTTCACTTCTTGGGGGAGCCGACATGTTTTTCAAAATATCACTCATAAATTTAGCTCCTCCCAAGTATCGACAAAGAATGTGAACAAAGCTTTTGGTTCATTTTCATTAACATATTTGTCTGGCAAGTATGAGCAAAGGTAATTATTCAAATACTTTTTATAGTTCTTTCCAGATGGCACACTATGCAACAAAGCCACCACTGCGTCTGCACATTTCTTTTTGCTGAGTACTTCCATAGATTTGTGGTCTTTTGTTTCTAAGATTGGCCTAATTTCATTTGCTAATGTTTCCATAACCGCCGCATGGATATGTCTGTTAGTTCTAAATGAAAGGTAAGTAAATAAAGCCATAGCACGTCTTATCTTTGAATCATTAATACCGCTCAATGAAACGGTAATTGCATCATTAACAACTCCGATATCTACTACTTTTTTGTTCTTTATTAAGACTTTCAATCTTTCAACTGGATCGGCAATAAGTAGAATGTCTTTTTCTATAGATTCATCTAACTCAGAAAGCTTTAATCCTTGCTGACAAATATTTATTAATAAAGCCTTATCAATAGCAGTATTTGCTGAGTTTGGAATAGTGTTTTGAATATGAAGATATGCGACGTCATGAAATGAGGTTTCTTCTTTGCTATATTCGTTTAAGGTTTTAAAGGCTGCAAATAGATAAATCAAAGAATCTTCTAACATAGTCGCTCTTCTTGCCGAAAAATAACCAAAAGAGTTTTTTAAGAGTTCCATTAAAGTGACAACGTATTTGGATATGGATTCCTCGCTAGTTTCTAAAATGCTTTTGTAATGCTCTTTTGTTTTTTGAATTAACTCATAAATATCTACAGGAAAATCGTGTTTGCCTAAATGATTATCAAAGAGCATATTCTTTTTATCAGCATCGTTTAAATCATCCCAAGTCGGAACATCAATAATAAATGGGAATCTGTCTGCAAGAGCAGGATCTAATGGCATAGCCCCTATATAAGTTAGATCATCTTCATCATCGTCATCTTTGCTTGGTGGATTCATTGCAGCCCAACGATATTTTAACTTTGTTAAATTTGTGCCTTGCACTCTCTTATCATAAATAATAGGAAAGAGCTTATTTTGTAATTCTGGTTTTGTTCTATTGAGTTCATCAATAAAAACTACCTCAGCATCCCAAATTGAATTCGGATTAGAAATATAACTCAATGAAGTATTGTTATTAATTGGAACAGGAATGCCAACCAAATCATCATAGTTAATCAATGAAGCGTTATAGCACCTAAACTCCATTTTCAAAGCTTCTGCTAATCTTTCCAGGATAAAAGACTTTGCACTTCCGTGTTTTCCTATCAACAACATTGGTGATTCACTAGCCAAAGCAGCAAGTATAACTGGTTCAAGGTGAGACCAACCAAACAAACCAAGTGGTTCAGTAATTAATGATTTATTCATAATTCCTCCTTAAATCACCATAAAGAGGAATTAAAAACTCCCATCGTTACGACAGGAGCATTAAGCAAATTTATTTGTTCCCATCGTTCAAGCTTTGGCACCCAACATTACTTGGGTTGTCGGTGGATCTCAGGGCTTGTCCCTAACCACACTCTTTATGGATATGTGCTAATATTATCAATCTTTCAAATAATGGTTCGCAACTATTATTATTTGTCTCTCTTTCTTATTTTAAAAATAACTTTTTGAAAGTCTTTATCAGTAGCAAGAATGTTCTTAATTTCTCTCGCATGTTTTAGAGAAACTTTATAACTACCAACATAAATTTGTTCTAGTGCTTTGAATGGATATTTCTTACCTTCGTAAATTAGAATTTTTGTAAAAACTAATGAATAGGAACGATTGTAAGTATCATTTTTAACTTCAGGGTTTATCTCAAAACAGTTAGTGTTTTTAACAAATTTACCTAATACTTTATGGCCTTTGCCTTCGTAATACTCTTTACTTAGTAAACCTTTACGAATTAATCCACCAAAAGCCTCGAAAACAATACATTGGTCACGTTTTAATCGATTAGAAATTTCAATTTCATCAACATAACCACCATGACCAATAAGACCTTCTTGAAGACATTGAATTGCAAAACTCATTTTCTACCTCTTTTCTAAATCACAACAATATTATATATATGAAAAAATGGTCAATGTTGTAAGACCATCATTCTGTACTCATATTAGTACAATTAAAATTTAGTGATTGTGAAGAATTCTGCTGTCCATTCCTCTTGAAGTTCTTTTGCGCGCTTTATGGCGTCTTTCTTTTTGCCTTCAAATTCCTCGGACCAACAAATGATTTTAAAGTCAGTAGATATTTCAGGCTTATCCATAATTATATCTATTTTGTATTTGCTCATTGAAACTTTTTACTTCCAATTGTCTTATGAAATTGTTTTACTAGTTTTTCTACTTCTGGATCAATCATTAAATAAAGGAACTTATCTTCAAAATCAGAAAGTTTTTCTTTTTGGTAATAGGCTTCTGCAATCGCTCCTGCCATTGCACCAGTGGTATCACAATCCCCACCAATAGCAACACAATTTCTAATTGCGTCTTCAACACTTTCAGATATCAAAAAGCAATAAATTGCTTGTGGAACTGACTTTTGGCAAATTTCAGAAAAACAATAATTCTTTACTAGATCATCAAAATCTAATGATGCTATTTCGGGATAATAATCTTTAATCATTCTTTCTTTAATTTGTTCTTTGGTGAAGCCGTGAAGGGCTAAATAAATGGCCATCGAAACTGCTTCAGCTCCTTTTAATCCTTCTGGGTGATTATGAGTTATTTCAGTGACTGTTTTTGATAAAAGCTTCAGATGTTCTTCTGTATCTGCTACCCAACCGGCTGGAGAAATACGCATTGCACTTCCATTACCATATGAGTTATATGGAGGAGCTGGATATCCTAATTCTCTAGATTTATAACACCACTCAAAGAACATACCACCAAAACCAGCATTTACATGTCTTTGCCACATTTTAATAAACTCTTTGGCTAGATCTTCTTGAATCGTTTTTAATGATTGGGAAGAATAATCAATTGGATGATGTTTCATTAATACATTAGCAACGGCAATAGTTAAAAAAGAATCATCTGTCATTCTCATTCTTTGGTCATAAATATTAAACTTTTTTGTTTTGCATGGATGAAATTCGTACATTGAACCAACCATATCGCCCAAGATTGCACCTAACATAACTTCTCAATTGCCTTTCTAACGTGTTTCTTTTCTAATCCATTTTTTTCAAAACTAGTGCGGATTAAACGTCTAGTCATTTTCGTATCTAGATAATCAAACATCTCATCATCGAGTATAACATATTTTCTAATATCAATCCCGATTTCTTTCTGCATTTCAATAAATCTGAGAATACCTTTTCCCCTTCTAAAAGAGTTTCCATCACGGGTTTTGTCTCTGATGATTAATCCTTGTTTTGCAAGCTTTTCATCTAAATATGTAGCCATTTCATCTTGGTTTGGTTTATATCTAGGATTATTTGTCCACCATTCTTTCCATGATGAAACGAGAAAAATAATCGCTCCGGTAGCATCGACAATCTCTTTGAGCAGGGAGACTTTTTTGTCATCAATTCCGATATAGCCACCACATTTATCTTTTGTGGAATGGCAATTAAGAACTCCATCAACATCAAGAAAGATAACTTTTGGGCCCTCCATATAGTTGGGGTCTGCTTTTTCTTTATCAACTCTACCATCGACATCAATATATCCTTGCTCAATGAGATCATGAAAGATTTTATTAGATTTGTTGAATCCAAACGAAAAGGTTATCTGAATATAAGAAATAGATATTTTATCTTTGTTTTGAATATTTGAAACAATTTCAGTTAAGTCGTATTCCATCTTATTCCTTTCTATTTACTTTGTTTGTTTTTTAAATTACAGTTATGTCTTTATATGAGCACATCAGTACCAGTAATACCAAGGTGTTCCATAGTATCCATAGGAGCCAGTAAATACAGTTTGCTACTTTGCGCTTCTATCAATGAGATGCTTATATTTCTTCTCAAATTCTTTTATAGGTGGGTAAACGAAATCTTCGCCAAATAAGGCAAGAAGCATTCCGTTCTTTTCATACATTCTTTTATATGTTTCATTTACTTTTTTTCTTCTGGCTTGATACTTTCTATGATTCTCAGCAAGTTCTTCTTCTTTCTTTTTGGCAGCGATATCTTTATCAAGTAAATCTTGGTCAATTAATCGCTTTAAACTTTTATTTTTGAAAGCAAGAAATCCTGTTTTAAACGCAACATCAGGGTTATATGTTTTTTCATCGTTTGGATATTTAACAATAATGTACTTATTATCAAAAGATAAAACGACACCAAGTTCGTTATTTTTATTAACAACTTGTTTATTTAGGAAATCATTGTAATTCATCTTATTTAATCGCCTTTCTAGTTTTTACATCTGTAAATTTTTTATTTTGTTGAATATGGTTATAGAAAATGAAAAATAACTCTTCGAACGCTTCAAAAGATTTAGGAAGAAATTTAATTAAGTTATCAAACTGGACATGTTTAGATGTGACTTTAGCTTCAAATAGATTTGCAAAGAATTCATAAACAGCGTTGTTTTTTGAATATTTGTAATAGCTGAACATGTGGTGAACTAAGAAAAGACCATCGAAATCATGTTTAGAAGATAACGCATCTAAAATTGGAGAATACTTAAGGTTCAAGATAGCGAAACATTGTTTATCGTATAATTGATAGTAAGTTTCAACGAACCCAATCTCATAAAGCTGCTTTTGGATTTTTCTTCTTTGTTTTGTGGCTTCTTTATCTTTTTCATCACATTTAATTTTCTTGAGCTCTTTATACAAACTCATATTATTAATCAACAAGTCATAGGCTTTATCATTAATGTTTGAGTTAATAATTGATTTGTATTCACCCATCACGGCTTTGTAGATTTCTTCTTGTTTTGTTTCAAACTCTTCAGTAAATACTTCTTTTAGCGTTTTATCATTTGAAAGAACTACGTTTGTTGTTAATGCTTGACGATGACCAAACCAGAAATCAACAGCGTGGCCTAATTCGTGAGGTAGAGTATCAACTTCTTGAATATCGGTATAAATCTTATTCTTTTGTCTTCTCTTAAGATTTGGAGTATCAATCATTTCACCGTTTGGAATGATATAACCGTCATTCCACTTCTGAACGATTTTGAGCGAACCATTTTTGATGACTTTATAAATAAAATCTCGATAGAATGGGGAAAAATAAAGAGCTTGTTTCTTTAAATCATTTTGATGATAAAAGAATGACCTCTTGCTCTTTTTATTGAGAGCTTCAACAATCATTTGAATTTCGTTTTGATATGTAGTTATGTTTGAACTCAACATCTTAATCCTCACTTTCTGCACTTATTATAGGTGTACTTTTTGTTCCATTTTTTTCTTTTTAAGTTGTGTACTTATAGCAGTACATTTGTCCATAGCAAAAAAGCCCACCACTAAAGAGATGGGCTAAGCAGCTATTTAGTTAAATTAATCAACAAGAGCTATATTGTCTCTAATGAATCCGGATATTTCCTGAAATGATTTCTTGCCAAGATTTTTAGTTTTTAACAAATCAATATATCTGGCATTCAATAAATCATTCACGGTAATTAAACCAATTCTTTTTAAACAAGCAGTTGTTCTTAGCGATAAATTAACGTCTTTTAATTCACTATCTAACGAAACGTTTACTTCTTTTACTTCCGAAGGAATTGAAAAGATATATATTCTTCTAACTGGGTGCAGCAACTTCTTAATTATTTTTGCCTCTGCTCGTCTTAATCTTTCTCTACCAATGCCAAATTTTTTAGCGACTTCAGCAAGAGTTCACGTGTGTGATCCGTCAAGACCATAGCGAAGCACCAAAAAAGCGCTCTTCCTTATCTGTTAAGTCTTAGGTAATGATTTCAAGAAGTCTTTTAAACTTTTATATTTTTGTTTTCCTTATTTATAGCCAATAATCCCTAGTAAAAAGAAATGTTTTATTATTCTAACATGTTTATTATCTCTCTTGATAATCAATCAGAGAATAATAAAGTTCTTCATCTTTTGTTGATTTCGCTTCAACTAGTTTTCTAATTAAATCATCTGTATTAGTGCTTTTAAGCGCCGCTTCTTTGTCTAATGTAAAATAAGCTTCATAAAAACTTTTTGGCTCTTCTAAATATGTTTTTGCAAGTTTTAATAACATTTTTAGGTTCGCAATACCATGTGCTTTTACAAATATGTAATGAATGGAACGTATAAACTCGACTATGTTTTCATTAACTCCTGCTTCCTTAAGCTTTTCTTCGCTCAAAGCCGACAGGTGCCCTTCACCAGATAACCTTGTTTCTCTACAAATGATAAGTGCATCATCATCTGTGAATTGGTTCTTCTTGAGGAATTTGAACAAATCATCTCTTGAATAGATCTGTACATTTAATCTTTTACTATTATCTCTAACACCAGTACCGTGCATCATGGTCACTACTCTTACTAAATCACCAAATGT
>Ga0256405_10011641_pt1 | contig 11145 bp, 11 predicted proteins | sample RumenRJG_02DNA_FD_189096 | JGI IMG/M metagenome (GOLD analysis project Ga0256405, IMG submission 189096) | Bovine rumen microbial communities from Lethbridge, Alberta, Canada - RJG_02 | ecosystem: Host-associated > Mammals > Digestive system > Stomach > Rumen | place: Canada: Alberta...
CCGCGGTGGGCACCCCCCTATCCTCCCGGTACCGCACGTCAGGGAGAAGACTAAAGGCGCACCGTTTCAAGCGGACTGAGCGCACCGTTGGTGCGGATTAGGTGCACCGTTTTTTCGGAATTTGCACTCAATGCGTAACGATATGTCGGACTGTCTCCAAACACAACTTTTTCCACAAGCAGCGGAATTCCCAATGCCGCCCAGGAGGCAAATGCTTTTATGATATTTTTTTCTTTATAAACAATAAGCGGTAGCGCAAGGAACAAAGCGAACATTTTGAATGGCACCGCTAAAAGAAAAAACAAATAGAAATACCTGTATCTTTTCCTAATATAGTAATATATTCCGCAAAGCATCAAGGAAGTCGAAACGACTTCCAGTTGGCCACATATAAATACCGCATAAAAAACAAATCCGCTGGTAAGATATAAAAATGCTGCCAATTGGCCCTTTCTCTTATTCTCACCACATTCAATTACTATTTTATATATCAACCAGGCAGAAAAAAGCGTAAAAAGTAGAACCAACGTTTTCGACCATAACATACATACCGGAGATTCCAGATAATTGATATTCAGCTTGTGTGCAATAAAAAACACTGGCAACTGCCATATTGCAAACAATACATAAGTTGGAAAGTTATAATTTGCTGCAAAATTCGTCTGAGAGTATTTGACAGTCAAATCATAAAAATCCTTTATTCTGCCCCAACTTATTGCTCTGATAAGGATATTGGCATTATCAGCCGTGTTGGTTATGTCAATATACATAAATATGCCGAAAGCAAACATCAAAATCAACAAGCTGCAAACAACAATCAGAGAAGTGCTGATATGATTTTTATAAATACCGTGCATGTCTTATCTGTCTTCCTTTTTCTCATCCCCCCATTCGTATAATCAAAACAAAATCAGGCTCGATACCCTGTGCAAGCAGGGCTGGATAACGTCTGATACTCATTTCTCGTCATTAACAGCAGCAGGGAACTCGTTTTCTATATCAGATTGTTTTACTTTGTAACTATATTGATATCCGAAAGAATTCGAATCGTCCTTTCAATACCCTTTTCGATATCATACATGGGTTTCCATCCCAGCTCAGCCAATTTTTTTCCATCCAGACGAGCCTTTGTAGCTTTACTGTAACCTGCAGCTTCTACTGCGTCCGGAATCTCAAAAACCACTTTCTTCCCTTTTATTCCTGCAATGATTGCAGCCAGATCCTTCAGCATGATATCCGAATGCTCCTCTGCAATATTGTATGCCTCTCCGCATTTGCCACATAACAGGATAGTCAGAAGTCCTCCAATCGCGTCCGCTACATATGTATAACTGTAGTACTGGGTTCCAGCCGACTTCAGCACAATATCTTCACCAGCAACGCCTTTTTTAATGAACTGACTGATTGCCTTTGTGTCCGACATAAGCATCGTCGGACCGTAGGAGCGCGTAAAGCGCGGAATTACAACATCCAGGCCTTTCTGGGCTATATAAGCCTGGCACAGTGCTTCACCGCATCGTTTGCTTTCAGGATACCCAGCTCTCATTGTGTTACAGCTAATATATCCGCAATATTCCTCATCAAACAATTCCACATCGCCGCGGTTTTCACCATATATCTCATTTGAAGATGCGAACGCAAAACGTGTCGCATTATGCGCCACAGCAAAATCCAGCATATTCTGTAAACCAATGATATTCGTTGTAATGGTACCAATCGGATCTGTAGAGTACTGCATCGGATGAGTATTGGAAGCGAGATGCAGAATATAATCCACGGTGCCCAAATCATCCTTGCAGAATGGTTCTTTTACGTCATAGGGAATAAAAGCAAAGCATGGATCTTCCATATAATCCGGGAAACGTGTTGCTGCTTTATCCCGGCTTCTTCCAAGCGCATAGATCTTACAGTTCAGTCCATCCACCCGGTTTTTTGTCATGATCACGTCAATCAGAAAACTGCCGATAAGTCCTGTCGCACCGGAAAGCATCAGGCTTTTCCCGTTCAGTTTTTCCCAAGGCAGTTTCAGTTCAGAAACAGCTTTGACATCTTCAACATACAATTCATTCTGATACAATTCCATTGCTTTATCCGCCTTCACTTCAACCAATTATCCTTATCCGATTTCAGATAAGCTTTGAACATTTCCAGATCATCTTTTGTCGTCAACTTTATATTTTTATCCGATCCAGCCGCAAAATACAGCCTGACACCCAGTTCCACCATCATAGTATTGGTATAATGAGAACCATAAATACCAATTTCCTTTTCATAAGCCTCATGATATTTGGAATCCAGAAGATCAAACTGATATGCCTGAGGTGTGGATACTCTGCGTAGCGTCTCCCTGGGAATAAACTTAACAGTACTGATTTCATCATCCACAACGAAGATCTGCTCATTATAGGGCAAAGAAGTCACTGCATTTCCATATTGCTGTGCCTTGATAATCACATCTGTCAATACAGTTTCATCCACCAGCGGACGAATACCATCATGAATGATTACTACATCTTCCGGCTTCGCAATTCCTTCAAGATTATATACACCGTTCCGAATAGACTCCTGACCGGTTTTTCCTCCGGATACAATCCATTTCAGTTTTGTAATGCCAAACTGCTTTGCATACGCCCACAGAACCTCGTGCCATCCATCTATACAGACTACTTCTATAGCATCAATCTGAGGATGTTTCTGAAAGCCTTCCAGCGTATATATAAGAATGGGCTTATCATAAACATTGATAAATTGTTTAGGAATATCCTGCCCCATTCTGGCGCCTGAGCCTCCTGCGATAATAACAGCGTAATTCATACTTCTACTTCCTCCCCGATTGAATATCTCTGTATACTGATATTATCCTATCTTTTCGAAGAATAGCAATAATAAAGAGTACACCTATCAGCAAATAACGAGCAATTGGCAAATTATACAAGGCCATAGCTCCCAATCCTACAGCCGTTAGCAATACTGATACAAGCAAAAACAGCTTTGTGTTATATGGATTCTGGGAAATTCCATGCTTCTTGCACGTGTTAACAAATGCAAAATAATGGAACAGAGTATAAGCCATATAGCACACCAATGTTGTATAACCGGCAGCAATATATCCGAACAATCTGATACAGTAGAAATTAAGTGCAATGTTCAATGCCGCACTGGATACAGTTGCAATCATGATTTTCTTGGTTTCTTCAAAATAGTACTCAAAATAAATAAAGTAAAAATATACCAGCATCAAATAGGTGCTTATAATCAAAGGCGGCAGCGTCCATATTGCTTCATGGTATTCAGCCGGCGCAAAAATACTGACTACCTCCGGAGCAATGATAATAAAGCCAAAGCTCAATAAAGCCATCCCAATAATCGTATACAAAGAGATCTTTTTTATTTGGCCATAATTATTACTTTTAATATTTGAATATGCCCAAGGAGCCATTACACCATCAATAGACGTAACAACAATAGACAGGATCCAGCCAATGGAATTGGCAAGGCCATATATGCCCGCTTCACTTTTACCTACCATAGATTCGATCATTATTCTATCAGACTGTGAAAGAATTCTCTGGGAGAGGAAGTGAGGAATCAACGGCAGCACAAAAAGCATAGCGTACTTCCAATACTTGCCGTTATATGGTTTTTCCCGTGATGCGAAATTCAGCAGATATATCGAGAAGAAACAAATCAGCTCAACACCGGTTACCGAGTAAATTCTGGCGTACGCAGTTTCTGTAACATTTTTCATGGCAATAATAGCTGCAACCGGCTTAAAAACAGCAACCAGTATTGTTACAATAACCAGCGCCCTGTATTTATAGTTTATTCTTGCCCGAGCAGCCCAGAAGTCAAAGCCAGTGGTAAATAGGACCGAGACAAAAATACATAGAACCGCCATAGTCGGCAGGTGCAATAATTGATTCCAAAAATCCCTGAATGGTAGATATATGATTAATCCAATTATAGTTGTCAAGGTTGCCAATCCTTGAAGTGCACATGTTAATTGATTCTTTTCCTTTTGTGTGTCCAGATCTACCATTTTTTTCATGTATACGGAACTGGCCATCGCAAAAGTGATAAAAATAGAAAGGATGTCCCTCCAGGATTGATATATCGTATAAATACCATATTGATCCGTTGTCATCAGTCGGGTAAAAATCGGCGTAGTTATCACACCGATTCCTTTCTGGACAACATTACATACAAAAAACCATATGCCGGCTTTCACCTGGGGTGACATAGAGCGGTATTTATTTACAAGATTCTTTACCACAGTTTTCTTCCTTTTCTCAACGATCATTTCACACAATCGCTGATGATTGTTTCTTCAGGAAACACACACATTATATTATCAAATTTCAATTAATGCCTTCATATTTCACGCACCAGACAAATGCATTGTTTCCCGAATTTTATCTGCTATTTTTTCCGCAGCATTCCCATACTCTTTAATACCCAGTGCCTGGTTGAAGGCAGTTAGTTCTTTCTCATAATTGTCTTTGGAAAAGGTCCTGATCTTTTCTTCCAGTTCATCATTGCTTTGTGCCAGTATATACGGCTGTTCACGAATATCTATATAAAAACCACGTTCACGAATATATTCATCCAGATCAAGAGTAAACAGAAAAACCGGTTTCATAAGCAACCCTGCTTCAAAAGTCAAACTTGAATAATCCGAAATTACAACATCCGATATTGGAATCAGATCATACAGATCCGGATACTTTGTCGCGTTTATTATTCTGGAAGAATAAGGAATATAATCTGCCTTGTCCGCCACATTTGGATGAAGCCTAACCAGCATCACCCAACGATCACCCGTTTTCTCTTCCAATGCATGCAGTACTTTTTCATAATCCAGTCTGTAACAATCCATTCGCAAATCCAGTCTGAATGTCGGCGCATACAGAGCCACCCTGTATCCTTCAGGGATATCCAGCTTGCTTTTGATCTCAGCCCCGGACTTATCGCCGGCATTAAAAAATGAATCAAGACGCGGGGTTCCACATTCCAGAATTTCACCATTATACCAGAAGTATTTATGAATTAAGTCGGTAAAGAAAGAGCTGCCGGAAATCATCAGATCAATCATAGATGCATCATGCTTGGCCCGTACTAAATACTCAGGCGTAACAGTATCCTCTGCTGCGCCCTCTGTACGTTTATTGCCAAGATTTCCATGCCAGGTCTGAATATAGTATTGTCCTTTTCTCTTCCGCGTCCAGATGTTTTTCCTACAATTATCAACCCATACTTTTGCTGTTGCCAATTCATAAATATATCGAACCGAAGCAATTCTCACCCGTCGGACGCCCTGCGGGCAGTCGACATGATCCTGTACTGCCCAGACACAGTCTATAGCCGGATCCCCTTCAAGTTGCCGAGAGATCATCATAGGATTATCATTATAGTATTCACCATAGTAACTGATAAATACTATCTTGTTTTGTTGTATAGGAACTATTCTGAAAATACACATCAGAACAGAAAGCATAAAATCTTTCACTCTCTGAATCATACAGGATATATTCATCACAACAACATCTCCGTTTGTTTTAGTCGCTGATATAGACTTATAGTCTTACCATGTCTAAGAGTATTTTGATAAATGGAGACGAATAAAACGGCTGAATAAAAACACTAGGTAAACTTGAGCCGCTATTCATTCGCCAAATATACAAACACATACAAAGTGCTCCTAATGCATATAGTACAATCCACGATATCTGTCTAATCACCACCATTTTTTTCTGCGCTTTTAAGCTCATTGGAAACACACATCCGCCCAGTGCAATCATCGTTGCGGAAAATCTCCAATAAATAGGCACAAGCATGGGTGTACACGATATTCCCATCAAACCAATATAGAAAACAAAAGTAAAATAATTAGATGCTCTGGTATCCTTTCTCTTGTTCATTTCACGTATAATGAAATAAAAATAGGCACACATAATAATCATAATAGTTATATATGCAATCTTAAACAGTCTTTCTGTACCGCTTGCCTGTGCTTCCAGACCCCACTCTATTGCAGATTTATCATTGAAATAATTATACGCCATAAAAATCGCTTTTCTTATATATTTCAATGAATCAGCAGTCATGTTTGTCGCCAAGTTCTTCAGCGCTTCAAGAATTGGCGCCAACACCATAGCTATGGCAACACCAGCAACCTTCCCTCTTTTTGCCAGGAAAAGAAGCATCCGGATAATAATCAAAACGCTGGCAGAAGAATGTATAAAAATAGGCAATACATATAATAGCAATACCATTATATTACGCTTCTTTTTATAGCAATCCAAATACACGGCATAGCCAACAATAATATAGGCTAAAACATTCCGAATATTGTTAACAAGAGAAAAGAAGTTCAGCGCCATAACAAGGAAAAGAACACCCCATATCATGTCGCGAGCTTTTATATTATAATCATTCCCTATTTCACAATATATTCTAAAGGATAAATAATATACCAGAAAAACAGAGATAAAAGGAACAATATGTGGATCGTTAAGTTTTCCTGCTATCCAGCATATAAAATTGAACACATATAAAGCTTCACCTTCTGCGCCATATTTACCATAATCCAGAATGTGTGAAAAACTGACCTTTTTTATTCCTTCTATATATTCAAAATATCGAGTAATATCTGATGTTCCTGTCGTCTCATAACAATAAGCTGAAGCTCCAAATGCATATGCCAGACAAAACACATACCATTTCCAGCTTTTTCGGTCAAAATACAATCCGACGATACCCAACGGCAATCCCAATGGAGGTATTAGCACGCTGATTAACGTTATTAGTATTTTCATATCACCTTAACTCGCAATCTTTTTTATCTTATCCGTTTCTAATAACTATCGCTTTATCTGACGCTGCTCCGATTTGTATAAAACCCATATCAGCGTAATTATAACGGAGATTAATTAAATGATTCAGCAGGTTATCTCTGCCAAATCATTTATGATATTATGAAAAGACACCTTTTCTGTCAATAAATGCCCTAGCCATTGTTTTGTATAACCGCCTGCTGATCATCAAGGCACACATGGCTATTTTCCGTCCTTTTGTAAAGCAATTATCATTTAGAACAAACTTGCAGTTCTTTCTTAAATAAGATACTACCATGTCTTCAATATCTTTTTCTTTATTAGTGGACATTGCGAGCTTATCCAAAACATAGAAATATGCCCAACATACTCTCATTTTTGCTGTATCTGTCAGATTTGGATATTTCCGGGATATAAAATCAAAGTTTTTTTCGTAGGCTTTTATAACGTCGATATTCCGGGCATTAAAAGTTGATGTTGTTATGCTGTTTTCTCTGTGAAAATAATAGTATTTTCTTTGAGTTGTAAAAAAAATGCGATCACATTGATCCAATAGTTCAACAATCACAAAAGCATCTTCTGCTATTTTCCCTTCCGGATAACGCACCTTGTTAAAAAGTTCTTTTTTGTATAGTTTCGCTACCGCAACAACAGATGCTACTTTCGCTTCCAGAACAATCCGCATAGCCTCTTCTCTTCCGACGACAAATTGTTCTGCATTCATATTCTGTTCCGGATTAGTCCCTGGATAAACATCATAGAACGTACATACTGACATTTCTGTATTGTTCTCAATGAGACCTTTGTATAACACCTCTATCATATCCAGATCAAGATAATCATCGCTGTCAACAAATGTAATCAAATCCGCAGTTGCCCTGTCAATACCATAATTTCTTGCGCTGCTCAATCCGCCATTGTCCTTATGATACACTACAATGCGATCATCTTTCTGAGCCAGTTCCTGTGCCATTTCCAGACTGTTGTCTTTTGACCCATCGTCCACCAGGATGATTTCTATTTCTTTAAAAGTTTGATGGATTATAGATTCAACACATTTTGTCAAATATGCTTCAACATTATAAATGGGTACTATAACTGATACTTTTGCTTCCATATTTTCACCAGATACCGATGCGGTTTCGGTTAGCATAAGAGAAACAGAAGCCGCTGATTTTTCTGTTCCCCTGCATGATTGATAGTCAATTGTATACTACATAGATACTTTCTTATCATTTATACAATATTGTATTCCTTTATACGTCTGATAAGGTTTATCCGCATCTATAAACGCATCATGTGAAGGTACTCTTTGTTCCTCTGGCGGGAGTTTCATATAATCCCCGAATGCCATTCGTAAGTACCCGTCATATCCAACGGGTATTGGCATCTGAGTATCTTCAAAATCCATCATAATGGCTTTCTCAAAATATTCCTTTGGATACTGAAGATGCATGTACTTTGGTCCTGCACATAATTCTGTTATATATTTACACCTTTGAATTGAATACTTAGACATATTTTTTTCTGCCAATTTCCATATGTAATAGCGCAGATTTTTTGATCTGAAGACACCGAGTATTATTTTCCCTATAGTCTGAACTGCTTTCCCATGATTTGTCGGAACCACCTGAGCACAAAAGATATGATATACCAGCGCCCATATTAACTGCATCTTCCTGGCAAAAACACTGCTCGGGCATCCATCCAGCGGAAAGATATCAATAGTAATTCCATGAACAATATCCATATCTGCCTGATACGGTTTTATCATCGTTGTATTTTTATCACGAAGTGTTGTGAACATCCCATGGTCATTGTAATTCTTCGTAGGAAACCGCAGAACATACCTGTCCGTATCATTCCATTCCCTTTTTAATCTTTCATAATCATCGCGGGGCATGAAAAAATCCAAATCGTCATCCCACGGTATGAATCCTTTCCCTCGAACTGTTCCTATACATCCTCCACCGCAAAAATAACAAAGCAACTGATGTTCCTGACAAAATCCAACAAAAAATTTGGCCATTTTCACATTTATTTCCTGGACTTTTTTCAACTCATCAGTATTATACTCCGCCATTCAGATTCTCCTCCTGCAACCAGCTGTAGATTGCTTTATCCTTAAACATACTTATGGGATTTCATCTTAATCCGTCCCAATCAGCTTTTGTCTTTACCCTTTCCCGTGAAGTAAAACTTTAAAAATAATTCCGCGCAAGCCAACCGGGATCATAGCAACACAAAATTGTATTACTAAGGAGAGCAGATAATCCCAATAGCTGATATATCCCGTCTGCAGAACCCGTTTCCTCCCTGCTCTGTATTTTCTAAAGTATGAAAATCCACCACGCCGTTCATACATATCTTTTCCAATCCTGGCATACACAAGTGATTCAGCTATATTTTTACCTTTTGCTCCGTTTTTCAACATGTTAACCCATAACAGAGTATCTTCCATCAATGGACAGGATTGATAATTCCCAGCGTCTAAGACAGCCTGCTTTTTATACATTACTGCCATATGATTGAAAGCATCCCTTTTCTTCTGGTACTCTCTGATTTCATCATTTGTCAGAGGCACTTTGCGCATGGCAACAATGTTTCCAGGTTCGTCCTCAAACTCTGATATATAACTACTGCATATGCTCAGAGCCGGATCTTTATCAAATTCTTCCAACTGTCTTTCAAAACGATTCTCTTTGGCAATATCATCCGTGTCCATTCTGGCAATCAACTCATTGGCGCATTCCGGTACCCCTGCTCTTAATGCCAGACCCAACCCCTGATTATTCTCAAGAGGAATACGTCGGATTAAGCCAGGATATGCTTTCTGATACTCATCAAGCACTTCATACATTTCTTCTGTCAGCGGTCCGTCTTCAACTATCACCCATTCAGATGCAGGAATCGTCTGAGCAAGCAAACTTTGAAAACACGACCGGACGTACTCCGGTTTTTCTTTTATATATATAGACATCAATACTGAAAAAGGTTCTTTCATACCAATCTCACCCGTCCTCTTTTTTGTGGGTAATGTTACCAGCTTGTCCTTGTATTCATAAAGCGCTTAATCCATAATTTAGCCGATATAATCGAATTATATCACTAATACGTTTCACGAACCTTCAACCGCTCATTCATATTCTTTACCAAATACAGCCGCTACTGTACGAAACATTGTTTTCAAATCCTGTACGAATCCAAAATGCTTCACGCTTTGAAGATTCCACTTCATCTTGTCCGGAAGCACTTCTTCCATGTATACCCTGTCAACATCATCTGCAGCATCCAGCAGTTTGTCCTCATTCTTATATCGAATACTGCATTCACTGGTTATACCTGCTGGCATAAGCAATGTAGCATTATATTCCGGTTTGTACCTCTCCACATATTTTACTGCTTCCGGTCGAGTACCCACAAAAGACATTGTACCAGCAAGAACGTCCAGTAACTGGGGAAGCTCGTCAAGACGATATCCCCTGAGTTTTGAACCAACTCTCGTAATTCTGCTGTCGTTCCCAACAGTTACCGCTGTTCCAATCTGATCTGCATTGGATACCATAGTCCGGAATTTATGAATCCGAAAATGCTTTCCGTATGTAGTAACCCGTTCCTGACGGTAGAAAACCGGCCCCTCACTATCCAGCTTAATCCAAAGTGCAAGAACCAGCATGGGAATTGCCAGGATAATTAGTAATAGGAGTCCCATAGTTACATCAAAAACCCTTTTCGCGATCAGTTGACAGCGTTTTTTATTCAGACTTTCCCAATAGGGTCTGACTTCTTCCGTTTTCATAAAATCAGGCAGCTTTTCCCATTTTCTCAACATATCCGGATCACCACTTCTTTTATATTTTCGTAGAAATTAATAACCAACCGACTTGAAAGATGGATTTTTTACAATAACCTTTTCAGGTGTAATGCTCTCCAGTTCAAAACTGTATTCATAGAGCATACCTTCTTGTAACTCAATCGATGCTTCCAAACACTCGTCTTTCATATTGGAGTTTGCTCGTAACTTCAGCCAGTATGTGCCTGTCGGGGAGTTGTGTACATAGTATCCTTTATATTCTCCTGCCGTATTATTTGCCACGAATGGATCTATGAATTTCGCGTTATCATGGCTTCTTAACTGATAGATCACACTGCTGAATCTGTTCCCCTCGACATCTGTAATTAATTCATATTTATGTTCCGCCTTTCTGCGAAAGGCACCCATGAGGTTATGAAACCGGGGACCATTTCGCGGGAATAGTTTGATATACTTTTTCTGTAGGCCTCAGCATACTACAGAACCCGTGGAGAGGAG
>Ga0256405_10011642_pt1 | contig 11144 bp, 1 predicted proteins | sample RumenRJG_02DNA_FD_189096 | JGI IMG/M metagenome (GOLD analysis project Ga0256405, IMG submission 189096) | Bovine rumen microbial communities from Lethbridge, Alberta, Canada - RJG_02 | ecosystem: Host-associated > Mammals > Digestive system > Stomach > Rumen | place: Canada: Alberta | collected...
TTTTTTTTATATTTGTTGGGGGATTGGGGATTGGGGTTTGGGGATTGGGGATTGGGGATTGGGGATTGGGCCCAATCCCCAATCCCCAATCCCCAATCCCCAATCCCCAATCCCCAATTAAAAATGATAATATAAATAATAATTTAAATTATTTAATAAATATAAAAAAAAATAATTAATTAATTATTAAAAAATAATTAATTAAAAAAAAAATATTAAATTAATAATATATTTATTTCTCTATTTAGATTATTTCATAAATAATAATAATATAAATATTAAATTAATATTAACCTCAACTATATTTAAGTTAATTAATCTAATTCATTTTGATTATCAAGCAATAAATTAGCATCATCTTTGGCAGAAGCACCACTTTGAACGAATGAAATTTTGTTGACTTGAGTAAGAAGGTCTTTATTTTTCGAATTATACATAACAATAACAACTACTAAAACAACTACGACAATGAAAAGGAAGCAACTTACTACAATAATAGCAATTAATGCCTTTTTACTTACTCCTCCTGAGCTAGGAGCATCTGTAGGTTTAGGCTTACTTGTTGGCTCTGGTATATCTGATGTATCAGATGTATCTGGCTCACTTGTTGGGTCTGGGTTTGATTCTGGATCAATTACTTCTCCATCCATATCAATTGCTTGATATGTAACATATTCAACATACGAACCTTTGGTAATTGTTGCGATAATTTGAGCATAAGTGTAATTGACATTAGGCTCTTTGAATCTTACATTCATTTCGCTCACATCATTCGAATATGTAGGATGATTAAATTGCTGTGCGATTGATGGAGATTCAGTTATTGCAATCATATCGGTTTTTTCATCTTCGACATATGTTTCATTATCTACTAATTTAACTGTGTAAATAATATTTGGCTCATATTCATCAATTTGTGATGTATTAATAGTATAAAACTTTATATTGAGACCTCCATTTTCTTTTGTAGCAGTAAATCTTGGATTATTATTATTAATTTTAAATTCGTAGAAGGAATCATATTCCGCATTCATATATTTGAATATATAGTTATTTAATTTTTTATTTTTAAAATCAGAAGTTAAAAATATAGTAAGGTATAAAAAGTCGGCATCTTCTGGTCTTTTTACTGTAACGAATGTTATACCTCTTTCTCTTTTATCAATAAATTCTTCAAATGTTCCATTTACTTTTTGATCTTTTTCTCGATTTATTGCGAAATCAACATATTCACTATTCGCTGAAAATTGTATTCTTATATAATTTGAAAATTTGCTATCAGTTTTTAATTTGTAATTTATTACTGCATTATCTTCAATTTTTCCTAATTGATATGAATTTTGAATAACTGGAACATCACTATTGATATAATTTAGACCAATTTCTCCTCTGAATCTTTCGAATTCTAAATGATATTTTTCATTCTTTCTTATAGCAAGGAGTATTACTGGATTTTGTATGTTATTGAAATGTGTTTTTGGAATATAAATACTTCCAGCCTGTAGAGCAGTATCATAAACACCTTGAAGATAGAAATCATTTGGGATTTTTTCTTTATCATTTTTAATATCGAAAATTCTTGATTCTGGAAGAACCATAGCTTTAAATAAGAATTCATCACCTTTAATAGTTCTTGATTCTATTGCAGAGCTTGTATATATTAAATCATGTAAATAGAAGAATGCAGTGACATCTTTATCTTTATCGGTAACTTTAGCATAATAATAAAGATCAGTTTTTTCCTTAATATTTTGATATCCGAATTCTGTAGTTTGACCAATAGTTAAAGTATCTAATTCTTCTGATTTGATTCTTAAGAAGAATTCCAAAATGAAAGCGCATCCGGGATTTTGGTAATCGAGATCACTAAATCTTAAATTCTCTACTGTTAAATCAGTATTTACTCTTTCTTCATCACTTTTGACTATATATTTAAGATTATCTTCATCACCTCTAAGATAGAAAGGACCATTACTATCTTGTTCTAAAGTAACCTTTGCTTCTCCATGTAATGACATTAAATTAAGAGCAAGACTTTGCTTTGTCAAGAAATTAATATGAATTTCTTGTTTATTAAGATCAATTGGATATATTTGTGGTGAACGAGGATTAGGTTCTAATAAAATTTCTAAAGTCATAAATGATGTTAATATTTCAATATCTTTGTCAGTATTCGAAACTATACTTATAAAAACATGTTTATCAAAATCGCCATATTTTATAAATAAGAAGTTTGTCTTTGTTGCTTTTGTATCAAATTGTGCTCCTTGAACTGGGATATTTCTTTGTAATTCTTCGACATTATAACCATCATAGATTTCTCTCTCAATAAAGGTCCCAAACATATCTATTTTAGAAGAAGGATCTTGTGATTTAGCATATACCATTAAATCATTGAATAATTCAGTATCTTTATAAATGACGGCTAAAAGACATCTATAATACGAATCATCTCCTGTTTCTATTTTTTCAGGTTTACATAATATTTTTTGGTCAGAAGTTGCTTTATGTATATTTAATTCTTTTCTCCTGAAATGAACTCTGAATGAATAAACTGAGAATTTATGTGTTTCGAAATATTGAGTACTTACTCTCAATTTTAATTCTTTATCTTTTAATGATTTATTATCTTTTTCCTCTTCGCCATAAATCATTTCTTTAGATATAACAATAACACTTTGACCATTATTTGTATACTCGATTGAATAACCATCTATTTCTGCATTTAATTGGACAACATTTGTTTGCCAATCTATTTCTATAGCTTCGGCATCGTAAGGACAAATAAGAGAATAATTTTGAATATTATATTCTTCTCTTAGAACTGTACTATAAAGAGAACCTATTATGAATTCATCAGGTAATATATCAACTTTACTACCTCCTAACATGAAGTAAGTTTCAGGACTAAAATCAATTAAAATACTGAAAGGAGAGAAGTCATATTCTCTATTTCCTGTTTTAATTACTGATGATACTACACTTATTAATAAAAAGCATCCATTGTCACATTTCTCTGTATCTTCTATGCTAAATTTAATTTTTTTATTATAGAAATCATATTCAAGAGAATTTTCATCATCTAAATATTTAATAAATCTATAATTTCTCCAATGGGGATTTTCATCAGGAATTGATTGGTCTTTTTTGACAATTTTACCATAACAATATCCACTTCCTCTATTAAAGTCAATTGTGGCATATCCACTATATTCTTTTCCAACATCAGTATAAAGGAATAAATGTGCATCATTTGTAACATAATCTTTTCTTAAAACTTTTCTTTCGACATAATAAGGTGTATTATATTCTTGTTTCATCGAAAATTCTATTATTGGTGATTCATCATTGAAAGTCTCAAGATTTTCTATTTCGATTGTTACTGAGCAAAGTTCATAATTTTGACAGTATTGTTGTATAGTGTCATTTTTTAAGAAGAAGATACCACTTTGTGAATAAACTCTATCGAAATTAAATTCTTGTTCTCTGAAGAATATTCTAAATCCGAATTTTCCTGGAACTATCATATTAAGACTGCAAGTTAATTTTTTCGATGGATCAACATGAGGGAAAACATATCTTATTTTTTTTAAAGTTTCTGTGAATATTGTTTTCTGAGGAATACCTTCACCTATTAATATTTCTTTTCTTATTCCAGTTGAAGTTTTATAAAATTCAAGACCTGATACATATAACATACATATATCATTTTCACTTATTAAATTCTTTTCTTTAATTTTAGCAATAAATGTTTTGGGTTTCGATTCTTCATTTTCTTTATATTCATAAACGCTTTGAGAATAACTTCCATATGAATCAATCTTTGCTTCGCTATCTTGAACTTGACCTGTAATTTCAAATTTACAATTGAGAGAATAGAAGGAAGAGAAGAACATTGATGGTGGAATTATATTAGGACTTTCTATAACAATTGTTTTTTCTGGTTTATCTGCCTCAACAGGAATTAAATAATTAATACCTGAATTAATATAATTTATTGTTGTTTCTTCTCCTTTGGCAGTAATTAATTTATATTCGACTATATAATAAGAATCAATTCTTGAAGTTGTTTCAATACGTATCGCTTTAAGATCTTCATTTACAGGTACACTATAAAATATTTTATTTGATAAATAATATTTTTGAGCATCTATGATTTCTTCATTTGTGTCATCATTTAAAATAGTAATGCCTACATCTCCAGTAACAACTAAAAAGTCAATAAAAACTTTAGTTGGTCTTTCTTCTTCTGAAGAAAAGTCAATTAAATAATGGTTAACATCATCTTGCATATTATATTTTCCGAAAGGTTGTTTATTTGTTAATTTGATAAGTTCGCTTTCTCCAAATATTGTAACTAAAACTTCGCAATATTGATAATTGTCAATGGTAGTATTATCTTTTGATTCATGGCATTTAAAGACGACCAATTTTTGTTCTGAATCTATAGGAGATTCTGGAATATCAGTAGTAGATATGGTTGAAATTCCATTTATATCCGAAACTTTTTTAGTAACACTATTTTCTATATCTTTATCATCAACATTGATTAAAGGATAAGAATCACAATCATATGTATACATTTTTGGATAACCAACTTTGGCAATCATATTAAATACTAAACGATTTGTTTCTGTTTTTGGAATAAGACTATTAAGAGTTATAGTTTTACCTATTGGGATAATTCTTGAATAAGTAATTGCATTTACTTGTGGTAAGAAATTAGCACCGTTAAATGTCGAATAGGCTTGGATTTGAACCGAATAAGCTAAAACGTCTTGTTTATCTAAACTGATACATAAAGTATTAACTGGATTCATATTGTAATTATAAACAGCATAGAAAAATCCATTTTCATATTTACTCGATGGAATAATAACTTCATCATCACCTGAATCTTTATATATAATTTTAGCTTTTCCATCATATATTCTACCTGTTATATAAAAAACATCATTTTCTGGTAAATCATAGCAAACTCTTTCGAATTGTTCTTCTTTTTTTAATAATCCAGTTGTTTCTCCCATTTCTGGAGTTAATTCTCTCACAACATTTCTTTGTTTGTAATTAATACCTAAGGAAATATAATCACCTGGTTGAGCGATAACTTGTACTCCGTAATACTCTAAATTGGTTGCTTCAAATAATATTGCTGCACCACCATTAAAATCGTGTTGTATGCATTCATCATCATCGCAATCATGAACTTTCAATAAAATATTTTTTCCACCAGTTGCATATACAGTTAATAAAGCACTTTCATCCTCACCAGTGAAGTCATTCTTAAATTTGAAATTCATATTTTTATTTTCTTCAGATACATAATAGTTAAATACTCCCATATGATCAATTACAGCTTCGTTCATTTTAGAAATAGTAATATTATAAGAACAACCTTCTGTAGTTTGACATTGGACAGTTAAAAAGAAGCTATTTAAGAATTGTCCTTTTTTAATAAAGAATTCAGTTGATTTAGCTCCTCCTTTTGATATTTGTCCTCTATCTGACATACAGTTAGGATCTGAACCAGAAAAACATAGCATGGGACTATCTTCTCCTTCTTCATTATATACTTCGACTTTGACATATTCTAATAATAATTCTGGATTTTCGAATTTAACTTGATATCTTTGTTTTTCTCCGGCTTCAGGTACTTGTGCAGTAATAATTCTATATTTTGATTGGAGTGTAATATTTTGCATAACATTTGTCTTTGTTAAAACTACAGATTCTTGGACTCTATGTTCTGATATATCAACTGGTTTATATAAATAAATTAATTTTTCTTCTGCTAAACCATACATGGCCATTACTTTCACATACAAAACATCTTTATTGTATGGTATCTCATAAGTTAATAAATTTTCTTCTGTTTCTGGCACATTAATAAATAAGTTCATACCTTTTGATTCAGACATAGCAATAGAATTTACATTTTCACCTCGAACAAAATCTTCGGTATATATAGCTTTTATGAAATATGATACGTCGTTATATTTTAATGGTTGGAATGAAATAGTTATTTTTTGCTCGTTTTCATTTTCGACGAAAGTAATTTTTTCATCAATACCAACATCTATTGGTAAAAATGCACTATCAGAATTTGCGTATAAATATTTAAATACAAAATAGTCTAATCTTTCATCATAAGTATCTTCAACACCTTTTTCTGCATATGCAATAAAGAATAAATCATTTGCGACTTGATCTTTTTTTAATTGGACATTTAAAACTTTTCTTCCTGATACTTCTTTTACTTCAAATGATTGGAATTCTGAATGGGCTTCAATATTATAATCGAAAGTTAAAGCGAATTTAACATATACAGAATTTGTAGAATATTCTAATCTTAAGTATTCATTTTTTTTAATATTTTTTAATCTGTATATTTTTTTACCTTGAATAACTGAGGTTAATTTTCCTGTGATATATATTCCTTCTGGAGTATAATAATATCCTGATTCAACACCGACTGAATGAACATCTGCTTCTAATCCTATAGTTTCATATTCATTTAACATGTTAGTATTATTTATACCGAAGAAAATATAAGGAACTTTATCAAGAATCTCTTCTTCCATTATTCTACTAATATCGCCTTCGGAAATAAACATAACACCAAACATACCATCAACTTTACCTAAGAATGTATTTTCCGGAGTTGGTTTTGGTCTTAATCTTTCATCGTATCTTGCTTTATGGATTTGCATTTCTGGTACAACTGTTCCATAAAGAGTAAAAAGATCATTTTCATAAGCTAAAGGTTCGGTTTTTTTATTTTTGAGAATAATATCATAAAAGTTCAAGTTAACTGTCCAAGATTGGAAATAACCTATATGACCAAAGTAGTTAAGTGGCATGTTCACAGATCTATAATGGATTTCACCGATTGAATTTGGTTTTAATTGATCCATATAACTTCTGGGATAATATGTAATATAAAATACGAAACCAGTTTTGAGTTCGAGTAAACTTGTAAATGAAGTAGCATTTAATTTAGGTAATTCTGTGCTTTTTTCTTTTGAAGTTGTTAAAGATAATCTATCATCTCTTCCTCTTAAATACATTATTTTATCTTTTTCGCTTTCTGTAGACCAACTAAAGCCACCAATTCCAGCGATTGAATGAAGATTTATTAAAAGATCATCGGTTGTTTGGAATTCTAAAAATATATTTTTTTCTTTTAAAGCAAAGATTTGAGGTGTACTTGGATTTGGTGTGAAGACCATACCATTTTCATATCTATAAGTTGAAGATAAAATTTCAATTTTATCATCAGAGATATCTTGATTAAATAAGGTAATTAATAAATAAGAATTTTCTTTGTCGACGTTTTCAATATAAATCAAATCATTATCTGTAAATCCTTCAGTGCTTTTTTTATTCATTATATCTTTGGCTTCTGATATTATTTCATTAATATCATTTGTTTCAATTATTTCAGCTTTAACTAATTTTCCATATTTAATATACTCTTTACCATTAGTTGTTGGATAAAGAACTAAATTATTATTGAAATCTATTTCATCAAAAATAACAGCGAATGCACACATATAAGAATATTCGTCATATTTCCAAGGAGTACATTGAACTTTTTGGTCACTTCTTATATGAATCAATTGAGAAGCGATTTTTAAGTTGTCTGTCACAATTTGAGGCATATATATTTTAAAGGCATAAGGAGAGGATTTTATACTATCGGTATAATTTGCATAAATACCTAAAGTTAAAGGAATTCCTTTTAAACTATCAGTTTGAGAAGCATATGCACTTTCAAGGATTTTTCCTTTTTGTATATTAAAAACAAAATCGCCAAATGAAGGTAAAAGGAAATCAAAATCATTGAGTGTTGGTAATCGATCTCCGACATTGATAAGTAAAGCAGGACTATCTGCTTGCCAATCGATAATAACTTCATTTGAATCGTAAGGTAAAAGAATTTGATAATAATCAAATTTTCTATTATCTAAAGGATCATTTATTATATCACCAATAATAAATTCATTCAAACGTATATTTACTTTTGGGCTTGGCGTTTTTGTATCTGTTTTAATAACTCTTGTATTTAAATTTATTCTGAAAGGAAGTTTTTCCATATCATATTCTTCTGCCATTGCCATATTCGTATTAACAGTAATCAAAACATAGCATCCACTGATACATTTCATAGTATCGGATTTAGAAATTGATAATTTCTTTCCATAAGCACTATATTCTATTTCTGTTTGTCCATCTGGGAATTTATAAACTCCTCTCCAATCAGGATTTTCTTCAATTTCTGGATTTGTAATTCTTACTATTTTTGCATAAATATTACCACTTCCTCTTTTAAAATCTAAAGTGATATCGCCATATTCTTCATTTGAAATATCAAAATAGTAATGTTTTTTATGGGTTCCGTCTAGGAAATCTGAAGTTAATCTGTTTTTTTCTAAATAAAGTGGATTTGCATCGAGTTGATATGCTCTTATTTGAATCTTTTTTTCTGTCTTTTCTGTAAAATCTATCAATAAAACATTGATATCAATTTTGCATACTTTTAAACTTTTGCATTTATTTCTAATTGTACTAGAACTAATAGATAATTGTTTTGTTCTATAAATTCTTTCACCGTTGTTCAAAGCAACATTATTAACAAATGTATAAACCATATATTCACCTCTATCTAATAAATGTAAATCTACGACGAAAGTACTATCATAATCAGTTGCAAAATAGGAATAATTCGAGAATGGGTAACTTTGTGAATAAGTAAATGTATGTGGAACGCCTTCTTCAAGAGAGATTGATCTTCCAACTAAAGTTTTATCAGGTAATTCGAGACCAGAGACTGCTACCATACAGAATGATTTTGAAGAATCAGTATTAGCATCTGGAATTATTCTATAATTGAATTGATAAATTTCTTGAGAAAAATCATTATAATTTTTATCTATGGTAATGCTGGCATAATTATCAAATTGAGGAACTATTTCATCACCGGTCATTCTTTTCCATAGAGCACTAAATTTACAATTTGGTGAATAAAATGTTGCCATAAATGGTTGATTGTCTTCATATTTAGTGTTCTTTAAATAAACTGCCTTTTCTACGTTATCAGTACCAACTGTTTTTAATGTAATATAATTAACTCCTGAATCAATGCTATTTTTATCTTCTGAGTTTTCTTCATCTAATATAATATAATTTACCATATAAAAGGTATTCTTTTTTGCTTCGACATTAAATCTCAAATTTTCAGTTTTGGCTTTATCGTATTTAATATAATAAAAAACTTTATTTGGTAAATAATAATCATTCGACTCACCGCTAGTATAGTCAACTATGTTTATATCAGAATCTCCGCTGAAAATAGTTAAATCTAAATAGATTTTAATATTTTTATTAGGTTCAATATCACTTGGTATTTTTATATTATAAAAATGTTGTTCGCCTTCGTCTAAAAATTGGGTGAATGTTCCTTCTTCGACAATATTAACAACATCAATATCTGAAAATATAGTAATTTCAACTTCGCAGAATTTATCATTGGAACCAATTACAGCTTTATTTCCGCTTGGACAATCAACAACCACAACTGGTTGATTCCTTTGAATAGGATTAATTGGACTTTTAAACTCATGTATATAATTAGCAAATCTGTTGGATACAATTGGATGAGTTAATCGATATATTTCAGAAATTTTACAAGTGGGGAATTGAGAATTAAGGGTATAATAAAGTTCTGGAGAACCTTTTACAGCTTTCATATTGAAACTTTCTTTCTTTGCTTCTGGAGGAATAATTCCAGAAAAAACAGCCTTTTCTCCCTCTTTTAAAATATAACGTCTTATTTCACCAGGAATAGCAGGAGTAGTTAACAATAAAGAATCGTCGTACGCTAACATTTGGATTGATAATATAATCATCGAATTTTCTAATTCAACGCAATAAAATCCATCTGTTTGAGTTGGGTATAATTGCCTTATAATATTATAATCTGAAATAATACCATCTTTAATTTCTTTTTTAGTACCAATTAGTTGTTTATCACTATCTGTGAAATAGGAGGAACCTTTTAATGTATATAATTTTCCAGTTATATAAGAGGCTTGTTGTTTAAAATCAATAGGGAAGCATATTATGTTATCTGCATATACTGTCATTTCATTTCCTCTTATTGTTAATTTATTTATTGAATCACGTATTCCATTATAAGGAACACTTCCTACAATGACATAATCGCCTTGAGTACTTTCAACAGTCAATTCATTATCAGCTTCGTCATAACTATTATAAAATACTTTTCCGGAATCAAAAAGATTTTCAGTATAACTGTTCATTGATGTATGACTTTTTGCTATGGATTTCCCTTTGACATAAATGGACATGTGACTTGGAGTTTCTGAATTTGGATTTATTAAATTAAATTTCATATTAGTGTTATAGGCATCAACAAAATAACTGGTTTGTTGTCCTATTGGAAGTTCTGCTATTTCAGTAATTTTGACTTCTATTGAATATCCACCAATCGAATCACCTTCTCTTTGTTCAGTACAAATTATGAAAACATTATTATCATCTCCTTCTTTTTCGATTTGATCTTTTTTGAGGAAAATATAAATGTTTCCAGAATATTGAGCTGACATAGCAATTCTATTTGCATTACAATTTTTTGAGTCTAATGCGACAATTAAAGAAGGATTTTTTTTTGTTTCATCATTTGGAGTTAAAACAATGCTTATATATTCTTTAGATAAAAATTCAGGCTCAATTACAAATTTATCTGCATTATCGGAACCAATTTTTACAGGATCTGTTTCATTTAAGTAATAAGTTTCTTGGTTTAGAAACAAATTAAGTGTGCAAAAAAGCAAGAGTAGTTTTAAGGTTGATTTTAATCCCATTTCTTATTTAAAATATCTTTAATTAATTATTTTTGATAAATATTTTTTTTGTTTTATTATTTTGTTGTATTGATTTAAATTTTTTTGTTAATTAATTTTTTTTTTAATTAATTAATTTAAATCTTATATCATGTAAATCATGGGGATTGGGGATTGGGGATTGGGGATTGGGGATTGGGGATTGGGGATTGGGCCCAATCCCCAATCCCCAAACCCCAATCCCCAATCCCCCATCCCCAATCCCCAAATTTTTAATAT
>Ga0256405_10011644_pt1 | contig 11142 bp, 8 predicted proteins | sample RumenRJG_02DNA_FD_189096 | JGI IMG/M metagenome (GOLD analysis project Ga0256405, IMG submission 189096) | Bovine rumen microbial communities from Lethbridge, Alberta, Canada - RJG_02 | ecosystem: Host-associated > Mammals > Digestive system > Stomach > Rumen | place: Canada: Alberta | collected...
CGAGGACGATGGAGCAGAGCATGGTGAAGATCATGGTCAGGTAGATGCTTCCGCCTGCCAGGGAGACCAGGCCGTTCGCCATCTTCAGGCCCAGGCCGGTCATGGTGACGACGCCGACGATGATGCCGGCGCAGCCGCAGGCCACTGCCACGGGGATAGCGCTTCTGGCGGCATCCTCCAGGCCCTGGATGAACATGCCGAAGAATTTCTTCACGTCGAAGCTGTGGCTCTCCTTGATGATCTCCACGATCCACACTGCGATGCAGGTGAAGATGCCGTAGATAGCCGCCATCATGGCGGAACGGCCCTGGATCAGGAGCGCTGTGATCACAACGACCGGGGCGATCATGTACCAGCCCTGCTTCATGAGCTGGCTGACCACCGGGCGCTGGTCCTTCGGGACGCCCAGAAGGCCGTGCTTCAGGGCCTCAAAGTGGACGTTGGTGAAGATGCCGGTGAAGTACAGAAGGGCCGGGATACAGGCCGCCAGGGCGATCGTGCCGTAGGCGCATCCGATGTACTCGGTCATGATGAACGCCGCGGCGCCCATGACCGGAGGCATGATCTGTCCGCCGGTGGATGCCGCCGCTTCCACTGCTCCCGCGAACTCCGGACGGTATCCGGTCTTCTTCATGAGCGGGATGGTGATGGAACCTGTAGAGACAGTGTTCGCGACGGAGCTTCCGCTGACCGTACCCTGCAGGGCGCTGGCAACGACAGCCGCTTTCGCCGGTCCGCCTACCGAGCCGCCGCAGGCGCCCATGGCGATTCCCGTCATCCAGTCGCCGACGCCGCTGGCCTTCAGGAAGGTCGCGAAGATCAGGAACAGGTAAATAAAGGTGGATGAGACGTAGATCGGGGATCCGAGGATACCCTCAGTGCCCAGCCACTCCGTGCAGACCACGCGCTTAAAGGTGAATTTCGCGTGGAACAGGAACAGCGTCTTCGGGATCAGGTGACCGAAGATCGCGTAAAGAAGGAACACGCTTCCCAGGGTCACCACCACCATTCCGGCCACACGGCGCGCCGCTTCCAGAAGAAGAAGGATCGCGATGCAGCTGACGATGATGTCCGTCTGCGTGAAGGAGCCCGCGCGCAGCAGCAGTGCGTCGTAGTTCACGATGTGATAGGCTCCGCAGCAGAGGCAGAGGATCGCGAGGATATAGTCGTAGAACGGGATGGTCTTCCCCGGTCTTCCGAACGCCGGATAGAGAAGATACACCAGCGACATGCCTGCTGCAAGGTGCGGTGCCCTCTGCAGAGTGGACGGGAAGGTCCCGAACAGGCCTGTATACAGCTGGAAAAGAGACCAGCCGACGCAGATGAGGAACACCAGTTTTGCCGGAACTCCTTCCAGCCGGCGGAAGCTGGATTCCTTATCATATTTCAGCATGATCTCATCGCTGCTCATGGCAGCGGCAGTGTTGTTGTTGATTTTGGTTTTGTCTTCAGCCATTCAAGTCTTCCCCTCCTTCGTTGACAGGAACAGGTAAAGCGAAAAGGAGCAGGCTGAGCCCTGCCCCTTTCCGCTGGTGATCAGACTCAGCCGTTGTCCGGCACTTCGATGCCCATCTCCTTGAAGTACTTCGCAGCACCCGGATGGATGGGGGTCGTCACGCCGTCAAGGCAGCCCTCAAGCTGGACTTCCTTACCAGTTGCGTGTGCAGCCGCGATCTCGTCGCCGCTCTCATAGAACGCCTTGGTGATCTTGTAGACAGTCTCTTCGTCCATATCTGCGCGGCAGTACAGAACAGCCTTGCAGGTGATGGTGTTGCAGTCCTCGATCTGATCCGGATAGGTTCCGGCCGGGATCACCTTGCGGGTGAAGTACGGAGCGTCCGCCTGGATCGCCGCGAGGATGTCGTCGTCGATGTTGATGTAGCTGAGCTTCATGGAAGTGGTCATTTCAATGATGGAGGAAGCCGGGACTGCAAGCACGTTGCAGGCTGCGTCGATATGGCCGTCCTTCATCTTGGTCGCTGCGTCGCCGAAGCTGTCGCTCTGGGGCTGGATGTCCTTTGCCGGATCAAGGCCTGCCGCACTGAAGACCTTCTGGGAAAGTCCCAGGGTTCCGGAGCCTGCGGGTCCGATCGCGATCTTCATGCCCTTCAGGTCGGCAACGGTCTTTGCGCCGGTCTCTGCGTTGGCAACGATCTGATAGACCTCGTTGTAGACGACGCCGATCGCCTTAACATTGTCCGTGGGTGCGGAGAATGCGCCGGTTCCTTCGAAGCCGTTGGCGGCAACGTTGTTCATGGCGATGCCCAGGTCCATTTCGCCCGCCTGCATCAGGTTGATGTTCTCGACCGATGCGCCGGTGGACTGAGCCGTGATGGTGATACCGTCAGCAGCCAGCTTGTTGTTGATGGCGTTGGCCATGGCGCCGCCCAGCGCGAAGTAGGTTCCGCCGGAGGAGCCGGTACCCATGATGAAGTCACCGCCTGCCGCCGCGGGTGCTGCAGGAGCTGCGGGGGCTGCAGCCGGCGCAGCCGTGGTCGCTGCGGGTGCTGCAGGAGCTGCTGTGGTCGCTGCGGGTTTGGAACCGCCGCAGGCAGCGAGCGCACATCCCATTGCAACTGCAAGAACGATCGATAACAGTTTTTTCATAAGCTTCCTCCTCAATTTAAGTGACTTTTGCATCTGTTACTTGTAATTGGCAGGTTACTGAATAAACTGAGTGCCGCAGACTTATTGTCAGTCTCCGATGCAGACGACCTTGCCGTCCTTCACGATCAGGGTCTCGGTCTCCATGCCCTCATCGAAGATGATGGTGGGATTGTACTGGACCATGTCGATGTGGACCGTGGAGCGTGCGGGCTGTCCATAGTAGAAGCCGTTGCCCATTGCGATGTGGCAGGTGCCTCTCGCCTTCTTCTCTTCCTCGAAGTCGCCGTTGAACATGCAGGCCGGGTTGAGGCCGATGCCGATCTCCGCGATGTTGTCGCTGTCCTTGACCTCTGCGATCTGCCTGCGGATCTCCTTGCAGATCTTCGCGTCTCCGCCGACGACCTCGACAATGCGGCCTTCCTCGATCTTCAGCTCGACCGGGATGGTCGGGCAGCCGTAGTAGCAGATGGGTCCGTCAATGACCAGCTTGCCGTGGGTGGATCCGATGACCGGGCCCAGGGAGACTTCGCCGTCGGACCATGCCATGGCGTCGCCCGGGTTCCTTGCGATACCGCACTCGATGATCGGCTCCATCTGGTTCATATCCATGTAGAGATCGGTGCCTGCCGGAGTGGTGATGTGCGCCGTCTTCTTGCCTCTCCACACAGCCTGGAGCGCTTCGCCGTCCTTGTAGACCTGCTCATAGTCTGCCAGAGCGCCGCCTCTTGTGAAGTTGTCGATGCTTCTCAGGCAGATGGAGACCTCGCGCAGCTTCTTCTGGTTGATGAGCTCCTTCAGGTGGTTGTTGTAGATCGCCGCGCCGGATGCGGTGGTCATGCCGACGAAGACATCGCACGCGTCCATGCCCAGTTCCAGGGACTTCGGGAAGATCGTAGCCTTGTCCTTGCCGCGGATCGGCATCATGTAGACGCCCCACTCCGCTCCGAGATCGTTTGCTGCCGCTGCCATCGCCTGCGTCATTCTCTCATCGGTCTGGGGGTCTGTCACGATCAGGACTTCCTCTCCCGGCTTCACTGCCATCAGATTGCCCAGAATGTAATGGGCTCTCTCCATACACTCGATGATCCTGTTATCAGCCATAGGTCACTTCCTCCTTTTGTGTAAATTGCCTTCCGTTCTGTCAGTCAAAAATACTGCAATATTATTATAAATGACCGATTATCGCCGCAAAAATGTTATAACAATTTGATATAAACCATATTTAGTATGAATATTTATGTAATTTTAACTTGATTTTGACTATTTGATTCCATTATTCTTTAACTGTACAGTTTGTCCTTCAAATCTGAAGGAGGTGGAAGTCTATGACCATCAAAGAAGTCCATTACATTTACACGATCTGCCGCGAGCGCAGCTTTTCGAAAGCCGCCGCGCGGCTTTATATGTCACAGCCCGCACTGAGCACCATTGTCCGCCGCGTGGAGCGGGAACTCGGTGTACGGATCTTTGACCGCAGCACCATTCCCCTGACACTGACCGACAGCGGCAGGATCTTTATCGAGGCAGCCCAGAAGATCGGCGACGTGGATTCGGACATGATGAACAGGCTCCAGGACATTAAAATGCAGCAGTCCGGGCACCTGTCCATCGGAGGTTCTTCATTTTTCTGCAGTTATGTTTTGTCGGAAAAGATTGGAGAATACCGGAAGCTGTATCCGGGGGTCCGGATCGACCTGTACGAATCGAATATTGATATTCTGAAAGAAAGGATCCTTGCGAACGAACTGGATCTGATCATGGAGACCGCCGTGTTCCCCGAGGACGGGATGAACACCTGCCTGGTGCGGGAGGAAGAGATCATCCTCGGCGTCCCCAGACATTTTGCCATCAATGAATCTCTTGCGGCGTACCGCCTCACGGACCAGATGATCCGGAAAGCTTCCCCAAACCTTCCGGATGTGGAGCGGATCTCCCTGGAGCACTTTAAGGATCTCCCGTTTATTTTCCTGAGGTCCGGCAACGACCTCTATCACCGCGGCCTGGAAATGTGCAGGAACGCGGAATTCCGTCCGAATATCGTGATCTATCTCGACCAGATGCTCACCGCCCACAACATCGCGGCGCGCGGCATCGGATGTCTCTTTCTCCGGAGCTGGATGCTCCCCTATCTGACAGATACCGACAGCCTGTATTACTACCTGATCAACGACAGTCTCAGCCAGAGACCGGTCTATTTTGCATGGAAAAAAGGCAAATACATTACCCGCGCCATGCGGGAGTTCCTGCGGCTCAACAACGTGGAACTGCCCGAGGAGTGAGTATTTTAAAAGTGTCTATTTTAAAGGTGTCAGGCACCGTTAAGAAATCTTAACGGTGCCTGACACCTTCAGCGGACACCTTCAGCAGCGTGGGAGGCTTCGGCGAGGATCTCCGGATTGAGATCCTGCCAGTAGGGGATCTCCGCCCGGCAGCGCTCCAGCTCTTCGGGGCTGATCAGGGCGGTGACGATGCTGTCCTCCTGTACGGCTGTCTGGTTTTCCGCGGAAGTTCGGTTTTCCGCGGCTGTCCCTGCTTCCGGAGTAAAGCCTTCCGCTATCACTGTGCCGTCCGGGCCGACGATCCGGGCGTCGCCGCAGCAGTTTTCGTCCAGGAAATTCGCTCCAATTACATAGACCAGATTGAACAGCGCATTCGCAGCGGTCTCGACCCGCCATCGGTACGCTGCTTTTCTGCTCCAGGCGGCCGGGCAGAGGATCAGGTCCGCGCCCTTCAGCGCGGCGATCCTGGAGGGTTCCGGATACTCCATGTCATAGCAGAGGAGCACCGACAACTCCCCAAGCTCTGTTTCGAACACATCAAAGGAAGCTCCCTTGAGGAAGAGACGCTTCTCTCTGCCCCAGAGATAGCGTTTTCTCGCGTTTCCGATGATCTCTCCGTCACTTCCGATGAGAAGGCAGGAGTTGTACATCGATGGAGCGGGGCGCCCGGGGGTAATGGAGCCGGGAGCAGCTGATGCGGCTGATGCAGCCGGTGCGTCCGCTGCAGGCGCAAGCTCCGGGCAGCCGGCTGCAGCAAGCTCCGGGTATCCGACAGCAATGAGAAGATGATGTTCCTTCGCTTTTTTCCTGAGAGGCGCGCTCCAGCTTCCATCCTGCGGCACCGCCAGGGCCCGCAGAGCATCCGCCTTCAGGTAGTATCCTGTCAGGGCGAGCTCCGGCAGCACGATCAGAGAGGCTCCCGCCTCTGCCGCCATGTCGCAGAGCTTCTCCATCTTCCGGAGATTTGCCTCCGGATCTCCGGAGACTGGTGTGAACTGCGCCGCTGCCGCTGTGAAGCTGTTCTTCATGCTGCTCCTCCTTTTCCCGCCGCCTGATGTCATCAAAGGGCAAACTCCGCCGCCTGATGCATTCAGCAGGCAATGTATAGTGAATTTAGTATAACAGACAGGAAAAATGTTTGACAATTCCCTCCTCCCTGCTGTGATTTCTTTCGGTCTTAAGCACCTGTCTTTGGGTTTTTCGTGATTGGGCGTTTTTCGGTGTTTTTGAAAAATTCGTTCCCTTTTTGAGAACTTTGCACTCCTGTTTTTTGCATGAAAAGGGTACAATTTAAATATAATTGTCAAAAAACGCCCAGAAGGACTACACGTCTTAGGAAGGCTTTATTCAGAAGGACTTTTATATGGAACAGAATACGGCGCAGACAGCTCATCTCAAAACTCACTTTTTCTCACAGGACAAGAATTTTTACCGTTCTCTTTTTTCCATGCTGATAGTGGTGGCGATGCAGAACCTCATCTCCTACAGCGTCAACATGGCTGACAACATTATGCTGGGGCACTACAGCCAGCAGGCGCTGTCCGGCGCGGCGCTGGTGAACCAGATCTTCTTTATGGTGAACCAGCTGACGGTGGCGGTGGGCGACAGTCTGATCGTCATCTCCTCCCAGTACTGGGGCCAGAAGCGGACGGAGCCGGTACGGCGGATCGCCGGGACGGTGCTCCGGATCGCTTTCTGTGTGGGGATCCTGATCATTGTCCTCTGCACGGTCTTTTCCCGGCAGCTGCTCGGGATCTTCACGACGGACCCGGAGATCCTGGACCAGGGAGAGAAATACCTGGCGATCATTAAATATACGTTCCTCCTGCTGCTCCTGACCCAGGTGCTGCTGGCGACGCTCCGCAGCGTGGAGACGGTGAAGATCGCGTTCTACATCTCCTGCGTGTCCCTTGTCATCAATGTCTGCGTGAACTCCACCCTGATCTTCGGCCGCTTCGGATTCCCGGAGCTGGGTATTGTCGGCGCCGCGGCGGGCACCATCATCTCCCGCTTTGTCGAGCTGCTGATCGTCGTCGTGTTCCTGCTGAAAAAGGATAAAAAGCTGCGTCTGTTCGCAGAGGGCTTCCCGCCGGCGGCGGATGCTGCTCTTCGTTCCGACTATGTCCGGGTCGCGATCCCGATCATCACCGCCAGCATGCTCTGGGCGGTCTCCGTCCCCCTGCAGACCGCGATCCTGGGGCATCTCAGCTCCGACGCCATCGCGGCGAACTCTGTCGCCACCACCTTCTACCAGTACATGAAGGTGATCGTGATGGCCATGTCCTCCACGTCAGCGGTCATGATGGGGAAGGCTGTGGGAAAGGGAGACCTGGAGGAGGTGAAGGCGGCCGGGCGGACGCTCTCCGTGATCGATGTCTGCATCGGCCTGGTCCTCGGCTCCATTCTGTTCTTCTCCCGGGGTGCGCTTCTCTCCTACTATAAGCTGAATGAGACCGCCGCCATTCTGGCGGATCAGCTGATCGTCATCATGGCAGCGGTCATGGTCGGCATGTCCTACCAGATGCCCGTGGGTTCCGGCATCATCCGCGGCAGCGGGGACACGAAGTTTTCTCTTTATCTCAACATGATCAGCACCTGGGGCATCGTCATGCCGCTCTCTTTCGCGGCGGCCTTCCTCTGGAAATGGCCCATCCCTGCAGTGGTGCTGTGCCTGCAGTCCGATCAGATCTTCAAGGGACTGCCTATCTTTCTCCGTTTCCGGAGCTACAAGTGGATCCACAGACTGACGCGTTAGATGCGGCCCCCGCGCCGCTCTTCTCCAGGGCAAAAAAGATTCCGCGCCGCTCTTCTCCTGAACGAAAAAGCCCCCGGGCATAATCCTGCCCGGGGATCTTTTTTTATTCCTGACCGCTGCTGTGCAGCTTATTATTCCACGCCGTGCTTTGCGAAGTAAGCTTTTGCGGTGTCGAGGCAGCGCTGCGCGTGGCCCTGTACGCCGAATTCCTTGATGTGGCCGAGGTGCGGAAGCTCGATGGAAAGCGGGACATCCGGGATCGCTGCGACCATGGAAGCGATGTCGATATCGCCCTCGCCGACATAGAAGCGGGCCTCGCGGGCGGTGTAGAGCATCAGGTCATCCTTGATGTTGTCCAGCACAACGTCGCCGTCCGGGCCTGCCGGTCCGTCGCAGAGATGCATGAAGTTGAAGTACTTCTTCGGGGTGCGGGCAAGCTCCGCGCCGGTCACGCCTGCTCTTCCTGCGTGAAGGGTGTCCACCATGACGAAGACATTGTCCATGCCGACGGTGTCAATGAGGGTGATGTCTTCCTGCAGGTTTCTGACGCCTGCCCAGGGAAGGAACTCGACATTGTACTTAAGGCCGTACTTCTTTGCCATCTCGGCGATCTTCGCGACCTTCTCGACATAGAAAGCTTTGTCGCGGGTCCAGATGCTGCCCAAGACGTCGGTTCCGCCAAGCTCCGCTGCCTTCTCGAACGCCGGCTCGTACTCGTCGATGTTCAGGTCGGGGCGGACGCGGGCAAGCTCGATATCCATCAGCGGCATGTCATATTCCTTGAGGGCTTTCTTTGTCGCCTCAAAGAGCTCCGGATCCTTGTCAAGAAGGAACTCCGGCTCGCCGGGAAGATGCATCGGGATGGTGCGCAGGCTCACGTAATCGTAGCCGCACTCTTTCGCGATGCGGATCTGGTCCATCGGATTGACACCCGGAATGGTGAGGTATGCCAGTGAATACTTTCTTGCCATAGCTGTTCTCCTTTTCATTCAGAAATTATGGATAATACAGTAAGAGCGCGATGCATTCTCTGATAATAGATTAACACATTCCGGGGCGGATGATTAGTGAATATTCTTCATAATCCGCTGAAAATTGTCAATAATCGCTTTGTTGTAAATAAACCGCTTCGCTCCTTTTCATGACCGGCAGAAAACTGTATACCCGGGAGCCATATCTGCTATACTGTATTTCAGATTGCGATGACTCCGCGCCGGCAGCGTCTGCCCTTTTCTCAGCGCCGGCAGGGCACAGAATCCGGGAGGTTTTTATGAAGATTCTCAACACACCCCTGACCATCAAAAACCTGACTTTAAAAAACCGCATCCTCCTGCCGCCCATGGCAGTGGTGAAGGGCGATATGGAATCCAGAGTGACGGACGAGCTTGTCGCTTACTATGACGAAAAAGCGGCCTCCGGGATCTTCGGACTTATTGTGACGGAGCACTGCTTCGTGAGCCCGGAGGGACAGGCCAGCGAACGCCAGCTGTCCGTATCCCGGGACAGCGATATTTCCGGGCTGCAGCGGATCGCGGAGGTGATCCATAAGCACGGTGTCCCGGTGATCGCCCAGATCAATCACGCCGGCGGAGCCGCAAAGCGGGGCGTGACACACCTTGAGCCTCTCTCTCCCAGCGGCGTCCATTCCCCGGGCCTCGGCGACCCGGATCTGGATCCTGCAATCCTCACACCGGAAGAGATGGACCGCATCGCAGAAGATTTCGCCGCGGCTGCCGCAAGGGTGAAGGAAGCCGGGTTCGACGGTGTGGAGATCCACGCTGCCCACGCCTATCTCCTCTGCCAGTTCCTCTCCCCCATCACCAACCTGAGGAAGGATCTCTACGGCGGGAAGACCATGGCTGAACGGCTCCGCTTCCCGCTGATGGTGACTGCTGCCGTGCGGAATGCCGTGGGGCCGGATTTCCCCGTCTCCCTTCGTCTCGGCGCCTGCGACTATCTTCCCGGCGGGAATACTCCGGCGGAAGCTGCCGAAGCCGCCTGCGCCTTCGCGGATGCCGGCATCGACCTCTTTGACGTCTCCGGCGGCCTCTGCTACTACCGGCGCCCGGGGCACAAGGAAGCCGGCTATTTCTCCGATCAGGTCAGGGAGATCCGTGCCGCTCTCGCGAAAAGAGCTGGCGCCGCTCTTCCTCCCGTCGTCCTGACCGGCGGCATCCAGACCGCCAGCGAAGCGGAAGCTTTTCTGGAGGACGGCACCGCCGACCTCATCGGCCTCGGAAGATGCATCCTGAACGGCACCTGGAAGGAATCCTGAAGTGCACCTGAAAAGAATCCTGAAGAGCACCCGCCGGGAATCCTGGATTCATAGATATTATCTATAAAGTGTTGAAAAAAGACTCATTTGTCATGGGTGGACAATGAGACTATAATGATGCTTGGAAAGAAAGATATTCCAAAAATACTTTTCAGAAAGGACATGAATATCATGGAAAATAAAGCTGTCAAGATGTGCCCTCACTGCTATGTTCCGATGGAAGAAAAGGTTGCCAACTACCCGATGGGCAGCGCGCTCCTTTCTGTTGACCGTTTCCACGTCGATATCTACTGCTGCCCGCAGTGCAAGCTTGTGAAGCTCTTCGCTGCTGCGGCGGAAGACAACCTCGTGAAGTGCCCGGTCTGCGGCACCATGCATCCGAAGAACGAGAAGTGCGCCATCTGCGCCCTGAACACCGCCTTCGACGGAAGCCACAACAACTGATTGATAACAGCCTGAACGTCAAAGGAGCCAGGGAATCATGATTGATATGATCCCTGGCTCCTTTTGCAATTATCTTAATCTCCTCCCAAATAGCTGTCTTCCCTCTTGCGAGACCAGAAACAGGCTCTGATGACATATGAAATCTGGTAATTCCGGGAATGCGTATGTCATTTTTTATATATTAATCGTGTTTCAGAACCTTGGGCGCTCTATTGCGACATATGAAACCAGCAAAATATGGAATTGCATATGTCAGAACTTGCATAAATGCCTGGTTCCAGAACCATGATCGTTCTAAAGCGACATATGAAACCTTCAATATTCTGAAATGCATATGTCAAAGTGTTCATGCCACCTGTACTGCGAGACCAGAAACAGGCTCTGATGACATATGAAATCTGTAAATTTCGGGAATGCGTATGTCAACTGGGCTTTCAGCGCACTGGAGACCGGGATCTCAACCTTCCTCCAAGTCCGGGTACAGCCTCTATGGCATATGGCGGTTTTTTCTTCAGCCCCTTCCACGAAAAAAGGAACCGGATCTCTCCGGTTCCTTTTTTGTATCATCAGTTGATGACGCCCTTCGGGCACTTCTTCGCGCAGAGGCTGCAGTTCTTGCACTTGGTGTAATCGATCTGCGCCACATTTCCGTTCATGTGGATCGCGTCGAAATGACACTCCTTGGTGCAGAGGGTGCAGCCGATGCAGCCGGCGGTGCAGGCGTCCATGACAGCCTTGCCCTTGTCCTGGCTCACGCAGCGCACGTGGTACTTGGACTTGTA
>Ga0256405_10011645_pt1 | contig 11140 bp, 14 predicted proteins | sample RumenRJG_02DNA_FD_189096 | JGI IMG/M metagenome (GOLD analysis project Ga0256405, IMG submission 189096) | Bovine rumen microbial communities from Lethbridge, Alberta, Canada - RJG_02 | ecosystem: Host-associated > Mammals > Digestive system > Stomach > Rumen | place: Canada: Alberta...
GTGCTACAGGTTGTGCAGCGTCGCCCTCTGTACCATCAATCAAATTAACTTTGAGTAGGTCCTTAACCTCTGCTGATTTTGCCTTAGGTAATACCACGCCTAACAGCTCAGGTGGTAACAGCATAGGTGCGGTCCCGTTCCTTGCAGGGATAAAGCGTACGCTTGGCACACTTGATGAGGTGTCAAAGATAACACGTGTGAATAACAAGCAAGGTGGTACGCCCTGTGATGAACACCAACGTCTGTATGATGAGTATGACATAGCAGATGTACCATTAGACATAGGAATATCCTTGCCATACAGGGACATTGAACCAACGTCGAACACAACAGGGTTAGGATCTAACTGCTTGGTCTGTGGGTTCACGATAGCAACCACGGTTCTATGCTGAATTGAATAGCCGTATCTACCATCTGCGTCTTTGGTCAACTTTGCAGGTGGTACTACTAATGGTGCGTCTGTACCACGTAACCATACGGCGGTAGGCTTTACATCCTCGTTAGCAGGGTCATACTTGCCTGCGTAGTAGGTGCAATGGTCGGCTGCTGCATCGCCTAAGATAACCACATCAAGGTAGTCTGAACTTAACAGCTCGGTTGACTGACCTGACTTCAAGCTAAAGCGTGAACCCTTTAGGCTTAAGCGTGCGAATGACTCGCCAAAGGACTCACCGAAATTACCTTTCAGCTCTTCAATCTCTGCAAGCATATTAGCAGGGAGACCTAAGTTTTTTAAAGCAACAATATCGTATGCCATTTTATTTTCCTCTTTTTACTTCTTACGAATTGAAACATCAATCTTATCTACTAAACGAATGCCTAACTTGTTGGCTTCGTCAATAGTGTTCTGTGCGTTCACGTCTAAATCTTCATCTGCATTAAGACCTAGGCGGGATGCAATTAAATCTATAACAGTTGTCTTGGCAACAGTACGCTGGAGCAGTAAGCCATCCTGTAATGGTCTGCCCTCTGCTTTTGCCTGTGTCATTAACTGATACATAGCTTCCTGGAGTGAAGCGTGGTCTGCGATTTCAGCACGGATATTGTGCTTTTTAAAGATTGTGTATCCGCTCTCTGATATAGAGTCCACGCCTACGGCGTTAAGCTCGGCTAACATACTAGCCTTTAACTCTTCCTCTTTATCCTTAAGAGCAGACGCTTGTTTCTCTAACGAAGCACGTGCGTCACGTACCTTGTTATAAAGTGCGATAGTTTCTTTTAACATATTATTACCCCTCTTGTGTTTTTAAGACTATAATCATTAACACAATTAGTCAATGACTATAGTCTAATTATACAACACTAATTTATAATTATGCAACACCCGTCACAGTTTTAAATAAATTAGCGACGATTTCAGACTGCGTCTGACCATTCCTTAGTGCATTGAAAACATCTTTCTCCTCATCACATAAGTAAACCTGAGCTATAGTTATCTGCCTGGCTTTCTGTTTCAGACTTGATAATCTTTCAACTGCCTGACCAAAGACAAAGTCCCCCGATAATGGTGCTCCGTCAAATATCATCATATCAGCTGACGCAAGCTCAACGCCAAAGGCTGTCGTGCGTGGGTGTGCTATGAGCACATCGACGCTGCTCTGTCCTTTAGGCTCGTATTGGAACGCTCGGAATGTCTCAGCTCGTTTCTTCTCAGTAGTAGAGCCATCGACCACCGCAACCTTAACGCCACGTGCGGTTAAGTCCCGATACAACTTATTGATACAACCTGTGAACGCAGAGAATATAACAGTCTTACCTGTTGCCTCACCGATTAAGTCCATAATCTCGTCAACACGTGACGGATTATCTATCTCGTATAGCTCGTTCTCATCTGTGTACACGCAACCGCACGCACACTGTAAGAGCTTGCTTGCAAGTGCAGACTTCTGTTGTGCCTTCACAACCTCGCCACTGTTAGCTACCACAACCATACTGTCACGCAGTACTGTCATCATACGTTTCTGTTCTGTAGTAGGTTGTACTTGTCGTGCTATATACACAACAGGTGGTAAGTCAAACAGGTCATCTTTCTTAAAGAGCACTGCCGGACTTAGTGCCTGCTTTATGAGATGTGGAGCACATTCTCTGTTCTTCCATTGCCACGCTTGTGTGCCATACTTGTACTGTGTAAGGTCACGCCACGCATAAAGTGTGTTACAGGTCACAGCTTTTGGGTTCACTAACTTGCTCATAGCGAACGCTTTGAGCGGGTCATAGCCTGGCGTACCTGTAAGTCCCCACACGAACGACGGCTTTACGTCTTGAATAAACGCCTTGATTGCTTTAGAGCGTTTACTCTCTGCGTTGGCATAGTGCGTGCACTCATCAATCACAATGGCATCAGGCTTGAACGCTCGCCACTCGTTAGAGTGTAAGAGCACGCTCTCATAGTTAGTACAGAGAATATCTGCGTGACCATTGAAAGCCTTTAGCCTTTGTGATTTAGTACCCGTTACGGCGTCTGCCACGTGTCTAGGCATTGTCGTGCGTATAGCGTCAACCCATACAGGTCGCACGCAGGACAACGGAGCTAATATCATAACTCTGTTAATCTTGCCCACTCTGAACAGATACTCAAGTGCAAGCATTGTGCTGCCGGTCTTACCTGTTCTCATAGTGGATAGGTCGAACGCTCGCTCGTGATGTGCCTTGAAATAGGCTGAATCAAACTGATGATCCATCGGAGCATACTTGCCCTCAATACGTACATCATTGAGCATACCAACAAAGCGTTCACGCTCCTGCGGTTCAATCTGTACAACGGGTTTAAGCTCGGGCTTATTCTGTATCGTGACTGTACCATAGGTATCATCAAGCAACAAATACCACTGTCGTGCATTGATAACTGATGACTTGCTAGGGTCGTTCTTAACACATATACGTACAGCGTTTGTCTCTCGAAGTACTACTAACTTATTACGCTTGTTGTCGCTGTCACGTATCAGTGCATTGTCTACTGTCACGCAGAAGTCCACGCCTCTTAACGTAACCACAAACGTGGTGTTCACTGCGTTGGTATTGAACACACACGTAAGCGGTATACCAACAATGTAGTATCCATTGTTGGTAATAACTGTCACTCTATCCATACTATCTGCCTAGTGTATCAAGTGACATACTGTCTGCCTTGTCACTCTCATATGGACTGTCATATGGATAGTCCTCAGGGTTACTGTATGCGTCTGTGTCTATGTACTCAGTCGCACCCTCCACATAGATTCTGCATACAACAGTTTTCTCTTTTGGCATAGTCATTGATACAGTCATACCGAATGAAATTCCCACGATGACTGCGGTCATAATTACCGCCAGTATCAAAGTAATAATCTTATTCATTTTGTTAATCCTTATAGGCTAAGCGTTCTAACTCTAAGTCTGTATATTCTGAAGGGTCATTCAGATACAGACTGCCATTGTATTTATAGAATCCTATAGGTCTATATGCTGCGTGACCCATAAGTCTAATCTCAAAGTTATCGTATAATTCTTGTAACGAATATACGGAGCTACCTATACCGATGTGAACACTCCCTGTTCTTAATAAAAATCTATCAATGGCAAACACATACTCCACATCTGTACCTTTACGTCGAAAAGATACGACGTGTCCGATTAGAGCCATTGCATAATCACACTCAGGTCTGTTTAAGCATTTATCGTGTGTAGGGACAACTAGCTCATACAAGTGCTTAAGACTTGTGAACGGCTCTGTTACAACGTCATTGTGTACATATTCCTGCTTTATGAACATAGCATAGCCAGGTGCACCCTCGTCGTATGTGGTGAAACATAGAGCACTATCGTTCTTTACCTCGTCAACCATTCCAACAAGGTCATTGTCGACCGCATACTTTATCTCGTCAAATGAGTTGCCAAAGTAACCCTTGTCCCCGTGAATAACTGTGTTACGTGTATGATACATTACGATGTCTGCGTCGTTAAAATACTTCATTGTTTTAATCCTCTAATAAGTTGTCGATACTGAATGCCTTAATGCAAGCGTTCTGAATTGTTTTAGTAGTTAAGCTATAAAATGTATTGTCAAATTGTGTTACGTCGCCGTCGCCGTCGACCACACATATAGTCACGCCATAAGACTGAATGACGTACATACCGTACTCGTCGTGGCGTGCACAGTTAGAGCCTTGAATAAAGTCTCGTCTCTGTTTGAGTGCACATACAAGGTCGTTACGCTTAATGCGTGCAACCTTTTGCACAAGTTGTTTATTGTTCATAGTTACTCCTCGCACGCTAGTGCGTGCATTTAAGTTATGCCCACGCTCGCACGTGGGCGTTGGTGTTAAGCTGATAACTGCTTGCTATCAAATACTCTCTTCATAATCTCTTCTGTAATTCCGTTGATCTCGTATGCGTTGTTAACGATATGGCACTTGTCAAACAGTTTTCTAATCATCTCAGAGCGGATAGAAATTCCGACGACTTCCACGCCGTACTTCTTACACAACTCAAATGCGGTGTTCACGTTTGCAGTGGAGTCGGGCATTCCGTCTGTTACCACAAGAATAATATTCCTTGTCTTGTTGGTGTACTTGAACTGAGATAAGGCATAGTACACTGCCTGTGCTAGCGGTGTGCTACCACGTGGATTTTGTCCGAACCTTAACTCCACGCTAGGAGTTAAGCGTTCATCAGCTTTTAACACAATCTCATACTCGGAGCATTTTCCAGGAAAAGCCGTCACTGAGCGTTCAACGTTCTCGATATTGTCTAGTGCCCTTGCTAATAGCAGACCTGCTCTGCAAGTCTCTTGTGCTCTTGAAGTCTGAAAGCCGTCTTGTGACAACATCGATGACGATAGGTCAAGTAATAAGTGCACGTGTGTATCGTGTTCAAGCTCTATCTCATTAGCTCTGAATATATTGTTATATCCACAAGGAACTCGTGCTAGCTTACGGCACTCAATACGCTTGCCACGTTCACTTAAGGCGTGCATTTTCTCAATGTATGCACGTATATGACGGCGTAACCTATTCACGAATGGCATTGACGATTCAACATCAATCTTGTAGCCGTCGCTAGCAATCCTGCTCCCCACGTCGCCTATATCCTCTCGTGATGATGTGTTATTGCCTGCGGAGTTTTCATCCACAATGGCATTAGCGGTCTTTATAGGTGTTAAGTTTGTCACGTCGTCGTTTTGTCGCACTCTTAAATCTGCGACGTCAAGGAACAGACGCTTTACTTTGTCGCTCGCTGATTTTCGACCTACCATTTCATCTTTGAACTTACTTGCTATCTTGTCGTTATCCAACTTCTTTTGGATATCGTCTTTCTTATCCATCGGAAATGACATCTGCTCGGTCATAATGCTATAAATCTTTTCACATAGCTTGAGTATGTCATTAGAGTTATCACATAGACCTAACTCACTGCGTATCAATGCAGTGATACGGCGTACCGATGGTTTATCAATGTACTTTCGTACATAAGGTAATAACTTCACCGCCCACTCACGACTTGATTTATAGTTGTTGTCGTGACCATGTGCTAAACATAACATATATGTGAGCAGTAACTTTAATGGAGGTTGTCTGTGTATAGACTTAATGTACTTCTCCATATCATCGTTTGAATATGTGCATAGGAACTCAAGGTTTTCTCTAACACCGATATAAGCACGCCCCATAAGACGCTCAATTCGTGCGTCTTCAAAGATATTAAACAGATTAAACATTATGGTGTTATCTCTGATAATATCTTTCTTTAACACTCTGAAGTCGGTGTGCCTTATGTGACCTGCCTCGTGTGCAAGATAGCCAAAAGCTATTCTAGCCATATTAGGTCTCGTTAAGTCAAGGCGTGGAATAGTAACCGCCTTTCCATTCGTGTATGCGACTGTACCCTGTATGCGTAAGTCAACTCCAAAGAGTTTTGCGTAGTTTCTAGCACATAAGAGTAACGTATCGTTGCTTACCATATTGTATTTCATTTTAGATCCTCGCCCTTAATAGGGTCATTTGTGTTTGAAGATAGTGCCCACTAGCTCAAGTGAGCACTGTAATTATAACTCAATGTTGCAACTTAAATTTTGATATATGCAACACTTTTGTTATTTGATTTATTGTCGTGACCCCACACATCGTTTGCACACTGTGTAAGGAAGTCACGCTCCGACTTAGGAAGACGTGCTCCTAGTGAACACTCAACGGCTTGCTGCGGAGTCATACAACCTAGCTCTAACAGTCCTGCGATTTTTAACATCGTGCGTGTAGAGAATGGACTGCTTAACTGTGCTACTCCGTTGGCAAGTCCGTTCTCTATAACTGCTCGAACGTCTGTAGTGAGTTTGACAATATTCTTAACATCACTATCGGATAAGCTAGGATATTGTTTCTTGATAATATCCTGCATTTGTGCGGTGCTTGGATAGTCCACGTGCACAAAACGGAATCTATCAAGGAATGCTTGGTTCATCACACGTACACCATTGTACATTCCGGAGTCATCGCCTCCGCCAAAAGTATTAGCGGTTACTACCACTCTAAAATTCTTATGCGGTGTGATAACTTCACCGCCGTTAAGGGTTACCACTAAAGGCTTGCCCTCAAGTACGTCATTGAGCAGGGACAAATCGTTCGGATTCATTGTGTCAATCTCATTCAAGATTAGCACCTCGCCATACTTCATCGCATTAGCAAGTGCTCCATACTCAAACTGTAGCGACCCATTCACAAGTGTACTATGTCCGACTAGGTCTAACGACTCGCACTTGTTTGAACACGTGATACTCTGAACACTCCATCCTAAGCGTGCACACACTTGAATAACAGTTGATGTTTTACCACATCCGGCGTCTCCGGATATCCATAGACAGTCGTTGTTAGGTCTGAGCAAGTACAATAGCACGTTGTTTGTTAGGTCTTCATCGAAGACGTGGAATGGATTTATCTTAGGCACGTGCAGACTATACTCGTGCTCAATATCCGCACTGCTGATATATGGTGTAGTAAGATTGAACAATGCCTTAAGGTCGTATGACCCTTTGGATGTTGCCGGTGCAGTTGCCGGTGCAGTTGCCGGTGCAGTCTGTACTGTTGGTGCGGTCTGCACTGTTGGTTCTGTAGTCACAGTATTTGTAACAGTATTTGTAACAGTATTTGTAACAGTATTTGTAACTTTCTTTCTTGAACGTGTAGCCTTTGGCTTAGGTGCAGGTGCGGTCTGTACTGTTGGAGCAGGTGCGGTTGCAGGTGCAGGTGCTACAGTCTTAGTGGTAGTAGTATTGTTTGCAAAAATAATTGCCATTTTGTTTAGCCTCGCTTATTGAAATAAGTCATTTTAGTTATGTGCACGCCTAAGACGTGTGCGCCCTCGGACGTGCACGTGTTTAGTTATTCGTTGTCGTTGTCTGTGTTATCAAGCTCAAGTAGAGCTCTTAATAAGAGCATTGATGTAGCCGGACAGTTCATACCCTTTGTGACCTTATCTAGGATAGGTCTTATCACGTCATTTATGGAGTGCTCATCTATAACAAAATCAAACACTCCTAGTGAGTCATCAAGACCTGCGATCTTGAATCCGTCATCTTGCTCTGTGAATTTAACATCGTAGCCTTTTGAAGTTAAGACCTTATCTAATAGTGTAAGCCTAGCCATAAATGGTAAGTTACAGATCTCATCTACTAATACTGTTTTAGCACTCATTGTTTATCCCTCGTATGTTAGTTACTTGAATTATTGTTAGTTGTCTGTGTAAGCTCTTTTGCAAACTTATTGATTAGATAAGTTATGCCTGCACTTACACCGCCTCCTATCTCTGCACGTGCTCCTATATATTCAAGCACACGTCTTTGAGATGGTGTTAAATACACTGTGAAGTTTTGACCCCTCTCAGAGTGACGTGGCTTTCTACCACGTTTTGAACGTGGAGTGTCATTTAAAGTTGGAACTAAATTATTCATTTGTGTTTACCTCGTTAGTTGTATAGAAATTCTGAATAGCCTAAGCCTTGTGCTGAATGGTAGATAGTCACGTGCTCAGACCACTCACGGAATTGTTTAGACTTTGAATTATGGTCTAGCTCGTGAATAGGTACATACAAGCCATCAGTTGTATCATTATCGGCGTAATGAATGATGTTATCTTCAATGTTTGACCAGCATTGTTCATCATCATCTGATAATAGACCTGAGTTTACGGCTAACAAATAAATCATTGATAAATGATTCATTACTGAACCCTTGTCTAGGTCTGCTATAAAGTGCTCATTTGAGTCTGATAACAGACCATTGTAAATGTGTACAAGTTTCATTGTTACCTCCTTAGTTTCCATAATATCCATTAAGGCTCTTTACGTTCTGAGTGAACTCGTGCAAGTTATGAAGACCATTGAAGTGGTAGTCTTCTATATGCTCGCCTATGAAGTCGTATAGAGCTTGAATGACTGCACCTAGGGTCTTATAGTCGCGTGCACGAAACTCTTTATAAAGCTCGTATTGTCTAGTCTCATTATTTAATACCTTAACTATGAGGTTAGGATAGTTTATGGCAAATACCATAGGTGTTTTTAGTTTAGTCTTAGTTTCCATTTGCGTTCTCCATTGTTACTAAGTTGTTATAACTAATTTACAATAGTAATTATATAATAATCTAAATTAGTTTGTATGTGATGTTTGTCACAATTCTACAATTCTAAATTTATTATATTTTAAATTGCTATTGTAAATTAGCTCATACAGTAACTGTAAAATTTTACAGTTTATGAATGGGATTTTACAGTTGAATTGTAAAGGGATTTATTATATTTATCATATAGTTAGGTCTAAAATGGCATGGATTTTACAGTTTTACAGTTTTTCTAAGAGAGTTAAGAGAATTTAGCAGGTCAAACATTTTCAAAAAGTTTTTTAAAAAGTTTTGACTGATAAAATCTCAGACCCCCCCATTAAAAATGTAAAATGTAAAGTCTTATTTATTTATTTATTATTATTATTCTATATAAATATATTCATATCTATAACTATTTTATTTTATTTTTCAATAAGTTACAGTTACAAATACTAATTATAGATTGTGTATAATCTTACATTTTAGCCTTTGCAATTCAGTGCAACCATAAGCTATTTATTCAGTAAAAACAATAGCTTACATTTTACATTTTAATTGTAAACTAAAAAGTAAAATGTAAACTTCCTAGTTTCCTAGGAAAATCAAAGGCTTAAATTTTCAGCCTTTGATTCTTGCCGAAGTGAAAATCTTTATAGCTCTGCTATGTCCGGTGTTATAACTATAATGTTACTTGTCGTAATCCTTACATTGTACATTCCGTCTCCAACGCGTGTTATGTACACGTTTAGATCTGAGCCTTGTTTTTTCCACAATAAAAAATCGCGGTCTCCATTGATTCTTTCCTTTTCGTATCCGTCTATCTCAGACCTAGTCAGTAACTGATCAAGTGCTGCACGCTTATGCAGTACTCCGTCGGATGTTTCATCCCATGTGGCTAATATTGAGGCTAAAAATTCAAATTCGTTTTCAGTAGGTAGTGCGATTGTGTGAGTCATTGTCTTACTCCTATTAGTCTTCTAATGTTTCAACTGCGAGTCTGTGATAGTGTTTAGCGTCTAGCACACGAATGTGCAATGACTCGCACCATTTACGGATATGCTGAAAAGTTGTCACGCTTGAAGAGTCCCAGTAGCGTTTAAACTCACCGGTTTTGAAGTTGTATGAAAGCACAATCGTGCCATAGGATTGCAGTGCAACAATGTGATTATCTTTAGCACTTATTAAGTGCCATGCTTTGCAGTTGTTTACACGTGAGTGAGTTGTAAAGTCGTATCTAGTCATTGCACACCTCCTTAGTAAGCTGATCTAAGTGAGCAGTCATTAAGGTTTACAGGACTGCCGTTGATATACAATCTTTGACCTTTGAGCGAGGTCTCAATGCGTAACCCATCAGACCTAAAGCATAGAATAGATTTTCCATACTTGAATAATCTATAACTTGTTTTGTTGATAGTCAGAATGAGCAGATTGCCTTTTTGAAGTAACTTTAGATTGCTTTCGTTTTGTTTGCAAAAGCCAAAACGTGCAGTACGCTCTATAGCGTGTTCAGTCTGTTTATATTTCATTGTATAACTCCATTGTCTATAAACATAATACGTGCTTAAATGCACCCTAGAAAGCGTGCTCAATACATAAGCACTGAGCACGCTTGAATAGGTTACACTCATAGCTATCTTTTAACGTGTGCTCCCGTCTATTTGCATACAGTCAGAGTTTCAGCTTGTATCGATTCCATACAAGCGGGCTTTTCCACAATTGGCTTAATCCCTTTTCACACGTGCACCATTTTGCCCTTGCAATGTTTTTATGCTTTCACCATATCCACAAAGTTTGAGTCCGATATGTAATATATGAATATCACATTCAGCGGTGACTAAAAATTTTTAAAGAACCTCACACCGCGGGGGTGTTCCTCTCTCATAAGTGTACAGAGCTTATGCCCCGCCGTTGCATAATCAAGATGTATAGAAAACGTTTTTCATCCGGCTTTTTGGCACGTTGTACCGCTTTCGTATTTTCAGTATAGCACAATCTAGAATGCTGTCAAACAATTTTTTAAACTTTTTTTAAAATATTTTTAAATTGTTAGTTATCTTTATGATTTTAAATGATTTTAATTTTAAAATATTTTTAACAATTTAATATAAAAGGCTATCTATATACATCTATATACATAGCTATATATAAGTGAATAGTATTGCAGCACTTGTATAATAAACTATACACGTATTGAAATTGTAGAATGGCATAAATATTGCATGGCTGATTGATAAGAATAAAATATAGATGGATATTAAAAGTATTATAACAATTTAGAATAATATAAAAAGTATGATAACGAAAATGGTTATGCTAATAACTATGCTGATGGAAAATAATGCAGATAGTTTTTAGATGGATATAAAAAGTATATTGACAATGTGAAATAGGTATAAAAAGTAGATGGACAACATGGAATGGATATAAAAAGTAGAGGGGGGGACTTTGGACAGCGAATTTTCAACCCGGGGGAGAGTATATATAGCACCGCGAAAATTTTTTCGCCCGCCGACACATTCGACACCTAATCTAAAATACTATATTTGTTACCCCATCTCAACACTCTATATTTG
>Ga0256405_10011647_pt1 | contig 11139 bp, 11 predicted proteins | sample RumenRJG_02DNA_FD_189096 | JGI IMG/M metagenome (GOLD analysis project Ga0256405, IMG submission 189096) | Bovine rumen microbial communities from Lethbridge, Alberta, Canada - RJG_02 | ecosystem: Host-associated > Mammals > Digestive system > Stomach > Rumen | place: Canada: Alberta...
GAAAATGAAGTAGAGGATAGTGAGATTGAAATTCCTATAATTCCTGATGATACTTTTAAGATTATAGCCGAAGCATATGATGAAATCATTATTGAAAAAGGATTCCCTGAAAACGATGAAATATTAGGGAATATTTACGATCATGATGAGTCATTGGATGAAATCGGTGCATTAAATGGCATACCGAGGAAGACTTATAAAGTCACTGATGATTATGCTCACACCGAACCACCATACAATAACAGGTTAAGTGAAGATGATTATCATTATATGAATCGTATCCTTGAATATAATCTACGATTACATGACACTCCACTTCCAGTTTTGGAGATTTGGAAAGAATACAGCATCTTTGCAGATATGGTAAACAGAGAAGAATATCTTCTTAAAATGTTTGATGAAAGAATGCATCCTTTTGATGAGGAAACTGGATTGGTTGGTGATTGGACTCCTCAACCATGGGAGCATAAGGATACATTATGTGATTTACAAGCAGATTTAGGCCGATTCTTTTTTGTTTCCGCTAATACTTTATTACCCGTTAAGAATCAGAATGTAAAGTTCAATTTCAAATATTTGAATAGTCTAGCAGAACCTTTAACTGGGGATTATAATGTAACAATATCATTACAAGGTGATGAGGAAGATACTGTCCTGGAAGAGCATTATACTGGTGAGCAGTATATTGTCAGCAGTGAAGTAATCGCTGATGATGCACCAAACGTTTTCATTTTTGAGGCATATAACGGTGAAACCTTATTCGCTACCGAAGAGATTACAATCAATGTTCGTGGATGTAATACTGGTGACTGGTATGTCTCCACTTCAGGAAATGACAATAATACTGGTAAATCTGATAATCCATTCGCTACCTTAGATAAGGCCTTATCTATGTGTAATGGTGAAGAAAACCTGATTGTATTAACTGGAGGTACACATACAACAGACCATGTACATAATGTACCATACACTTGTACAGTATTGGGTTGTGGTGATCCAATAATCAGTAATACAACAGGATTAAAATTCTTCAAGGTTTATCAGAATCAATCATTGAATATTCAGGATGTGACATTAAAACATGATGATAATACTGTACTAGTTGAAAACAGCAACTGGATAAACAATAACCTAACCACTAACCCATTATATGTAGTGATTAGTGAAGGAGAAGCTAAGACAAGTACAATACTCACATTATCAACTAACAAATCCACATACACAATTGGGGAAACAATTGAAGTAACTGGATCATTAACTGATGATGAAGAAACAGGACTAACAGGTAAAAGTATAAAGATTTATGTAAATAACACATTGGTGGATACTGTGACAACACAAGGCAATAATGGTAGCTTCAGTAAGAATATAACCGCTAATATTAGTGGAGAAGTAAGTATCAAAGCAGTATTTGAAGGCGATGAAGATTATTACAGTAATAATGCAACTGAAACTATAACTGTTAATAAGAAAACAGCCACAATCACATTCGCTGCTAATAAGGCCAGTTATGACCTCGGCGAAACCATAAGTTTATCCGGTACTTTGAAATCTGGTAATACTAATATCGGTTCAGCAAGTGTAAAGATTTATGATGGAGACAGTTTACTTGACACAGTCAGCACTAATGCAAGTGGAGCATTCAGTAAATCAATTAGTGCCTCTGCAGTAGCAAGTAAAACATATAAAGCCGTATATGAAGGAGACAATACTTATACTAGTGTAACTTCTTCAGATGTAAGTGTCAGTATCGTTAAACGCACACCAACAATCAGTCTCGCTACCAGTAGTGCATCAGTATCAGCAGGCGGATCATACACCTTAAGCGGTGCATTACTCTACAACAGTAGTGGAGTTGGCAGTGCATCAATAAAAATCTATGACGGAGCAACACTCATAGACACAGTAACCACCGGTAACGATGGAACATTCACTAAATCATTCACAAATGCACCAGTAGCCAGTCACACATATAAGGCCGTCTACGATGGAGATTCAACTTATAATAATGTCCAATCCAGTAATGTGACTGTGGATGTTGGTAAAATCACACCAACCATTAGTTTATCCGCAAGCAGCGCAAGTATCACTTATGGTAATAGTGTAACCTTAAGCGGAACCTTAAGCGTCGGCAGTGGAGTATCCGTTAAAATCTATAATGGAGCAACACTCGTAGACACGGTCACTACAGGAAGCGGTGGAGCATTTAGCAAATCTGTATCAGGTCTTAGTGTAGGTTCACATACATTCACCGCAGTCTACGAAGGAGACAGCACATATGCTAGCGTCACATCATCTGGTGTAAATGTTACAGTAACTAAGATTACACCAACAATCACACTATCCGTGCCTGCAACTGGAACCGCAGGCACCGCATATACTGTCAGCGGAACACTCGCCAATCCAACAACTGGTTCAGTGAAATTATATGAAGGCAACACTTTAATCGACACATTAACAGTCACCGGAGGTAATTTTAGTAAATCAATCACTAAAAACAATGGAGGAACCTATACATACTATGCAGTATATGAAGGTGACAGTACACATAGCAGTGTAACATCTACTACTGGTAGTATAGTTGTAAGTAGTCCAGTTACTCCAGCAAGTATTACATTGTCTACTGATAAGCCAATAATGATGAAAGATGAAACCGCCACAATAACCGCCACAGTCCTTGATGGAAACGGTAATCCATGCGAAGGAGAAACAGTAAGTTTTAGTGTTGTGGATGGTGAAAGTCTCGGCACAGCAACCACTGATAGCTCGGGTCAGTGTAGCGTATATTACTTGGGAAAAGGTACGAACCTTTTATATATTCGTGGAAATTGTGGTATGTATTCTGATGAGATACAAATCCAGGATATATACTGGTATGGATTGGAAAGTAAAATCTTGTCTGATTGGAATAAAGATACAAGTGTTAGTGGAAGAGCAATTTATTCTCTTCCATTAGATGTTGGACCCGATGATAGCATCACTATGGAATTTAAATTCAAATCAATAGTTTCTACTAATATATCTAGTGTTTTAGGAGTATTTTTGTTAGAAAATACTTATGATATTCGTTTTGGAGTTACTGCACAATATTCTAACTTGAAATCATATTATTCCTCTGCATCATCTAACAGAAATAGAGATGGGAATTCCACTTCCTTATCGTCAGATAGTGTTTACAAGATGGAATTGAAAAATGGGACTTGTAAATGGTATAAAGATAATGTTCAATTCGCATCATATAGTATTGAAAGAACTGTTACTTCAAGATTAAGGTATGATTTATTCAACAGTAATACTTCAAGATTAGAGTATTTGAAAGTAATATTATAATCGTTTAATTTTCAAATTTTTAAAATTGGAATAATTAGTGGAATTATCGTGTGGAGGCATACCTACCACTAAATATAAGTTTGAATTGTTTAAAGCAGACGGAATGCTTATATCTGTCTTACTCCACCTTAATGTTCCATTTTCATCATAAACAAAGACATTTACTTTCCCATTTTTCAACTCATATTTCAATGTTACAGGAGCATTAATATTGGTGGTTTCCAGTGGAACTATCCATGCATTTGTTGAACCATATCCATACATCCCAACTTCAGTATTTGCATAATAACAAATAGGTAAATGTACACTTGTTGATTTGTATAATCCAATTGCTCCGAACATTCCAATAGATTCCCAAGTTACTTCAATGCTTATATTATCATTGGTAGTGATTGGAGTATTCATTGGAGTAACGAATCCCCAATTACTGCCCCTTTTTCCCATCCTATAATATCCATTAGTATTATAAGTGATATTAGGAGAACCATATTCTGTGTACGAAGATAACTTGTCAGAGGATGCATCATCATACCAGTAATCATCCTCAATTTGTATCTCATCAGAAGACATGATCCATCCTGATGACTCTTTTACTATGACTCATTAACAACTAATAATAATCAATACTCAACAGTTTCAGGGTCACCAGTTTTAACTTATGGGAATAATGGATTAAATGTTAATACAACTGTTAAACAAATAGGTTTGGTTAAAAATAACTTTTTAACACTCCCAGATAACTATGAAGCAGAAATAACAATCACATCTCAAACTGCAAGTGCAGGTTGCGGAATCTGTTTTGATGATTGGCTACTTGATAGTGGGGCATTGAACCTATGTGCAACATATAAATTATCCACTACAACAAGATTATCTAATAATCTATCCAAATTCAACACTAATGATGTTGTAAAAATCGTAAAACAAGGTACAAGCATTAAATATTACTTGAATGATGTTTTACAGGTTACAAATACGATTAGTGATGATAATCACTTGCAACAATTCAGAACATATCAAGATCGTAGTACAACATTCAAGGATTTGAAAATACATGAATTATAATTTATGAACTTTAATATTAGTCAATCTACCATTAGGAGACCCCTCTACATGAATTAACTTATCAAAACTGATATTATAATCAGAGGTAGTTATTGTCAAATTATCTCTTGACATAATATAATTTGAACCCTCATATTTGAAAGTGAAATGATTCCACACATTTAAATCAGTATTTGATTGGAAATACTTATTAGTAGAGCTTCCGTTTTTATAGATAACGGCTCCATTTGTTCCTGCTTGTGCTAATTGTCCAAAGAGGATACGATTATTAGTATTTGTTCCAAAATCAATATATAAACTACTGTTGGTTCTTGATAATGGTTGGAAATCAAATTCTATTTGGAATGCTCCTGTTGGTAACGCTACATTTAAATTTTCACCTGATGAACTGTATGTTTTTGTGTTATAGTAAAAGAGATCAAGTATTTCAACTGTATCTTCGAGTGACCCTAAAATTCCTTTAATATATAAAGTATACGCATCTTTTCCCAAGAATCGTATGTTTCAACTTTTTCCGTATGAAGTTTTCTGAAATATACGTAGAAGACTGTTTAAAATACATTACTGATTTCACAACCGGTTGGAGTACCAGTGGAATTGTAAAATGGTTTGGAGGATATAACGTACCTGATAACTCTGAAGTTATCTTTAAATTCAGTAATGGTCTCGATAAAACTCGTTGTGGACTGGGAAATGGTAGTGGATCATATACTACCGTATGGTACCCTGACAATGCCCCATATCAAGGACATACTTATACTTATATGTATAATAAAAGCGGTGGACAAATATTACACGAAACAGTTACAAGTATAACTTCTGATGATGAAATAAGTGTTAGAATAACTGGAACAACTGCAACTTGGTATAAAAATGGAGTACAACAGGATACTGGAACTATTCCATCACAAACGAATAATATACGGTTTGTTAACTATTCATATTTTACTCCAACATATATTAAAGTTAAACCATTATAATGGTTTAACTTTTATTTTTCCAATTTTTCCACTATTACTGCAACTAATATTGAAGATGGTATTTAAGTTTACACTTGAATCAGAGGTGCTGATTGTCTGATTATTACATTTCCAAGTGATTACACCACTCTCTTTTGTGAATACAGCATTATATGTTCCGTTAGGCAATCCTGATTTAGCATTGTTCCAAATGATACTACCATTATTGTATACTCTTAAATCGTAGTATTGACTTCCAACTAATCCTACCAGGTATTTATTATTACTGTTTTCACCCAATTCCATGTAAGCAATACTATTGTTTGCAGATTTCAATAATTGGAACTCTATTTCCAAATCAGTTAAACCCACAAGGGAAATGTTAGGATTAGTGGAAGTATCGTATATTGTATCAGAGTAATGCCAACAATCTTCGACGTATATTTCAGAAAATATTATGCCACAAATTCCTTTTATATATAAATCACCTGTAGCTTTTCCCAAGAAACGCATGTTATTACTTTTTACGTATACTGCTCATACAAACATGCAATATAGAAGATGATATATTATATGATTCAGGGAGTACTGATAAATCAAATACGACTTTTGATTCCCCATTGAATATTAGAAGTTCCTCTAATTATTCAGTAACTCATTCAGATGATTGTTACTTGATTTATGGTTCTGCAACTGGTGGGGCAGTAGGAGAATTTCCAATAAAGGCATTATCTTCATTAACAGAGTATATTCTTGAATTTGATTCATATACTACAATAAACAATGTAAATACGGGCAGTGCTATTGGAACAAATAGTAGATATGCATACATCTATTTAAGGTCAGACCAATGGCATTCTTGGAAAACAGGTAATGGAAGTGGGTCTAATCCATCTGAATCAAGTTTTGACATAAATGGAACAACAAATAGTGTATGGGTACATTATGTTATTACACGAAACGGTCAAAATTTAAACTTGAAAGCATATGTTAATGGTTCAGAGTTATGTAATCAATCAGTTACAATTAATAGTTCTGTATCTAACAGTTATCAAGGATTAGCATATGCATATGGGGGAAATGGTAATATAAAAATAAAAAATCTTAAAATCAAACCATTATAATTGTTTAATCTTCAAATTTTTAATAGTAGTGGTTCCAGTTCCCCAGTTTCTCCAATGTAATTCCCATTCAGTAATCGTAGAAATAGGAACAGAACTGCTGCTTAATGATGTTTCGGCATCAATACTTGCTTTTAAAACATTATTAATATAAAATTCCAAGTTGTTACCATTTCTAATGATTTTAAAGGAATAATAAGTATTATAATTAAAACGACCATGACTGGTATCCCAAGCATTTTGTCCTATATTTGTTAATTCCAATGTTATATTCGGAGTACCATTTCCTCCAATTCCGAATCGGTGTAGAAAATCATTTGAGTCGGATAAACAAGGGACTGTACTTGTTCCACTTGTTTTCATATCATATTCCCATACCCATTTATTAGTGTTAGGAAATCTAAATCCACTTACAATTTCATTAGTGGCATTGCCAGTTTGACTACGTTCATCTGCAAAATGTAAATTACAATCTTCAATACTGCATGTTTGTATGAGTAACCTGCATTCTGCTTTTATATTTAAATCTCCTGCACCTATTCCCAAGTAATATACATACCTTCAAAAAACAAACCCATAATGGAGTTGGTTAAAATGAAAAAAGAAGAATTCTGCGATGGATGTTGTAATCGCAGAACCTGTGACCATGACCTTGAAAAATGCTGTTATCTAGTACAGAATAAATGTGTAATAAGCGAAGAGAATGAGAATAATTTATGGTGATAATTTTGCCTAGGAATCGGAATTGTAAAATAATTAGACATGAACCTGATTGGACACCTAATAATTATGAGATTGGGTTTGACCCTTCACAGATTCCATCGAATATACAGACGGAGTCTAGTGATAGTTTGCAGAAAAGATTACAGAAACTTATGCCACTTTCGACTCGTATTCATGTGAATTTATCTACAAGTGATTTATCTGAAAAGAATGACCTTGAAATCCATACATGTTTAAGAGTTAATGGTAAGGAGGTTGATTTATTATGAAGTTACGTGGAAGTTATGTTTTTAAACAGAATGGAAAGATACTCCTTGAAGGTAATAATCTTATTACCCTATTAGGCGAATCCTTTTTTATGAATCGTGCGGTTAATCAACATTTTGAACCAATCAAATATATCCTGTTAGGTTCAAGTAATGCAAGGCCGAAGAAAACTGATGTTTCATTAGGTAACCTTACTGTGAAAAAACAGGTTACCAGTAGTGTTGACTTGACTAATAAGAAGATCATACTGGAGGCAACTTTCGAGGCCGGTGAAGTACTCGGTACTTGTGAGATTGGTGTTGCCAATGATGATATCCTGATAAGTCATGATATTTATGAGAAAATGACCAGCACCTTTCTGGAAGACAGCATCGGTGAAGTGGATGTGACTTATACATTTGAACTGACTACTGGCAGCATCAGGAAAGACTTCAACAAAGTCGCTAACAAGGATTATACATACTGGATAGCTGAACCATCAATGGTTGTTGGAGTTAGAGAAAGACACTAATAGTGGTTTACGTGTTGTATCCAGTATTGCAGATGTAGAATCCAATGTGGGTTCTTATTATTACTCAATTCAAACTAAAAACTTATATATTCATACAACAAGGAATAGTAATCCTAATTTGGAGAATATTATCATAGAAACTAAATAGGTGATGTGTTAATGGTTAATTGTGAACCTAAATATAAGAATTTGAACCGGATACAGTCTTTTAGTGAGCAAATGTATCCTACTGTGGAATTGTTCCGACAGATTTGTCAAAATGATGAGTATTTGAAGCAGAAATTAGAGGAAGTTGATTATTTAACTCCTCCAGCTGTAAGGAAAAGATTTAATCCTATACCAATAGATGCAAGTGTCTCATATGGTTTTATGGAAACCAGTGATAATGAAATTATCTTTGATACAGACACTAACAAATCTGTAACTCTCACTTTTGATGATGATTCCGTAATCGACCGTGATAAATCAACTGCGGTTATTGAACATTATGTTGATGGTACAACTGGTACCATAGTGGATCAAGCTGTTCTGCCAAACACAGCAGGTACTCTTGACCAAAGTGTTAAGAATTGGGCAAGTGGCCAGATTAATACTCATTGGTATGTGGGTTATGATAAAAATGAAACCTACACTCTACGCAGTGATTGGATTAAGGATAATAAACTTCCTGGCATACCATCCGTTTGTAGAGCGCAAACATTCACAGTACCATCCGGCAAAGGAGGTAAATTAGAAGCAGTATCGCTCCATATCGCTAATAATGGTAGTAATAATGGTAACTGGGGCAGTCCATTGATTGTACAATTATGGAAAACTAAAGAGATTACTGTTCCAAAAATGACATGGGACCCAAAAACCCAAACCAACACTCCAGTATCTGGGCAAACTGAAACTATTGCTTGGCCTGATGGTGACCCTTATAATGTTATTGCAGAAACAGCATTTGACCCAAGCATTGTTGAACCTGGTTTTGTAAGTATTGCATTTCCACAGCCACCTAAATTAGTTGCTGGAGAATCATATGCATTAGTCTTCATGTCTCCTTTAAGTAATTGGAGTAAGTGCCCACGTATTGGTGGATGGGGCCGTAACTGTGAAAACAGTAAATACATGGGCGGTGATGCATTCCTCAGTAACAATAATGGAAGGACATGGGAAAGATATGGCCGTAACGATTTAAAAGTAGACTATTACTTAGGCCGTTTAACTCCATCTGATTTCGCATTCCAACTTAACATCAGACAAGATTCCGCAACTTATGTGACTGGTGACCATTGGTTATACTTGAAACCAATACACACCAATCCATTTAGCGAAGTCACATTATCATGTACTGATAGTGGGGATTCCAGTAGCTTTGCAGGAAAACTACAATACCAAGTATCTGTTGATGGTCGTACATGGAGCACATTAACCAATCATAAAAAAGCATTTAGCGCGGATAGTGAAGGAAATTATCCAAAAACACTATTCATAAGGGTTAAAATGTGGACTACTGATAATACTAAATCCCCAGCAGTACAAGAGATTACCGCAACTTTTGATAGCAACTTACCAAAACAAATGTACGTCAGAACCAAATACTATTACCCAAAAACTGGCGCCATGTTAGGCGCAAGTCATTGGGGCCGTATCTTCGCACCAGTCAATATTGATCCATCAACTGATTGCCGGATTGAAATCATACAAGAAAAGCAAGTGATAGATCACTTCCAAATCATAACTGCTGATGAACTTGAGGAGTATACTTGGATTACTGGTTTGGATGCTGAGAAGATTACTGATGAAGATAATGATGTACGTTACCAGTATCTCATTGATAATCCTTCTGCAATTGAATTGCTCCGTGAACAAAGAGTGTATGTGCTTCCATGGGAAGATGACCTTGAGGAAGAGCATGGTATGAGCTTCTGGACACTCGACGAGAATGATAATAAAGTATATACTCCATTCTATCTTAAGAATAGCCCTGCATATCCAATATTAGAATGCGCTATTCAACCACGTGGGGATGAAGGTTCATGGCATCTTGGGGAATGGTATGATTATAATGTTGATTACTTAAATGATACAATTGTCTTAGCAGAAGCAGTGATTGATACATTGCCTGTGGGCAGTTTAACTTTTACATATAATCCAGTTTTTATTCAGGATTTGGTTCAGTCTGAGATTGGTCAGGTTTATAACAGCAGTACTGGTAAGTATATTAATAATCCTCTTGTTATTGATTATTTCAAACAGAATTTCATTGTTGATGATAATATACTTGAAACAAGGCAAGTATCATTACGTGTTTCACCTGTTGACCCGTTAAGGTCAGTTATCTTGAATAAGGATACTGATACTGAACGAGAATTAATCGAAGACACAGACTTTACTGTGGATTATACGAAAGGATTAATAATCTTTGATATAATCAATGATGATGACTACAGTACAATCCTCAGTGCAAATGATAACCTTGAAGTAATCTATACTCCAAACCTTGAAGATGTAGGTATTGCTATTGGTTATACTGCAACAAGGGGAGAGAATACTGATAAACAAGTAACAATTAAACAAAACTGGATAGAATACAAAGTATGAGGTGATGATTTATGGTTGATTTTAATACAAGAGTATTCACAGAAGACGATGGAAAAATCATCGGAGCCGAAATAACCGTATACAGCGACAGTGGAGATAAAATAGGATTAATTGATGTTGCAGATGCCGAAACCTTAGAGGAAATGCAAACACAATTAGCAGTAATCGATGAAACCTACTTCACAGAGGCAAGATTAGCAACAATACTGGCGAATACTAATGAAAATACAGTTATTAATGCTACAAAATTAAGTGGATTCTTAAGCAGTGATTTTGCTAAAGTATCTGATTTAAGCAGTTATGCACCAGTAAGTCATTCACATAGTAAATCACAGATAACTGACTTATATGATTATCAAATCTATGCTTCAGCATATAACGTGAATATTGACGGTAGTGTAAATATTACTGTTAAAGTTACTAACCGAGCCACAGGTAACCCAGTTGTTGGTGTGACTGTTCCTGTCCTGAAGAATAACTCAAGTTGGAGGTCTGGAACAACTGGTGTTAATGGTACTTTTTCATTGAGTTATACCGCAGACACATGGGGAATAACCACGTTTTCAGCAAATACCTC
>Ga0256405_10011651_pt1 | contig 11136 bp, 4 predicted proteins | sample RumenRJG_02DNA_FD_189096 | JGI IMG/M metagenome (GOLD analysis project Ga0256405, IMG submission 189096) | Bovine rumen microbial communities from Lethbridge, Alberta, Canada - RJG_02 | ecosystem: Host-associated > Mammals > Digestive system > Stomach > Rumen | place: Canada: Alberta | collected...
GACAGATACGGAGAGGTCATGCATACACTGGACGAGATTCGCACGGGCATCCTCGCATCTCCCGGGAGCATCCTGTGTCTGAATGCCGACGACTCTCTGACCGGCTCTCTTGCAGGAGATGTGCCGAACCCTGTTGTCTGGTACGGCCTGGACACTTCCACAGGAGAGGAGAAGGAACCCGTGCTGTCCGACGCCCGGTACTGTATCCGCTGCGGGACAGAGTATGGCTATCACTATCACACCTACGCCCATCTGGGCGGGTTCTTCTGCCCGAAGTGCGGCTACAGCAGGCCTGAGCCGGACTTTGCGGTGACTCAGATCGAAGAAATGAACACGGCAAGGACCCGCTGCCGGGTGCGCATGTCTGCTGCCCCTTATGAGATGGAAATCACGGTTGGCCTTCCTGCCGTCTACAATCTGTACAACGCCATGGCAGCCCTCTGCGCCTGTACTGCCTTCGGCCTTCCTGCAGAAGAGTGCGCATCATCCTTGAAGACAGTGCACAGCAGTTTCGGAAGGATGGAGAACTTCACCCTGGGGAAGACATCCCTGCAGATGATCCTGGTGAAGAATCCCGCTGGCTGCAGCCAGGCGCTGGAATACCTTTCGTCTGTGAAGGAACCGTGCAGGGCTTTGTTTGCCCTCAACGACCGCACGGCGGACGGGCATGATATCTCCTGGATCTGGGATGCAGATTATGAGAAGATCTGCGCTTCCGGCATACTGCAGGAGATCCTGGTCCTGGGAGACCGTGCGGAGGATATGCAGCTTCGGCTGAAATATGCAGGAGCAGACACCAGCCGCATATCGATCGTCAGGGAAGCCAGGGAGGCACTGAAGTGGATCGAAGCATCATCAGTCCCGGTCTTCGCATTTCCCAACTACACATCCATGCTTGAACTGAGGGAAGCCGTAAGAGAGCGAACCGGAGAGAAAGAATTCTGGCAGTAACCGGGATAACAGCCAGGAAATGGATCCAGAAAGGAAAAACGACATGGAGCTTAGAATATGCCACCTCTATCCGGAGGTGCTGAACTTATATGGCGACAGAGGGAATATCCTGTGCATGACAAGACGCCTTGAGGCGCGCGGGATATCCTGCAGTGTGGAATCAGTCGGGATCGGAGATGATCCTGACCTTACACAGTATGACCTGTTTTTCATCGGCGGGGGACAGGACTTTGAGCAGGAAGTCCTGCTGGACGATCTTCGCGGCGGCAAGGGAGACTCCATCCGCTCCGCTGTCAGAGACGGCAGGACATTCCTGTGTATCTGCGGCGGCTATCAGATGATGGGGCATTACTACCAGACCCATGACGGTGTACGGTGCGAGTTTCTGGGGGCGGTGGATCTGTATACTGTCGGAGGAGACAGGCGGATGATCGGCAATTATGCATATGCTCTGGGAGAGGAATCCGGAGGCAGCACAGTGGCCGGGTTCGAGAACCACAGCGGAAGGACATACCTGGGAGCGGGTATAAAGCCGCTGGGAAAAGTCCTGAAGGGATACGGGAACAACGGAGAGGACGGAACGGAAGGTGTCCGCTTCAACAATCTGTTCGGCACATACAGCCATGGCCCCGTCCTGCCGAAGAACCCGGAGTTTGCGGACCACATACTGAAAACCGCGCTGACGCATCGGTACGGCAGCGCGGATCTGGAACCACTTGATGATACGATGGAGATGCAGGCACACGGCAGAGTACTGGAGCACTATCTGCATTTGCGTTAAGTCCCACTTGCTCCGTAGTTTGCCAGCACTCTGGCGGACGGGTCGCTCACGTTGCAACCCTCCCACTCTTTGTTGGGCATCCAGAAGTCAGCGACCATCTCAGACTGCCCCGGATAATGCTTCTCGAAGATATCCCGGTAGAGCAGGGATTCTTTGGTAAATGGCTGCGCATGGCGATACAGCCGGCGTCTTGTCTCATACTCCTCGTCGGAATACAGTTCTTCGGCGTATTCCTGAATGTCATCTCTCAGCGAATGTCCCACAGCGTCTGAGAAGGCTGCTTTCTCACGCATCAGGATGCTGTGCGGTATCAGAGCATCTTTCTCAAAAGCATGCCGGAGCAGGTATTTCCCGATCCCGTAAGTGTTCAGCTTCTTCTGAGGGTCTATGTGCATGACATAGTCCACGAAGTCCAGATCACCGAAAGGAACCCGCGCCTCCAGAGAGTGGACGGAGATACTGCGGTCTGCCCTCAGCACATCATACATGTGGATCTCATGGATCCTCTTCTGCGCTTCTTTCTGAAACTCCTCCGCAGACGGCGCGAAGTCCGTATATTTATATCCGAACAGCTCATCCGAGATCTCACCGGTCAGGATCACTCTGCGGTCCGTATTCTCGTGGATCCATTTACAGACCAGATACATGCCGATGGAAGCACGGATCGTGGTAATGTCGTAAGTTCCGAGTGCGTGGATGACCGGATCCAGCGCATTGATCACGTCATCCCGGTTGATAATGACTTCATGGTGATTGCTGTGAATGTAATCCGCAACCTCACGAGCGTATTTCAGGTCGATCGCGTCTACATCCATTCCGATGGCAAATGTCTCCAGCGGCTTGTCCATCATCTTTGCCGCGGCTCCGCAGACAAGAGAAGAGTCCAGGCCGCCTGACAGCAGGAAGCCGACAGGTGCGTCCGCATCCAGACGTTTGGCGATGCCGCGCAGCAGCCTGTCATGGATCTGATGGCAGGTCTCTTCCAGATCGTCCTCCAGGCAGTAATCCGCCTGCGACGGGTCGTGGTAGCAGATAAACTCTCCATCCTTATAGTAATGTCCGGGCGGGAACGGCATGATCTTCTCACAGACCGGAACAAGCATCTTCGGTTCCGACGCGAAGACGATAGCGCCGCCTTCATCATATCCGTAATACAGGGGCCGGATTCCGATGGGATCACGTGCTGCGATAAATGAATCTGCCGCCTTGTCGTACAGGACCATGGCGAATTCCGCGTCCAGCAGGGAGAACATGCTGCAGCCCAGGCGTTCGTACAGGGGCAGCAGGATCTCGCAGTCACTGTCACTTTCAAAATGATAACCCAGCGAGATCAGATATTCCTTCAGCGGACGGAATCCGTACAGCTCCCCGTTGCAGATACAGGCATTTCCATTTTTGATAAAAGGCTGCATGCCCGCCTCTGTCAATCCCATGATGGAGAGCCGGTCGAACCCCAGGATGCCGCCCGGCACCCGGAGCATCCTTGTCATATCCGGCCCGCGGGACGCCGCGATGTCCAGAAGCTTCCGGCAGACATCTTCGGAAACTTTACTGCTGCAATACCCCAATACCGTACACATAGAGCCACCTCCTGTTCCAGGATCCGGAGAAATCCCTGCCCGCCAGCCGGTGTGAGATCTCCGGAAATAAGAAAAGGGACGCAGAGTTCCGGCTGAGCCGGACACCCTTGTCCCTGATCCGTTTCTATATTTTCTTTATATTGAATTCCTTATGGAGTTCAGTATTTTATGAGCATTCTTACATAAAGAAATGCCGGAAGTCAACAGAGAATGGTTAGTTCAGCCATACTCGTTTTATATGATGAAACCGGTATTTTGGGTATTAGACGATACTTTTCCGGTATGTTATAAGGGAGAAATAAAGCAAGGGCGCTTTGAAGAGAGTCATTCTCTGTCAGCGCCTCTTTTTTTTAGAGGAGGTAACGTTATGAAGAAGACTACATCTGTTCCGGAAATATACGGCAGTCTTGTTTTCAGTGACAGGGTCATGAGAGAACGCCTGCCCAAGGATATCTACAGAGCTGTCCACAAGACCATCCAGAATGGCACGCACCTGGAACTGGATGTGGCCAATTCGGTTGCGGCCGTCATGAAAGAGTGGGCAATCGAGAACGGTGCGACTCATTTTACACACTGGTTCCAGCCGATGACAGGACTGACCGCTGAGAAGCACGACAGCTTCATCTCCCCGGAGGGAGACGGCACCGTGATCATGGAATTCTCCGGCAAGGAGCTGGTCAAGGGAGAGCCGGATGCATCCAGCTTTCCATCCGGCGGCCTGAGAGCAACCTTCGAGGCGAGAGGGTATACAGCGTGGGATCCGTCTTCACCGGCATTTATAAAGGATGGTTCCCTTTACATTCCGACCGCTTTCCTGTCCTACGGCGGAGAGGCGCTGGACAAGAAGACTCCGCTCCTTCGCTCCATGGAAGCGCTGAGTAGAGAGGCTGTGAAAGTCCTGCAGCTGCTGGGTGACAGGGAGGTCACCCGTGTTACGACAACGATCGGTTCCGAGCAGGAATATTTCCTGATCGACAAGGAGATGTACCTCAGCAGAAAAGATCTTCTGCTGTGTGGGCGGACGCTCCTGGGTGCCCCGGCACCGAAGGGGCAGGAGATGGAGGACCACTACTTCGGAGTCCTGAAGCCGAGAGTGTCCGAATTCATGCATGAGCTGGATGAAGAACTCTGGAAACTTGGGATCCCGGTCAAGACCAAGCACAATGAAGTCGCACCGTCCCAGCATGAGCTGGCACCGGTCTTTGAGACCGCGAACGTGGCAGTCGACCACAACCAGCTGACCATGGAGACTATGAAGAAGGTTGCTGACAGACATGGTTTCGCATGCCTGCTTCATGAGAAGCCATTTGACGGCGTCAATGGTTCCGGCAAACACAACAACTGGTCGATTCAGACCAACACGGGAGTCAACCTGCTCAGCCCGGGCAGACATCCGGGCGATAACCTGGTATTCCTGACCTTCCTGATCTCCGTGATCGCAGCAGTGGACAAATACGCAGATCTCCTCAGAGTATCGGTAGCCTCTGCCGGCAACGATCATCGTCTCGGTGCAAATGAAGCACCGCCGGCTATCATTTCCATTTTCCTCGGAGATGAGCTCACAGCTGTTCTCGATTCCCTGGAACATGGGGAGAAGTTCGAGGGTGCAGGAAAGCAGCAGATGGGAACCGGTGCGCAGGTCCTGCCGCACATCACCAGAGACACCACAGACCGCAACAGAACGTCGCCGTTCGCATTTACCGGCAACAAGTTCGAGTTCCGCATGCCCGGCTCCGCACTGTCGGTGGCAAACCCCAACATCGTGCTGAACACAGCAGTGGCAGATACCCTGGCGGATCTTTACGAAGATCTGGCGAAGATTCCGGAAGAAGAGAGAATGCAGAAACTTCCTGGTCTGCTGCGCAGCCTGCTGGAGCAGCATAAGAGAGTCATCTTCAACGGAAACGGATATACCGATGAATGGATCGAAGAGGCGCACCGAAGAGGTCTTGACGATCTGAGAGCACTTCCGGACGCCATGCCCAGATGGATCAGCGACAAGAGCGTCGCACTGTTTACCAGACATCAGGTACTGACAAAAGAGGAACTGTTCTCCAGATACGAGATGGTCCTTGAGAACTATTACAAAGCGATCCATATCGAAGCACTGACACTGCAGGAGATGGTACGCAAGGACTTCATACAGGGTCTTGTCTCCTACACCAAAGATCTTGCGCAGGAAGCATCACTGAAGAGAAGCCTTCTGCCGCAGGCCGGCTGCAGCCTTGAGGAAGAGATCCTGAGCGGCCTGGAAACAGACGGCGGCAGGATCGCAGAGGCACTGGATATCCTCCATGCAGACATCCGGACCGCCGAGAAGATCGAAGATGCACAGGAAAGTGCAGAATACTACGAACGCACCGTCCTGAAAGATATGGCACAGCTTCGGGTATCTGTCGACCATGCAGAAGAGCGGATCCCTGACAGCTATCTGCCGTATCCGACCTACAGCCAGATCCTGTTCTCAACCATATGATCATCTGATCGTCGGAACAGTCCCGCGGGTCAGGATCGCCAAAACCGGACATCCAGACCCGCGGGCGTATAAAATAACCAGAAGGACACAAATGCGCATGAATGAATCTTACTTCCTAAAAGAGCGTGATGCCTGCGGCATCGGTACGGTCGTCAATATAGACGGGACAAAAGAATACGGAGTCCTGGATGATGCTCTTCATATCGTTGAGAAGCTGGATCATCGCGCCGGCAAGGATGCGACCGGAAAGGTCGGTGACGGCGTCGGAATACTGACTCAGATCTCTCATGGATTCTTCAGGGCGGCTGCCGCAAAAGAGCAGATCGTGCTGGGAGAAGAAGGCGATTACGGTATCGGTATGCTGTTTCTTCCCATAGATACCATGAAGAGAATGTTTGCCATGCGGATGATGGAAGTGATCGTCTCCAAGGCACAGCTTCCTTTCCTGGGATGGAGAAAGGTACCGGTACGTCCGCAGATCCTGGGAGAGAGGGCGGTGGAGTGCATGCCGTCCATCTGGCAGTGTTTCATCGGAAAGCCGGAACATATACAGAAGGGCATTGAGTTCGACCGAAGACTGTATGTAGTACGGCGTGAATTTGAGCAGAGCTCTGAGGATACCTATATCTGCTCCATGTCTTCCCGCACCATAGTGTACAAGGGGATGTTCCTCGTCAATCAGCTGCGGGAATTCTACTGCGATCTGCAGGATCATGCATATGAGACTGCGATCGCTATTGTGCATTCCAGATTCTCGACCAATACCACGCCATCCTGGATGCGGGCTCATCCTTACCGGATGATCGCACACAATGGGGAGATCAATACGATCCGCGGAAATATGGACCGTATGCTGGCAAGGGAAGAGACGATGAAGTCGCAGTTCCTGCAGGAGGACCTGGATAAGATCTATCCGGTGATCGCACAGACCGGATCCGATTCCGCAATGCTCGACAATACGCTGGAATTCCTGTACATGAACGGGATGGATCTGCCTCTTGCCATGATGGTGGCAATCCCCGAACCGTGGAAGCACAACGATTTCATGTCCAGGCAGAAGAAAGACTTTTACCATTATTACGCAACGATGATGGAGCCGTGGGACGGTCCCGCAGCAGTCATTTTCTCAGACGGCGAGATTCTGGGAGCGACGCTGGACCGCAACGGGCTCCGTCCTTCGCGTTATTATGTGACGGATACCGGCCGTCTGATCCTCGCGTCCGAAGTGGGCGTTCTGGATATCGACCCGGCGCATATCAAAGTCCGCTCCAGGCTGGAGCCGGGCAGGATCCTGCTGGTGGATACAAAAAAGAAGAGGATCATTCCCGACGATGAGTGTAAGGAAATGTACTCCGGAGCCCATCCTTACGGGGAATGGCTAGACCGTTACCTCCTTCATCTGGCAAAAGTGCCGATCCCGAACCAGAAGATCCGTGTCCACAGCCAGGAGACGAGGGACCGCCTCTACAAGGTATTTGGATACTCCTATGAGGATGTGAAGGAACAGATCCTGCCCATGGCGGAAAATGGGATCGAGAGCACGGTTTCCATGGGCCATGACGCCCCGGTCGCCCTGCTGTCGAAACACCATCAGCTGCTGTATTGCTATTTCAAACAGCTGTTTGCCCAGGTGACGAATCCGCCCATCGACTCCCTCCGTGAGAAGGTGGTCATGGATACCACAGTCTATATCGGCTCGGACGGCGATCTGCTGGAAGAAAAAGCAGACAACTGCAGGGTGTTGGAGATCAACAATCCGATCCTGACAGGTGTTGACCTGATCAAGATCCGTTCCCTGGACAGAGAAGGATTCCGCTCCAGAGTCATTTCCATGCTGTATTACAAGAACACATCTCTGACCCATGCTCTGGAGCAGCTCAATATCGCGGTTGACAGAGCGGCGGCTGACGGATACAACATCCTGATCCTGTCTGACAGGGGTGTGGATGAGAATCATGTTCCGATCCCGGCATTGCTGGCAGTGGCTTCTGTGGAGCAGCATCTGGTACGTACGAAGAAGAGAACTGCGATCTCCCTGATCCTGGAGAGCGGTGAGCCCCGGGACGTGCACCAGATCGCATGCCTGATGGGATTTGGCGCACGTGCGGTCAACCCTTATCTGGCACACGAGTGTATATCTGAGATGATCGATGTCGGGATTCTGGATAAGGATTACCATACTGCTATTGATGATTATAATAACGCGCTGCTGTCAGGCGTCGTGAAGATTGCTGCGAAAATGGGCATATCCACGCTGCAGTCCTACCAGTCTGCGCGTATCTTTGAGGCGATAGGACTTGGAAGTGACGTGATCGACAGTTACTTTACCGGCACTGTCAGCAGAGTCGGCGGGATCGGGATGAAGGAGATCGGAGAAGACGTGGAACTTCGCCATGACCAGGGCTTCGATCCGCTGGGACTGAACGTCGACACAAAACTGGATTCCATGGGCTTCCATGCCCTGCGCAGCGGTCCGGACAAGGAAGATCATCTGTACAGTCCGGAGACCATTGTCACACTGCAAAGAGCAGTGCGCACGGGAGATTACGAACTCTTCCGTCAGTATACAGCGCTGGTTGATGATGAAGAGCGGCCGCATACCCTGCGGGCTCTGCTTCAGATCGTGCCGGCGGGAGCGGCTGTGCCTCTGGAGGAGACAGAGAGCGAGGGATCGATCGTTAAACGGTTCCAGACAGGGGCCATGTCTTATGGATCTCTCTCTGCAGAAGCGCATAAGACGCTGGCCTGTGCCATGAATACGATCGGCGGCAAGTCCAATACCGGTGAAGGCGGGGAGGACGAGAAACGGTTCGGGACCATCTATAACAGCGCTGTAAAACAGGTGGCTTCCGGGCGATTTGGCGTCACAAGCGCTTACCTGAACAGTGCGAAGGAGATCCAGATCAAGATGGCCCAGGGTGCAAAGCCCGGGGAGGGCGGGCATCTGCCAGGCAGAAAGGTCTATCCGTGGGTGGCGGCGACCCGTTATTCCACACCCGGAGTATCACTGATCTCTCCGCCGCCGCATCACGATATCTATTCGATCGAAGATCTCGCTCAGTTGATCTATGACCTGAAAAATGCGAACCGTGACGCACGGATCTCTGTGAAGCTGGTCTCCGAATCGGGCGTCGGCACCATCGCATCCGGCGTCGCAAAGGCAGGCGCTCAGGTCATCCTGATCTCTGGCTATGACGGAGGAACAGGCGCAGCACCGTTTTCGTCGGTTCACCATGCCGGCCTTCCCTGGGAGCTGGGAATCACAGAAGCCCATCAGGCACTGATCGAAAATGGGCTCCGCGATCGTGTTGTGCTTGAGACCGACGGAAAACTGATGAGCGGGCGCGATGTAGCTATTGCAGCGCTGCTTGGCGCAGAAGAGTTCGGATTTGCCACCGGTCCTCTGGTTGCCATGGGCTGCATGATGATGCGTGTGTGCTCCAAGGACACCTGCCCGGCAGGGATCGCGACGCAGAACGAATGTCTCAGAGGACGGTTCCAGGGAAAGCCGGAGCATGTGATGAACTACATGTATTTTATCGCAAGACAGCTTCGTGAGATCATGGCAGCGAACGGTTTCCGGACCGTGGAAGAGATGGTCGGCCGAACCGACTGTCTTAAGAGAAAGGATAAACTTCCGGTCAGCCGCAGCATGCTTGCCGACCTCAGCCGTATCCTTGATAAACGCTATGCACATGCGAAGGGAAGTCATTTTGACGAGAAGAGCATCTATGACTTCCATCTGGAGCAGACGAAAGATATGCAGGTACTGCTTCCGGCCCTGACACAGCTGACCGGGAAGAAGCAGGCCGCCATGCAAACACCCGGCACGCAGGTATCCGGAAGGCAGACACCTGGCGCCAGAGAAGCCGGAGTCTGCGTCAATATAGAGGTTTCCAGCACCGACCGTTCCTTCGGGACGATCCTCGGAAGCGAGGTGACCAGAGCGTTCGGAAACAGCCTGGCGGAGGATTCATTTACAGTAAACTGCACCGGAGGAGGCGGACAGTCGTTCGGAGCATTCCTGCCATCCGGAGTTACGCTCCGCCTGAAGGGAGACGCGAACGATGGTTTCGGGAAGGGGCTTTCGGGAGGCAAACTGATCCTGACGCCGCCGGATGGCGCCGGGTTCATTGCCCATGAAAATGTGATCGTCGGCAATGTGGCTCTCTATGGAGCGACCTCCGGCAAGGCTTATATCTGCGGTATCGCAGGCGAGCGTTTCTGTGTGAGAAACTCCGGCGCGACAGCGGTGGCAGAGGGCTGCGGAGACCATGGTCTTGAGTACATGACAGGCGGACGGGCCGTGATCCTGGGCATGACCGGTAAGAACTTCGCGGCAGGCATGAGCGGCGGGATCGCTTATGTACTTGACCGGGAACACACCCTGTACCTTCGCATGAACAAAGAGATGGCGACTGCCGAGGAAGTGACTGCGAAGCACGATATCGAAGAACTGAAAGAGATCCTGGCCGATTACGCGGCCGAGACCGCGTCGTCTTTCGCGGCAGACATCCTGGAACATTTCGATCAGTACCTTCCGGACTTCAAGAAGATCATACCGGAAGATTACAGAAAGATGATCCACGCTATCGGGAAGTATGAAGAGCAGGGAAACAGCCATGAGAAGGCTGTCCTGGAAGCATTCAGGGAGGTGAGCGAACGTGGGTAAAGCGACCGGTTTTCTGGATTATGCAAGACAGGACGATCGGATCGTACCTGTCAGTGAGAGAATCCTCACCTTTGATGAATTTCATGCACCTCTGGATGAAAAATCACGTACAGAGCAGGCAGGGCGCTGCATGAACTGCGGCGTTCCGTTCTGCCAGTCCGCCATGAAACTGAACGGTATGGTGACAGGCTGCCCGCTGCACAATCTGATCCCGGAGTGGAATGACCAGATCTGGCAGGGACACATCAGCCATGCATACGCAAGGCTGAGCAAGACCAGCAATTTTCCGGAGTTCACCGGAAGAGTGTGCCCGGCCTTGTGCGAGAAAGCCTGCATCTGCGGAGAACATTCAGATCCTGTCAGCGTCCATGACAACGAACGATTCCTGATCGAAGAAGCATTTGCCAGGGGATACGTACAGCCCCTGATCCCGAGAGTGCGCAGCGGCATGAAGATCGCAGTGGTCGGCAGCGGTCCTTCCGGGCTGGCAGCGGCGGACATGTTGAATCACCGCGGCCACACCGTCCATGTATATGAGCGCGAAGACCGTATCGGCGGTCTTCTGATGTACGGGATCCCCAACATGAAACTGGACAAGGCTGTGATCGCCAGGCGCCAGAAACTCATGGAAGAAGAAGGTGTTGTGTTCTATACTGGATGCGACATCGATGAAAAT
>Ga0256405_10011652_pt1 | contig 11135 bp, 11 predicted proteins | sample RumenRJG_02DNA_FD_189096 | JGI IMG/M metagenome (GOLD analysis project Ga0256405, IMG submission 189096) | Bovine rumen microbial communities from Lethbridge, Alberta, Canada - RJG_02 | ecosystem: Host-associated > Mammals > Digestive system > Stomach > Rumen | place: Canada: Alberta...
AGCTTCGCGATGTCTTAACGGCAATTCAGTGCGTCGAATTGTCTTCTTGAGCTGCCTTCGGCAGGGTTATATGAAGACATGACAGCCGATCCCCGCACGCCAGAGGAGGTCTGGAGGAGGCCTCCTCCAGCTCAAAGCCGACATGCGTCGCTCAGCGAGGCACGAATGAAGGGCGCGAAGCAAATGTAATTCTGCGGAGCGGTAGCGAGAGCCCTGCCGATCGGAGTTAAATTCGGCGGCTTTGGCGAGGGGCGGACCGGCAGAAGCTAAAAAATGGGTAAACTCCAGGCCCGCACAGAGATGCGCAATTTATGTTATACTAGTGGCATGAAGAAAGCATTGATCGTCTGCGCCGTTGCCCTTTCGCTCCTCCGCGGCGGTTCTGCCGCGCCCGCCGCGCCGCTCATCCCCGCGCGCGAATGGGCGATGATCCGCCAGGTCGCCGTCAACTACGACCTGAGCGAAGACGCGACCTGGCTCCTGGCCGCCATCCGCCGCCACGAGAACGGCCGCCCCGGGCTGGAGTTCGGCGTCGGCGGGCCGATGAATTCCGGCCATCCCGCGCACCGCTACCAGGACGGCACCAAGTCGTTCTACATCCAGGCGATGTGGGCGGCGGGCACGATCCGCAAACATTACAAGGGCGATCTCGTCTCGTTCGGCAAGCGGTACAATCCGCCCCATGCCGCCAAATGGACGAGCGCCATCACGTCGATGATCGCGCGATTGAAGATCGAGAACAACTACCGGCTGCCCGGCGTCCGTCCCGCCAAAAAGGAAATCCGCTATCCCTAGCTGCGGGGGCGGAGCTGCGCGGCCCAGTCGCCGCGCGCGCGCAGCTCCGCATCGGTGAGCGGATCGAGGCCGCGCGATTTCAGGTAGCGCACGGCCCGCAGGTACGGCACGCGCGCCGCCGCCACGCCGCGCAGCGCCGCCGCGTTCTGGCGCGTCAGGAAATCGCTGCCCCAGCTGCCGTCGGCGCGCTGCGACGCGACAATCTCCTGAAGCGCCGCTTCGTTCGGCGCGTAGGCGATGGTGTAGATGCGCGCCGCCGCGGGAATCGCCGCCGGCGCGGACGGCTGGAGAAAGATCGACAGCGCGATCGCCGCAAAGAGCGACGCCGCCGCGAGAAACCCCGCGCGCGGCAGCCAGACGGCGCGGCGCGGCAGCGGCGGCAGCACGCACACGTGCGCCGGCCGGCGCGGCGCCACCGTCGCGGCGGCCCGCAGGCGGCCGACCACCGCACGGCAGTCGGGCCCGAGTTCATTCAGCGTCGCTTCAAGATCCGCGTTCATCGACTCTCTCCTTCCGTTTCATCAAGGTGTTCAAAATCCTCAAAGGATGAAACGCCCTGGCAGCCGCGAAAGTTCACGGGATTTTTAAAGTGGAAAACCGGGGAGAGCCGGGGCGGTCACCCTGCATCGAGATCTCACGCGCCCGCGCTACCAGATCGTGTAGAGGAAGTAGCCCAAAAGCGACAGAAGAACGGCCAGGATCACGCCCGCGTGGCACCCCAGCGAGCGCATGGCCGACCGCGCGGCTTCGTAGTCGTCGTCATCGCGCCGGATATAGATCACGGAGCCGCCCTCCGCCAGAACGGTCTGTCGGACGGCCTCCCGGCCGTCGGCCGTCATCCACCGGATCCGCTTCGATCCGTCCGCGGCGACGTACGAGACGACGTATTCATGCTCTTCCAGTCCAAACATCTCTCTCCCCCCTCTACTTCTGCCGGGCCTTCTCCCGGTAGGCCGTCATCGTCATGCCGCAGCGGCTCTTGAACTTCGCGAAGATGTGCCGCGTGGGCGAATAGGCGGCCCGGGTCACGACATCGAAGACCGGCAGATCGGTCGTGGCGAGCAGCCGGCAGACCTCGCCCATCTTGACGTCGTCGATCAGCGTGTGGACGCTGCGCCCCGTCGACTCGCGCACCCGCACCTCCAGCGTCCGGCGCGACACGCCGAACGCCTCCGCCACGTCCTTGACGCGGATGCCCCGGCTGGCGTTCGCGCGGATGAACTCCTTCGCCCGCACCGCGACATGCCCGTAGCCACGGCCCAGCGCCGTCGAGCCGCGCTCGATCAGCTCGTCGGAGACGACTTCCGCGAAGCGGCGCACGCGCGGCAGCGCCGGGTCGGCCGCGAGGGCCAGCGCGAGCTCCAGCGTCTTCTCCGCGAACGCCGCGATGTTCGGCACGATGCGCGAGACGGCCGGAACGGCCCGGTCGCAGAAGCCGTCGTTGTTGTCGATGCCGAGAATCTCCACCTGATCCGGCACGCCGACGCCGAGTCGCCGGCAGGCGGCGGCCACCTTGAACGCCAGATGGTCGCCGTTCACGAACACGCCGCACGGATGTGGCAGGGCGGCCACCCAGCGCATCGACTCCTCCTGATCCGTCTCCCAGTAGTCCTCGTTCTCGTCGAACACGCCGATGGTCTTGTCCGTGTAGTTCAGGTGCGGCCCCAGCGCCTCCTGCAGGCGCGCGAGGAACGCGTCGCGGCGGATGTGCCCCGCGACGTCCTCGCGGTAGCCGGCGCGGCTCATCATGGCGAAGTTCGACAGCCCCCGGGACAGGAAGAAGTCGGCGGCCCGCCGTCCGATCGAACGGTTGTCGAGAATCACCACGCCGCCGTTGCCGAGCGCGCGCCACTCGTCCTCGGACAGCGGCGAATACGTCGCCAGGACGACGGGCGGATGATCCGGCATCGCCGCGAGGAAGCGGAAGAGCATCGCGCGGGAGAGGCCGTTGAAGATCAGCGCGTGCATCCCGGCGGACGCGAACGCGAGCAGGTTGTCGAGCTTCGACCCGGCACTGCCGAGAAAAAAGCTGAGAATGACGTGCCGACCGTCGACCACGCGGCCATAGAGCCCCTGCGCGATGTCCAGCAGGACGTCGCGGCTCGGCTTCATCGTCGTGTTCACCACCACGCCGACGCGCAAAATGCCCTTGTTTTCCATTAGGTGGTAGTATATCCAAAAACCACCCGCGCGCGTAAGTCAGAACTGCGCATCAGATTCCGCCCTTTTGCGCATCGCCGGACCCGCCCCGTCACCCGCGTTCCTCGAAGATCTCCTTCAGCTTCTTCAAGGCGTTCGACATCCGCGACTTGACCGTTCCGACCGGAATGCCGAGGATGGCCGCGACCTCCGCGTACGGCAGGTCCTGGAACACCCCGAGCTCCACCACGTCGCGCAAGGGCTCGCTGAGCCGCGCGACCGCCCAGCGGACGTCCTCGCGCGCGCAGCTCGTCGCCGGATCGGCCGTCAGCGGCTGCTCGCGCCCCCAGCTTTCCTCGCGCCGCTCCCGGCGGGTCTGGCGGCGCAGGGCGTCGAGCCGCACCTGCCGGGCCATCAGGAAGAGGAAGGTCGACAGCTTCGCCGTCGGCTCGTACTGGTCGCGGTAGTTCCACAGCCGGATGTACGTCTCCTGGACGAGGTCCTCGCTTTCCGCGAGCGAAACGCCCTGACGCCAGAAGAAGTTCAGGAGATTCTTCTCGAACGTGCGCGCCTCCGCCATGAGGCGTTCGGCGTCACGCGCCGACATAGCGCGCCACCTCCGACGCGAGCGCGGAATATTCGAGCCCGTAGCCGATGTACGCCCAGACGACGACCGCGAGCGCGCCCGTGACGAGCCCGACGAGAAAGCCGAAAAACGCATCCGCCGGCTGCGCCAGCAGCCCGTTGACGAACTTGCGCACGACGATGCGCACGAGGCCGAACGCGAGGAGCGCGGCGACGAACACGACGAGCGCGCGCTGCCAGCCGACGGTCAGGTAGGGTTCGGCGGCGCGCCAGCCGATCGTGCCGACCGCCGACGCCGCCAGCGTCGCCGCGAGAAAGGCGAGCGTTCCCGACAGGCCGCGGAAGAGGCCCAGGATCGCCAGCGCGACCGTGAGCCCCCCCAGCGCATAATCTGCCGGCAGCAGGTTCACGCCGTCACCGCTTCCTCACGGGAATCGTCTCGCGGTACTTCTGGTAGACCGCGGCGGTTTTGCCGCGCCCGGCCTTCTGCAGCGCGCGGATGAGCAGGTCGATCGCCGTGATGTCGCCCGGGCTCGCCGCGACCGCGCGCGAGAACGTCTCCACCGCGACCGCCGTCTGCCCCAGCTTCAGCGCGAGCTCGCCCGTGTGCAGATGGACGTCCTTCGCGCCGGGCCGCAGCGCGCACGCGACCTTGTAGTACTTCAGCGCCTCCAGCTGGCCCGGCTTCGTCGCGTCCGTCTTCTCCCACGCCTTCGCGAGCCCGAGCGCCGCCGGATAGCTCAGCACGTCGGCGACGTACGCGTCGTTGTACCGCAGCTTTGCCGTCTTGAACGTCTGCTTCGCCCACGCGGCCTCGGCCTTCTTGAGCGCCGCCGCGCTCTCCGCCACGTCGCGCTTGTCCGCGCCCGGACGCTGGGCGGCCGCACGCGCGATCGCCTCCTTCAGGTCGGGAATCGTCGTGCGCTGGACGCGCTTGACCTTGTCGTCCACGCCCTTGGCGAGCCGGACGAACAGCTCGAACTGGTCGACGGCGGCCTCGTTGTAGCCGAAGGCGTCGCGGTAGAGCTGGCCGAGGTGGTAGCGCGCCGCCGCGTTGCGCCCGTCGAGGCGGATGGCCGCCAGAAGGCGCGTGCGTGCGCGCGCGCGCACCGTTTCCAGATCCGCGCCGCTCGCGCCGAGCTGGATGATGTCGACGATGGCGAGGCCCGTCAGCCCGCGCGAGCGGACCTCGGGCTCGGCGGCCGCGGCGAGCTGCGCGAAGAGCTCGGCCGCGCGCGCGTAGTCCTTGCGGTAGAACGCGACCTGCGCGCCGACCTCGACGACGTCGCGATCGGCGCCCGCGAGCGCCGCCGCGCGGTCGATGGCCGCCGCCGCGCCGGGCAGTTCGCCGAGCGCGAGGAGCGCCTGCGCCTGGAGGACGAGCGCGTCCACGTTGTCGGGCGAACGCGCCAGCCCCGCCGCGAGCGACTGGACCGCGCGCTTCAGGTCACGGCTCTCGAACGCGGCCTTGCCGGCCGCGAAGTCGGCGCTGCCGTCGTTCTTGGCGCAGCCGGCGACGGCCGCCGCGAGCGCCGCGGCGGCGAGGAGCTTAAGAACGGATGATGGCGAGGAACTCGTCACGCTTGGCCTCCATGATGGCGGGCGTCTTGCCCTCAAGGTTGAGACGCACCAGCGGTTCGGTGTTGGACATGCGCACGTTCGCCCAGTAGCCCTCGGTCTCCCACGCGTCAACCGACACGCCGTCGAGCTCGAACACGCGGGCCTTCGATGCGTAATCGGCCTTGATCTTCGCGAGGATCTCCGCCGGCGGGGTGGTGGTGCGGGTGTTGATCTCGCCCGACTGCGCATATTTCCTGAGCGGCGCGATCAGCTCCGAGAGGGGCTTCCCGGACGCCGAGACGATGTTCGCGAGCGCGTACGTCGCCATCGACGACGACTCCGCCGTGAAGTTCGCCTTGAAGTAGTAGTGGCCCGACAGCTCCCCCGCGAAGATCGCGTCGTTCTGGCGCATCTGCTCCTTGATGAAGGAGTGGCCGACGCGCGACATCATGGGCTTGCCGCCCGCCGCCGCGATCGTCTCCTCGGCCATCTTGGTGGAGCGCAGGTCGTAGAAGCACACCGCGCCGGGGTTCGTCTTCAGGAGGTCCTGCGAGATGAGCGCCGTGATGAAGTCCATCGGGATGACCTCGCCCTTCTCGTCCACAAAGCCCGCGCGGTCCGCGTCGCCGTCGTACGCCACGCCGAACGCATACTTGCCGGGATTCGCCTTGATGAGGTTCTGGAGGTCGACGAGCGTCTCGCGCTCCAGCGGGTTCGCCGCGTGGTTCGGGAATTCGCCGTCGTAGGTGCCGTAGAGGTCGTCGTGCGTCAGGAGCGTCTGCTCCGTGAACGCGACCGACTCCGCGATGCCCATGCCGTTGCCGAAGTCCATCGCGACGTGCACGGGCCGGGCGAGATGCGCAAACGTGCGCACGTGCGCGCCGTACTCCTTCGCGATGTCGACCTTCGTCACCCTGCCCTGTCCGTTCGGCGGCTCGCCGCCGGTCATGCCCGCGACGAGCTTTTCGATGTCCTTGATGCCCGTCGCGCCGGAGATCGGCACCGCGTTCGCCTTGCAGAGCTTGCAGCCGTTCCATTCCTTCGTGTTGTGCGAGGCGGTGATCATCACCGAGCCGTCGGCCTTCAGGGTGCCGTTGGCGAAGTAGCTCATCGGCGTCGACGCGAGCCCGATGTCGAGCACCTCGACGCCCTCGTCGACGAGCCCCCTGGTGAACGACGCGAAGAGCGAGTCCGACGACTTGCGGCAGTCGCGCGCGACGACGACCCGGCCGCCCTGCACGCCCGCGAACTGCGCGTAGGCGCGCGCGATCTTGTAGAAATCGGCCTCGGCGAGGTCCTTGCCGTAGACGCCGCGGATGTCGTATGCTTTGAAGATGCCCATTGTTTCCTCCGTGTGTTTGGATGGTTGCCCTGCTTGCACGTTCAAGACGTTAGCGGTAGTTTATCATAAATCTTCCTTCGCCCGCAAGACCCGGCGGCGGCTAGAAGTCCGAGGAGTCGCAGACGAGCGAGTCCATGATGTAGTCCTTGCGCTCGGGCGTGTTGTTGCCCATGTAGAACTTGATCGTCTTCTCCACGTCGGTGTCGTCCGCGCAGGTGACGGGCGTCAGGCGCATGTCCGGGCCGATGAAGTCCTTGAACTCCTTCGCGTTCAGCTCGCCGAGGCCCTTGAAGCGCGTGATCTCGCAGCCGCGCCCGCACTTCGCGATCGCCCGCTCGCGCTCGGCGTCGCTGAAGCAGTAGTACTGCTCCTTCTTGTTGCGCACGCGGAAGAGCGGCGTTTCGAGGATGAAGACGCGCCCGTCCGTGATGAGCGGGCGGTAGAAGCGCATGAAGAAGGTCGCCAGCAGCATCCGGATGTGCAGCCCGTCCACATCGGCATCGGTCGCGAAGATGATCTTCGCGTAGCGCAGGTGGTCGAGCGTGTCCTCGATGTCGAGCGTCTTGATGAGGTTGAAGAACTCCTCGTTCCGGTAGAGGACGTCCTTGTTGAGCCCGCACGTGTTGAGCGGCTTGCCCCGCAGGAAGAAGACGGCCTGGTTCATCGCGTCGCGCGCGTTGCCGAGCGTGCCGCCCGCCGACTTGCCCTCGGTGAGGAAAATCATCGTGTCGTCCCCCTCGGGCCGGCCCGTCTTCTTGTTCACCCGGTCGAGCCGGAGGTGGTTCTTGCAGTCCTTCAGCTGCGGCACGCGCACGCTCACGGCCTGGGTGCGCTCGCGCGCCTGCTTCTTGATCGTGTTGAGCTGCGAGCGGATCTTCCCCGTCTCCTCGATCTTCGCGATGAGCTTGTCCGTCTCGGCGCTCGCGCGGTGGAGCGCGGCCTCGATCTCCTTGCGCATCTGCTGGACGAGCTCCGCGCGGATGTCGTTCATGACGAACTTGATCTTCGTCTGGCCCTCGAAGACGGGGTTCATGATCCGCAGGCTCACCGCGCCGATGAGGCCGTCGCGGATGTCGTCGCCGTCGAACTTCTTCTTCGGGTCGTAGTCGTTCAGCGCCTTGGTGAGCGCCTCCTTGAACGCCGTCAGGTGCGTGCCGCCGTCGGTCGTGTACTGGCCGTTGACGAACGAGTGGTACTCCTCGCCGAAGCGGTTGGTGTGCGTGAAGATGATCTCCAGGTTCTTCGTCTTGATGTGGAACGGCTGGTAGAGCTTCTCGAACTGCGCCTCGTCCGCGATCAGGTCGGCGAGGCCGCGCTCGGAGCAGATCGGCCGCCCGTTCAGGTTGATCGTCAGCCCCGCGTTGACGTAGCAGTACATCCGCATGCGGCGCACGACGTGCTCCTCGCGCACCTTGAAGTTCTTGAGCACCTTGACGTCGGGCTTGTAGCGGATGAACGTGCCGTTCGGCTCGCGCGTCCGGCACGTGCCGCGCCTCTTCGACTTGAGCCGCCCCTCCTCGAAATACGCCTCGGAGAACTCGCCCTCGCGGAACGCGCGCACCTCGAAGAACTCCGAAAGCGCGTTGACGGCCTTCGTGCCGACGCCGTTCATGCCGGCCGAGAACTGGAAGTTGTCGCTGTCGAACTTGCCGCCCGTGTTCATCTGGCTGACGCAGTCGACGACCTTTTCGAGCGGGATGCCGCGCCCGTAGTCGCGGACGGACGTCTCGCCGGTGTCGTAGTTGACCGTGACGTCAATCTTCTTGCCGCAGCCCATGACGAACTCGTCGACCGAGTTGTCGATGACCTCCTTCATGAGGATGTAGATGCAGTCGTGGTACATCGCGCCCGTGCCCGGCTCGCCGACGTACATGCCCGGCCGCATGCGGATATGCGTCACCGGATCGAGTGTCTTGATGCTCTCTGCGCCGTAATTCTCTTTCGCCATGCTTCTTCCCGTTGCCTTTTACGGACGGGTAGTATATCATATTCCGCCGCCGCCTGGGCCGCAGACGCGCGAACCGTTGCGCGGCGGGCCGCGATGTGATATACTGCGGGCCATGAAACCCGGTATCTGCGCCTTCAAGGTGCGCTCCTACGAATGCGGCGCGAACGGCCGCCTGACGCTCCCCTCCCTCTGCAACTACCTCCAGGAGGCGGCGAGCGTCCACGCCTACGAGCTCGGCTTCTCGAAAATCAACTTCGACGCGGCCGGCGGCCACATCTCCTGGGTGCTGACGCGCCTCGTCGTCCGAATGGCGCGCTACCCGGAATGGAACGACGAGGTGACGGTCGTCACCTTCCCGCGCGGCGGCCGCAGGATCGTCGCGTGGCGCGACTTCATCCTCCGGGCGGCGGACGGCACCGAGCTCGGCCGCGCGTCGAGCGAGTGGATGATCATCGACCTGTCCACGCGCCGCGTCGTGCCGATCCCCGCCGACGTCTTCACCTGTCTCGATCCGGCCCTCGCGCCGGTGCTCGGGCCCGAGCCGTTCACGCCGCGCCTCAAGTATCCCGGCGGCGGCGGCGCGCGCGCGCTCACCTTCACCGCCCAGCGTTCGCACATCGACCTCAACGGCCACGTCAACAACGTCCACTACATCGAATGGATGCTCGAGCCGCTGACGGACGGCGCGCAGCCCGCCGAGATGGAAATCGTCTTCCGCAGCGAAACGCTGGCGGGCGACGAGGTGAAGGTCGAGACGTGCGCGGCGGACGGCGCGACCTACCATCGCGTCTACGCGCCCGACGGCAGGGACCACGTCATCGCGCGGACCCGCCGCTGATCGCGGGCGAGAACCTTTGGAAACAGCCACAATGAACCAGGAAGGAGCTTAAATGCAACAACATATAAATGCTGATTGGGGCCCCATCCAAATTTTCCGCATAATCATTATAATTGCGATGTTGCTCACAATGTCGTCCGCCGAGGCTGTCGAGTGGCGCGGACTCGAACAGGAGAACTGGTGCTCAGGGCCAAAGCTCTCACAAGCAAAACTGGCAGGTAAGCTCGTGCTGGTCCATCGGTGGGGTATTCATTCTGAGGCATGCATTAAAAGTCTCCCGCACATTGAGTCGCTCTGGAATAGATTTCGAAAAGAAGGGTTTATTATTATAGGATCGCACTACCACAACGAAGATGTCGGGAAAATTGATGAAATCGTCAAAAAGAAATCTCTCACATACAGCATATATCTTCACGCACATCTTGCCGACGAACCTTTGTTTCCAAGTGCGCCTTTCTGCTATCTCGTAACCCCCCAAGGAGAAGTCGTCTATCAGGTAACGGGCTTTTCAAAGTCCAAGATGAAAGATTTGGAAGATGTCATATCTGCCGAACTGGCAAAAATACCAGCGCCGGGTGCGCTGTGCGGCGATATTGCGGTGGCACACTTCAAGGCGGACGCTGCAAAACTACTGCTCGGGAACAATGTCGAGCCTGTGATTAAACGCCTAGCGTCGGCTGCATCCAGAGCCGGCCCTGAGGCTGATGAAGCCCAGAAGCTTTTGGCCTCCGTTGATAAAGCACGCAACGAACTCAAACGCGACATCCGTAACAACGCAAAGATGCACAGGCCAGGGCTTGCACTCATTCTACTTGAAACGCTCGTCAAGACATGGCCGTCAGAGAAGACGTATTGTGCCAAGGCGTTGCGGAAACTGTCGACATCCAAAGATGTCAAGGCCGCCGTTAAACTTCGGCAGACGCTCGAATCACTTGAATCTGTTGTCCCCGAGAACAGTTCGGAAGCCCACAAACTGGAGAGTTCCAAAAAAGCGGCGATTGCGGCGGCTGCCCCCTTTGCAAAGTCAAAATATCCGGGCGTGGCCGAAGAGATTGCAGAGCTTATCGCCAATTCAGGCGAGGTTATTCATAGTCAAAAAGGCGGGATGAGGCGTGCGACTGTTTCATCCGACGGAAATAACGTCGCGGCATCGATTACAATCATCGGTGATGATGCCTTTACCGACAGGACAAAAGTCGCATTATCGTTCATTGAGAAAGGCGCACCGGAGTCTTACATGCTCGTTACAAATTATATTGGCGTCATTCAGCAATATGAATGTAGCGGCATGCGTGCGTATGACTCGCCGCCGACTTATCATGTCGGAGAAAGGACTTCTAATGCATCAGTGCTTTGGTACGCTTCAACGATTGTGCACGACGCCTACCACTCAAAGCTCTACAACGATTATTTGAAAGAGCGCGGGAAACCTGTTCCTGGGGAAATATGGACAGGGCGTGAGCCCGAAAATGCCTGCTTATCGGCTCAAGAAGATTTCTTGCGAGCGGTCAATGCGCCAGAGAAAACAATAAAGCATGTTAGAAAAATGAGGGATGTTGATTATTTTTCTAGCGAGGTGAAACGAGACTGGTAGACATATGGCGCACGATATACATAAGCACAAGGCGCGAGTCGCGAGCGCCACTATATGGACGGTAGAATTGCGAGGTCGAACGTTTCGTACTGTATTTCAGATCGTCCAAAGTTGATCAGCAGCGCATACGGAATCCGCGTGGCGCGCAGATAGTGGATTGCCTGCGCCCATTCGATCTTTGAAGTCAACTCCGAGCGTTTGGGCTCCCGCTAACGCTCCGCAGCTTTGCACTTCACAACGACTGTATATGTATCGGCAGAAGTGTTTTGGGATGCGACTGCGTCGCATAAATCGGCCGAAGGCCGCTATAAAAACTGTGAATGGAGTCAATTGA
>Ga0256405_10011654_pt1 | contig 11133 bp, 8 predicted proteins | sample RumenRJG_02DNA_FD_189096 | JGI IMG/M metagenome (GOLD analysis project Ga0256405, IMG submission 189096) | Bovine rumen microbial communities from Lethbridge, Alberta, Canada - RJG_02 | ecosystem: Host-associated > Mammals > Digestive system > Stomach > Rumen | place: Canada: Alberta | collected...
GGTACGGAAGCAGAATGGGTAGAATCCCTTAAGGGCGCAGATGCAGAACCTGTAGATACTTCTAAATTTGCTCAGAAGTCTGATTTAGAAGGACTCGCAAAAGCCGAAGATATTCCTGACGTATCTAATCTCGCTACCAAGGAAGATATTCCTGATGTAAGCAACCTCGCTACTAAAGATGACATTCCTGACGTAAGCGTATTGGCTAAAAAGAGTGACATCCCCGATGTGTCTAACTTGGCCACTAAAGACGATATTCCTGACCTCACTGGTTATGCTAAGACCGAGGACATCCCCAAACAGAAAACTTTGGCTGAACTCGGCGGCGTAACGCAAGCAGGCGTTGAGTCTATTATTCAGGCGAAAGACTTTACTTCTACCGATGTAGTACGTCAGATGATTGCTGACGCTATCGCTAAAGCTTTGAAAGATAATGGAGGTAGCGGTAGTGGCGGCAATAGCGGAAGCACTACTCCGTCAAATCCGACTCCGAGTGAGCCTACGGAAGAACCTAGTGATAGCGATTGGGCATGGACGAAATACTTCGCAATGCCTGTCGGACCTAGACAAGTTACGAAGGATATGGATACATTCTTCAACCATCAATTCAACCACCCCGATGATTTTGTCGGTGCTGGAGAAGACATGACTAACACCAAAGTCGAAATTCGCGCACTTGGCACGTTGCATGAAGATCCCTGCACCAAGCCGACGGTATACGATAATGTCGACCATATTAGTTGGGCAGTAGATTTCAGAAAGACGTGGAAAGACGGTCTTAGAGTACCTCTTGACGGCTTCGTAGACACAACGGAATACAAGAAAGAACTGGACAAATTGTCCGGCGCTAACATGGGTTGGATGGAATATGACGGCGAATGTATCCTTAATTGCTCCAAGAGTGCAGTTGGATGCGGCATGGTCTTTATGATTCGCGAGGCTAAGGAAGGCGTATTCATCCCTGAATATTCTATCGGCGAAAAAATAGCTTAAGGAGGATGGAGGATGTACTCAACTCCTGACGAATTAACCACAAAAATCAATGAGCTCCAATCTGACATCCTCGGGGAGAAGCTCACCAACAATCCCTTAATGAAGGCCAGCAAAATGGCCTCCAAAACGAAGGCTCTTAATACAGACTCTAAGACTATCGTCACAGCAATTAACGAGATTCTTAAAAACTTAAATAGCCTAGACGGAAAGACTGATGACAATCTTAACAATATGTATTCGGTGCTGGGCAATTTCGCTAAGACTCCCGCCCTGGTTAACGAGCTTACCAGTCGCGGCGCGGAAACTATCTTGGCTCTCGCCGCTAACACCTATGATACGGTTCAAGAAATACAGGATTTTGCTAAAGACGACTACGAAGATGTATTTCATATTGCTGAGGGGCAGACTCAATCCGAGTTTGTTCTGACGCATAAGCCTATCGGTAAAATCCGTATGTATATAGACGGCATCAGATACTTCAAGGAATGTATCGAATATAATGCCGACACTAATACGGTTAAATGGGTTAACGATTCGTCCAACCCAGAAGGCTTCGATATTACGGATGCCGACGTAGTATTTGAATACGATTATAAAATTCCTAAGGAAGAAGAGGTGTAAAACATGCCTTTGATAAACATGAAACAAGTTCAGGGCGGCAAAGAACTTCAAGGCAATGTTAACGCCTTGTTGGATATAATTGGAAAAGACAAAGATGCATTCTTTAACGAGATACTAAATTGGCTTTTGGCAGAAGCGCCGCAAGATTTTAACCCAGAAATACTTAAGAGCAGTAAATTAGCCATGCTGGTTAGTTCAGCAGTAATGGTAAATAATGAGGAGCCTGAAAAACCATATCTTAGTTTCATCGAAGAAAATGGTGAGTCTTTCACGCTGCGTGTCGATGGCGATATTAAAACTTGGGACGGCACAATGTACTATTCTACCGATGGCGAAACTTGGGATGCATGGTCTGGAGAGGTAATATCCTCATCTAGTAACGGTAAACTGTTTATTCGTGGTAAAAACAATACTCGCATTAGCCATGATGGGAGCGCCTATAAAACGTGGGTGTTATCAGTAGACAAACATATTCAATGCCAAGGCAACATTGAAAACTTACTTGATTATGAAGTGGTAGAGCAAGGTAACCACCCCGAAATGGCAAAAAGTTGTTGTAGTTTTATGTTCAATAATTGCACGAGCCTTGTTAAAACTCCAGAACTTCCTGCTACTACTTTAGCTGAACGGTGCTATACTAGTATGTTCAATAATTGCACGAGCCTTACTAAAGCACCAGAACTTCCTGCTACTACTTTAGCTGACTATTGCTATAGTAATATGTTTGGTGGTTGCACGAGCCTTACTAAAGCACCAGAACTTCCTGCTACTACTTTAGCAAAATGGTGCTATAATGGTATGTTCAATAATTGCACGAATCTTACTACCGCACCGAGTAACTTTCCTGCTACTACTGTGGCAGGATGGTGTTATTATAGAATGTTCTATAATTGCACTTCTCTTACTGGCACCATTCATTGTCCAGCATCTACGGCATCTGAACCCCAAAGACTTGACACTGCAGCCGCAATTCCTGACAATACTGCTACTGTGGTATACGACTTATAAATAAAGGAGTATCTTTATATGCTTTCACTAGCTCAAACTATAAAAGATTTAAAAAATAATATAGTAAATATCTTAAACACCATGGCTCCTAAAACGTATGTCGACAAGAAAGTAGCCGACCTGGTTAATGGAGCGCCAGCACAATTAGATACCCTGCAGGAATTATCTAAGGCTCTTAACAATGATAAAGATTTCGGCGCAACTGTCAATAACGCCATTGCTAAAAAGCTGGATTCAGCTGGTGGCACTATCACTGGCAACTTAACGGTAAATGGTGCTTTGACGGCCAAAGCGTCAACGGCCGGTACAGCAGACAGGGCGCTAAAAGCTGATACATGCACAGGAAATGCAGCTACAGCTTCTAGTGTGCCGTGGTCTGGCGTAACGAATAAACCGACTACATTCACTCCATCAGCGCATAATCATGCTTGGAATAACATTACTGGAACTCCTGTAACCGCTACCCGTTGGCCATCATGGAATGAAGTAACCGATAAACCAGCCAGTCTCCCCCCGGCGGCGCATAATCATGATAGCTCGTACCCCTCAACCACAGGAGCTAGAGCTTCTGGTACTTGGGGAATAAACATCACTGGTTCTGCGGGAGGAGTAGCTTGGGCAAATGTATCAGGCAAACCCACCTCCTTTACTCCGACAAGTCATAGTCATGGTTGGGGAGAAATTAGTGATAAACCGGCACAAGCAACGAGATGGCCGACTTGGGGTGAGGTATCAGAAAAGCCTACCTCCTTTACACCTGCTGCACATAGTCATGCTTGGAATGATATTACTGGTAAACCATCAACATTTGCACCATCTGGTCATGGCCATGGGTGGGGTGACATCACTGGCGCCCCGGCAACTGCTACTCGTTGGCCTACATGGGATGAAATAACCGGTGAACCGTCCAGTAAAAATATCGTTAAAAACGGTACGCCGACAAAAGATATCTCGTTGAGGTACGAAACGGAAAACGGGAAAAACGTTGTAGCTCTTTACGTAGATGGAGTAAAAGTACCTATATCTTTGCAAGATAAAGCCGCCAATAATGGGCTTGAAGAAGTCGATTTTGATAGCAGAATCTTGACCTTTAAACCAATTCTTCACTATTCTGATATGCCATCTTGGAATGGTGGAGTGACTGATGATGGTTTTGTGGAAGCAACTGGAGAAATTCAAATTACTTATGCTGAGCACAGTGGAACACAAGTAAATTATAATAGCCAGCATGGAACATTACTTCTAGGAAAAATTCCATTAATTGATATTGATAAAGAAGCAACGATATCTGAAGGATATCAATCTGAACCCATCACTAATGTTCCAGAAGAGCGGAATCGTTTGATAGAAGCAACACAATCTTATATTAGAGAGCACTTGGATGACTTTAAAGCAAAGGCATTTAATGCTATCCCAGAATCCAGCAACGCAATAGAATTTAAAATTATACCCCCTAACGATGTTTCAATGGGTTCATCTCATGGTGGAAGTCAAGGTGGAGGACACTAATTCCTTTCATAGGTACTTTCGCAGTATGCAAACGTTGGTAAGTTGGCTCAGTTGTATTGGATCGACCATACAGAAAACTATTATCGGACGTGGCAGCTTGCAACAAAATATGACAAGAATGAATACATTTTACATGATTTTTCTCAATGGATTATCCCAGTCTTTAATTTTAAAGAAGCTTCTCCATCCGGATCTGCGGCAGGAGAAAAACCTAAAGATGGATATCGCCATTACTGGATAGATTTTCCAAACGCAAAAAGTGAAGAAATTGATTTAGAAGAGTGGATGTCTGAATCTGGTATCATCTCTTATATAAAAAACTCAATTATGCCAAAGTATAACTTAACAGCAGTTCGTTATCAGGGGTCAATAGATGACACAAAATGTAAAGGAATTGTTACGCAATAAAAAAAGCGCTGTGATGAAATCCTAGATATCAAACACGGCAAGTACTCGGAAGAGGAAGCCGTAGCTATGGCTGAAGCGGAGTACGCGAAATTAATCGGCATCACTAACTTAGGAAGAAACCATAATACGGGTTGGGTTAGTCAGCTGATTTACGACGAAATAGAAAAAATGTTAGGAACGTGACGAATCATGTTAACCTTACCACAGATAATAAAAGACTTATTGTCTAAGGCTAAGACCATTAGTAATAATATCACAGAAACTTATGTTAAGAATTTAATCACGACAGAAATAGAACGTTCTATCTCTTCTTCTACTGATGGACCATTATATTTGGCTATTAAAAACGCGGCTTTTACCAACCTTCCTCCCAAAATTGGTTATGGCAAAGAAAAGACGCTTGTAATTACTCCTGTCGGAGGACAGTTAAAAGTAGATATCCCCCCGCAAGCGATATACTTAGGTGGTTTTGGCAGCATTATCCCCGCGCAAACTATAAGCTTGCCAGCTAATCAGGATAACTACATTTATGTAGTTCGTGATGCTGCCGATTATACAAAAGTAAATTTTGAAATTTATGATCATCTGCTTGGCGGCAAGGATAAAGATATCCACTTTACTCGTATTCTTTGCTCCCGTTTTAAGACGGATGGCTCTAAGGTTATTGAACAGGAGGCATTCGAGACAGCGAACTATTCCTGTTTTTAACAATATACATGGAGATGTTTTATGTTAACACTACCATTAATCTTAAAAGATTTAAAGAATTCTATAGGAACAGCATACACTACGGTTACGAACAACACCTTCCTGAATCGTATTAAAAACCGCATTAAGGAATCCATTAACACGAATTCCTCATCTGGTGAAATATACAATATCGTAAAAGACAGCGCTTTCACTAATCTGCCGCCCAAAATCGGATATCTCGACGAAAAAACTGTCCCGATGTATGCCGCTTACAATATGAGCAACATGGCTGTGACCGATTTGCCTTGTTGGATCACATCCGACTTGGAAGGGCGAGAGATTACTTATTTCAGAGCGTCTCAGGACGGAGCACATGGCCTTCAGTTATATCGCGCTTTTAGAAGCAACCTATCTGACACGAATGGTTATACCGTAGAAAACCAACCATTGGTAATAACAATTGACGGCGTGGATACAAAGTTTAATCGTGTATATGGTATTTCTAACGACTATATTGTTCTGCAGGCAGAAAACGGAAAGCGTTACCACTTTGCTACGTACTATTCTTCCAATACAGATAACTGGGAGCTAATGCGAGAAGTTACTCATCTTAATAGCTATGGCGATGTAATGGACATCCTTTGGTTTGATTCGGTAAAAAGATATCTTGTTGTATGTCAAACCGGGCAGGGGATGGTATATCTCGTTGCAGATGAAAATCTGAACGAAATGTATCGTGATATGGTTTTTGACTTTACGCAGTTTCACCATAGTGGCAAACCAACTTGGACGTATCATTATAGCACGTATGGCAATACGGCTTCCGCAGCATATATTTCCGACCAAAATCGGTTAGTAACATTGTTTCGCATGAATGCCACTGTCAGAGAAAACGGCTTTGTTATTTATAACTCAGATATGGCTCATCATCCATTATATTGCAATACAATTAGTAACTTTACCTCAGACAAACTGCTAATCGATCATTACTTCGCCACGGCGCAATGGGATGTTCCTTTGGCCACTTATTACGATGCAGCAAAGTGGGATTGGACTGGCGACGGCACGGTAAAGATGGTTACGGGATTAACCAGTCGCGGCACGGAATACTGTCAGTACGATTCTCTAAATAAAATGTTCTATTATACGCATGGCGTCCGTGACTGGGCCGGCGTGTATATTAAGCGTATCGCCGTTGAAAACCTAAGCTCAAGGGCTGGTACTCGTTTTCTGGATGATAATGCCGGACAAGGATGGAATTGGCAAACGCCAGACACCTCTCCGTGGGCTAAGCAAACATGCGCCCCTTCCGTAATGTACGACTCCATCGTTTTACGCGCGCAGTCCAACAAGTACGGCGGTGCGTGGAATAACATTATTATTGCACCGGAGGAGACATCCAATGCAAATATACTGGCTGTTACGGCAGGTTCGTGGGCTGTAGGTGGCGGCGGTATAACAAATATTGATTGGGCCGCTGGGTATGGGCGCTATTCCTGCACGAAGGAAAACTTCAATACTAAAGATGGCGTGTCGTGGTATCAAATTCTGGAAGAGAATGGGTACTACAATGTTTACCGTCTGGATTACAAAGCTCGTGAAGATCAGGTTGGCAATATTTACAACGACAATGTATATCGTCCTACAAACCCTATAGCTAAATTTAAAAAGACTCTTAACTTTGTTGGAGGCATAACCTCATTTGGTTCTTGGGCTTTTAGAAGCGCATCTTTTGGCGGCAGCAATAAGCTTATTATCTTCGGGCGCATTTCAAACAATTACAAATGTGTAAAAAATAGTGAAGGCAAGTACGTTCCGCAAGACGAGAACGCCATGCCAGCCTATTATATTATCTCGGAAGATGGAAGCTATTATAAAGTAGATTTACCGCAAAACATGCGCGACTGGTATTTGTCTGAAGCAAGTGACCGATGGCCATATATCCGAAATCCAGATTGGGTTAACCGCACACCTTTCTTGGATAGTGACGGTCTGACGCTCTATTATAATAGTCATGAATTCTATCATGGTAATGGCGATTACTGCTTTGCTGGTTGGAGAGTAATTTTTTCTTCCGATCTTAAGACTGCTACGAAAGTTGATTCCGTAGCTGCAGGTGATGGTACATGGTGTGGTATCGAAGTTCTTGGTTGGAATAAACGCTTCGGTTATTATCGTACCCGCACCAGAAACCGTACAGGCTCTTTAATTGATACCAGTGCTACAAGCCCGGTTAATACTATTAACCTTGGTGGCGACGTAAAAACATATACCATCAATAATAGTGGCTCGGTGGGCCTTATCGCTTATATTCAGGCAACGCCTATTTATCTCGGCGGCTATTACAGTGTGCTGCCTGCTACGGAAGTATACTTAAAAGCCAATAGCGACAATTACATCTACCTATCCAGAGATAAACTGGACTACCAAAAAATAAACGTAGAGAATTACGACCATTTGCTGGGAGCGCAGAATAACGATATGGGCATCAACTTCTCCCGTATTCTTATCTCGAAGATAACTACGGACAATAAAGGTGCTACAAGCCAGGAGTATTTTAATATCGATTACTACGGAGCGAGCAAGTCATGATGTCATTAGCACAAATTATAAAACACCTAAAAAGCACGATAACCAACTATACCAATTTTATCAACAGTAAGTCTATCGAGAACTATGCTACGACAAAAATTATTAATTATATTAACGGAACAGAGGGCGGCGCAAAATCTATCCGCAATGTACTCAAGGATAGAACATTTAAGAACCTGCCGCCCAAAATTGGTTACTTCAATGAAACTACTGTACCGTTAATAGCCAACTTTAATATGTCGATTAACGTAGATGCTCCATGGGTAATATCAGATGACCAAGGACGAGAGCTAATGTATTTCCCCGCAAAGGGGAGCCCTTCGGACTCTACTAAAGTTTTTAGAGCGTATCGTATGAGTACAGGCTCCGGTTTTATCTATGAGAATGAACCGATCATACCAGGCTACCTAAAAAATAACGGCAAGTACTTAGTTAACATTTACGGATTAGAGAATCAGTATATGGTAGCTTCTACGACCGATGGCAAAATTCATGTCATAAACACTTTTGGAGAACCAGACAACTGGACGCTAGAAGCTGACATAACTTCTATTGTACAAACAGGCGGAGTAAATATATGCAGTATCATATATTTTAAGGAATACGAAACCGTATATCTTGCTGGACAAACGGCAGACTTTTCGACTGTTTGTGGCGCATTATTTAACGCAAAAACGGGACAGCTTATAAAAAAAGATACCGTTTTTTCTACTTGGAGCGTAATAACAGCGCAAAATCCATCTATGTATGATAGATGGGACACAAATAGCAGCGCAAAAGTCGCTATATATAATAGAGAAACTAGCGAATTAGCATGGATGTTCCGAACTTATATATTTTGGAAAGATTCTCAGAATATATCCCGAGGAGCGTATCATTCAATCTTTGTTCTAGCTGATTGCCCCAAAGAGCACTTTATAGACGGTAGAGGCACTCTAACAAATAAAATCCCTGACAGTGAATACAAGATAACATCCCATAAAAAAGGGATGTGTCAAGAAGGTGATTCTGGATATCGTCATGCTACATACGATACTTTGGAAAAAAGCATACGAACGGTATGGCGATATCAAAACTCTGACTCAATTCGTCTATATACACGCAAAGCAAATGACCCGTTTACGCATGGATGTCAATATTTCTTTGGTGGGCAGCAAACGGCAAACATTCAAAGTTCTGACGCTAGTCCATGGGCAAAACGACTAAAAACACCTCTTGTCATTAATGAAGAAACATATTTATACGCTACAAGCAAAAAGTATGGCGAACGTTTTGTTCATGTAGAATTTGATACTGATGCCAACGGAAATTGTAGTATAAAGCCGGGCACATGGTGGTTATCAGGCCAAAATGGCGATATGGGCGACCCCTCCAAACCCAGAATAACATGCGTTAAAACTGGTAATTCAGCCAAATACTATTATTTAGATACAGATAATGTATTGAAAGAATTTAAAACGGAAAGCTTTACTGCCGATGGCTATACCAAATATGGCAAGAGAAGTCTTGTTGCTACTTCCGTAAAAGCCCCGACTCCGCCGAGCAATTATGAACCAGTGTCATGGATATATAATCCAAAATGGAATAAATGGTTCTTCGTAGTAAGAAAAAATGGAACAGCCATTCCTAGAGAACTTGTTTTGTTGGAGTTTGATATAGCCACGTCAAAATGGACAGAGCATTACGATAATCGCCCTGAAAATTGGAAGCTTGGGGCGAAAGAGTCTTATGCCACTAGATCAGATTTCTGTAATGGCGCACAGTCAACAAATGCTTTTGTTGACGATGATGGGACAACCTATTTCAAAGTTTATTTTACTACGCTTACTGGCGGGCTCAGAGGGACTTTAGTAAAGCTCACAAAAAACGGTTCGCAACTCACTATGACTCAAGTTGGCGGAACAGTCCTTAATGATGTTTATAACGAACACAACGCCTCTATTGGGTGGAATAACAAATACCATTATTACTTTACATGGCAGGCTTGGGCTGGAACTCAAGAATGCCGTATTTATGCTACTAAACATTGGGGCTCTTCTCCAGATAAGCCTAATGGCATGAAGTCTTTGCTGGAAGAAAATAACTATTATACTTGGCGCTTTGTATGTGCTAGTGCTACCGGTATGGTTTGCTATCTGCAGGATACACCGGTATTTTTAGGCGGTTACTTCTCAACGGTGCCCGCTAAGGAGATTCCACTGAAACCTAACTCGGCTAACTATATCTATTTCCATAGAAATAGCGAAGATTATAAAATAGTGGACGTAGAGGTAACACAGTCGCCGCGCAATGATGTGGACGGCTTTAACCGTATCTACCTTACCAAGGTTGTAACCAATGCTGATGGCCCTGTATCGCAGGAATATAATCAGATAGATAACTACCATAAGAAGAAGTAAAAATCTGATATCTAGTTACAATGTAGCTGAATCTCAAATATAAAGGTAATATATCCCTTAGATGGGTACGACAAAATGGGCGGTCGTTTTTGGCTGCCATTGTAATGTCCAAAGAAAGGAAAAGGTGAATATGGATACTAAAACTTATAACGTCAATCTTAAAGCTAAGAAGACCTCCTGGGGAGGAATTGCTCTTAACCTAAGTAAAAACGGGAAGATATTGGGCGGAGTTAATAAGCCTATGGATAGTGAAATGGCTTTGGTATTTACTGACGAGAAGAATGGATTTAGATGCTTTTATCCAAACTGGAAAACAATGGAATCAATCCCGGATGAGTTTGTTTTGTCGCCAGACCTGAAAACGGCGCCGAGTCTTATCATGCCAAAGGTAAAAAGTATGGATGTTTCCTTACTTGACACTTCAAATCTTGAAATAATGGATCTGATGTTTGCGAATTGCCGTGAAATTGAAGAGTTGGATCTATCAAATTTTAACGTAAAAAATGTAGTAACGTTTACTCAGATGTTTGAAAACTGCTATAAGTTAAAATCACTAGACTTAACTGGATGGGACACGTCAAACGGAATGGGTTTTAGTGATATGTTCGCATATTGTGGCGAATTGGAAGAAATTAAAGGCGTTATAGACATAACAAACGCTAGTACGTACAGAACCATGTTTGATGATTGTAACAAGCTTAAAAGCGTAAAGATAAAAGCTACGCCCAGCCAGCAAGGCAGCTTCCGTTCACTTTCAGGTGTAAGCCCCAATACTGAAGTTATCTTTGTGTAACCCCAAGTTCGAAATAGTTTCCTGAGTTCTACATATTGATGTAGCTGAACTTCTAATTCACAGGTAATATATCCGATGTAGGGGTGCGCGAGGTGGCGATGTATTTTGCCGCCCGCGCTA
>Ga0256405_10011657_pt1 | contig 11131 bp, 8 predicted proteins | sample RumenRJG_02DNA_FD_189096 | JGI IMG/M metagenome (GOLD analysis project Ga0256405, IMG submission 189096) | Bovine rumen microbial communities from Lethbridge, Alberta, Canada - RJG_02 | ecosystem: Host-associated > Mammals > Digestive system > Stomach > Rumen | place: Canada: Alberta | collected...
ACTTCATGATAGCACCTTTACCAAATTGTTTTTCAATTTGTGTTAAGGCTAATTCTAGATTCTTTTTCTTTTCTTCTGATGTTGCCATTTTTGTTTCTCCTATATATTCAATTATTTTTTCCTACTTATATTATATCATTGATATTCTAAAAAGTGTGTGCATATATATGTACATAAATCAAAAATATTATAATCTTAATATATTTCCTTTTAGATATCTTATAAGATAGAATAGTGCCAAATTCGTTACACCATTCCTAATTGTATTTCTGTCTCCTTCAAGTACTCTTTCAAATACTGTGATGAAGTCTCCAGCACCAACTGCAATATAAACTAATCCAACAGGCTTTCCTTCATCTGCACTAGGACCTGCTAAACCTGTTGTGGCTAATCCTATAGCATTTGGTATGCCATTCTTCAATAAACCTCTAACCATCTCATAAGCGGTCTCACGAGATACAGCGCCTTTTTCTGCAATGGTTATTGAAGATACACCTAATCTTCTAATTTTTGAGAATCTGTTATAACAAACAATTCCTTCATAAAGATTTTCACTAATTCCTGGAACAGTACATAACTTAGAACAGATCTCGCCACCAGTTAAACTTTCTGCAACAGATAACATTTTGTTATTTAGTCTTAAAAGCTCTGCTGCAAGTACAGGAAGAGATATTTCTTCAGTTGAATAAGCAAAGTCTTCGAACTCGGCAAATATGTGTGCACGAATTGTAGCAAACTCTATAGGCTTCATTGTGGTTGATTTCATCATTATCTTGCAATCTAGACAATCTTCAACCACAGCAATATCTAAGCCCTCACGGCCTGGAATTGCTTGTATTTTTTCAAGCACTTGCTTTTCTGTTAAACCACAAATTCTAAGTAAAGCTCTTTCCATTATTTTTCTTCGCTGTTTTCACCTTGTTCGTCTGCTAAAACGTGTCTGTTCTTAATTAAATAGTTTGCTCCAGATACAATTGTTAATATTGCACCAATGTAGAAAATGATAGTTCCAGCCCATGCACAGAAGTAAATTGGACCAAATTTAACAGGTGCAAGTATTAAAACAGCAACACCAACATCTAAGAATATGGTCTTTAATTTGCCCCAAATGTCTGCGGCAAGAACAATATTTCTTTTAACAGCTATCCCTCTAAATACAGAAATAACTATTTCTCTTGTGAAAATCAAACCAGATAAAAGCGCAAATACTAATCCATCATGTGGATATAAAATATATCCATTTGGGAAATATTTCGTAAAAGATAAGCTCCAAAGCATTAAAAATAGCATTATTAAAATAACTACTTTATCAGCAAGTGGATCTAAAAATTTACCAAGGTTTGATACAGTATGTGTTTTTCTAGCAATTGCTCCATCTATAAAATCAGATGCAAGCAAAGTGCCATATACAGCACAGCTAGCAATTAGTAAGCCTAAAAAGGCTTTTTCAATATAAAACGCCAAAACATATAAAACAACAGCAGGAATAATTAATAATATTCTTGCAATTGTAACTTTGGTCGCTAATGTTAATTTCATTTTACAACTCTCCCGAATAAATCTGCACCTTTAAATGAAGTGATTTCAACATTGTAAATGTTGCCTTCTTCAACAACTTCATCAGATGCAAAATATACTATGCCATCTATATCAGGTGCTTGATTCTCGCTCCTGCCTATAAATGATTGTGTCTCGTAGTCTATGCCATCTGCCATAACTGGAATAACTTTTCCAACCATAGCTTTGCTATTTTCTTTAATTATTGCGTTTTGTACAGCCTTAACAGCCTTTAGACGTGCTTTTATATCTTGCGCTGAACATTGCTCCATTTTTGCTGCTGGCGTTCCTTCTTCGCGAGAATATCCAAAGAATCCAACACAATCTAATTTGGTTTCTTTTAAGAATTTAATAAGCTCTTCAACATCTTTGTCCGTTTCTCCTGGAAATCCAAGTATAAATGTTGAACGAATCGTTATTCCTGCTCCGCGCAATTTATTTACTAAGGCATACATTTGTTCATTTGTGTAATGCCTGTTCATTTTCTTTAGTATGCCGTTGCTAGCATGTTGAAAAGGAATATCTACATATTTGCAAATCTTCTTTTCATCCTTTATCTTTTGAATCAACTCGTCTGTAAATGCATCTGGTTCAAGATATAACAAACGAATCCTATCAAAATCTAGTTTGCAAAGCTTATCTAAAAGTTCTACAATTTGTGGCTTTTTATCTTTAGATAAATCTTTGCCATAATTTGTAACGTCTTGTGCTACTAATATGAGCTCTTTAACGCCATCGTCAGCAAGCGAAGATGCTTCCTTTATCAAGTTATCCATATCCTCAGATTTGTATCTTCCACGAATGTAAGGAATGGCACAGTATGAACAGAAGTTGTCACATCCATCTGCAATCTTTAAATATGCATAATGAGATGGAGTTGTTAGCATTCTTTTTCCTAGATACGAATCTTTGCCACAAACATAAGAACACTTCTCACCGGCTGTAATCTTTTCAACAACGCTTACTATCTTGTCATAGTCAGCAACACCTAAGAATGCATCAACCTCTGGTATGTCCTTTTCTAGGTCTTTTAAATACCTTTGAGATAAACATCCAGTAACTATGACTTTCTTTCCTTTATCTTTGTAAGATAATGCATTAAATATTTCTTCAATAGATTCCTTTTTTGCACTATCTATAAAAGCACATGTATTTATTATAATGACGTCTGATTCTTCTTCTGTTCTTCCAATAGAATAGCCCGCAGCTATTAAGCGTGCGAGCATTTTTTCTGTATCTACACGGTTCTTATCACATCCTAAAGATACGACGCCTATTTTCATTCTTCGCTATCTCCGCCATCTCCGCCAGATATCATTTTTTGAGCCTCTTCTTGAGAGATAGTTAATCTACATTTCTTACTTGCATCTGGTGCTGAAACCATGCCCATTACTTTGAGCTTATCAAATGCCTTTGCTGCTCTTGGCCATCCAAATCCAAGTCTTCTTTGAAGCATTGAGATTGAGATTTCCATATCATTATCAAGAGCAACTTGAATTGCATCCTTTACATCTTGAGATATTCCACCATCATCTTTCTTTCCATTGCCAACTGCATCTGTATCCATATCATCTTCAGATTTTGGTTCAGACCAAATTGCTTTCTTGATGGTATCATCAAAGATTGCTTCATTATGAGCCTTAACAAATGCAACAATCTTGGAAACTTCTTCGTTTGAAATGTAAGCACCTTGAATACGAGCTGGTGTTGCCATTGTTGGATTCTTGAATAATAAGTCACCATTACCTAGTAATGATTCCGCTCCCATATAATCCAAAATAGTCTTACTATCAACAAGAGATGTAACCTTACATGCCATTCTTGTTGGTAAGTTGTTCTTGATTGTACCCGAAATAACATCTACAGATGGACGTTGTGTTGCAAGTACCATGTGAATACCAGCTGCACGAGACAATCTTGCGATTCTATTAATAGAATCTTCAACTGCTTTCTTACCAAGATCCATAAGGTCTGCAAGTTCATCAACAACAATTAATATTCTTGCCATCTTTGCAAGACCATCTTTTGCTGCCTTTTCATTGTATTCATCTATGTCTCTACAGCCATTCTTGGATAAGATTTCCATTCTGGTCATCATTTCGTTAACAGACCAGTTGAGTGCTCTAATAGCTTTATCAACATCACAAATAACTTCATCTGTTAGAAGATGAGGTAATCCATTATATGCTGTGAACTCTGTTCTCTTTGGGTCTACTAATATGAGTCTTACATCCTCTGGACCTGCTTTGTATAAGACAGAACAAAGTAATGTACCAATACAGCAACTCTTTCCTGCACCAGTTTGTCCAGCAATAAGAATATGTGGGAACTTGTTGAAATCATATACGTGAATCTTTCCATACAAGTCTTTACCAACACCAACACCATAAATAGATTTCTTTGCAAACTCTTCAGATTCAACAACTTCGCTGAATGTAACAATGGATCTATTCTTATTTGGTATTTCAATACCAATTGCATTCTTTCCTGGAATTGGTGCCAAAATACGTACACTTTCTTTTGCAAGTCTCATTGCAAGGTCTTTGTCATAAGATGTAATACTTGTAATAGACTTTCCTTTTGGCAATTGAACTGTACATGTATAAAGTGTGAATGTAGGACCTGTTTGTACTTCTATAACCTCTGCTTTAACACTGAAGAATCCTAGACATTCAACAATTGCCTCTGAAATTTCAGCTCTGTCATCATCTTGTTCCTTAACAGGTTGTGGTGGATTAAGAAGTGTAAATGGTGGTTTTACATATGGTTTTCTCTTAGTAGGTTGAACTTGTTCAATAGATACTTGAACAGGTCCTGTGCTATTTGCATTTTCTTGTGCTTTCCTTTGAATTTGCTTAACTCTATCGTCAAATTCCTTATTCTTAAGAGATTCCTTCTTTAATTTTTCAAGTTTTTCTTGCTCCTTCATCTTCTTCTCAATTTCCATAAGTGGAGGTGCCTCATCTAAATTGAGTTGTGCACCTTGAACTAATGGCTTAGCTGGAGCAACCTGTGGTTGAGGAACTGGTTGTGGTTGGTAAGTAGGTTGTTGATATGTAGGTTGTACTGGTTGAGGATTTGCTTGTTGTTGAGCATTATCCCTTAATACTTGGTTACCAACATCATTTGTAAAGTAATTATGTGGAGCCTCTACAGGCTTTGGTTGTGTATAAATAGTTTGTGGTTGTACAGGTTGAACTGGAGCAATTGGTTCTGCTGGAGTTTGTTGTGTGAAATATGCATCAGAAACAATATCCTCTGCCTTTTGCTCTTGAGGTTGCTCCTCTGGAGCAATTGCTCTATTAACAGCACCTTGTAGTCCTGAATAATTAGTTGTCTCAATAGGTCTTTCGATCTTTGGAGGTTCCATCTTATGAGTTGGAGCAACTACATCATTAATTGTTGTCGAAGTCTCATCTTGAGACTTGTTCATTTCTTTGAATAATTTTTCTTGCTCTGCTTTTAACTCAAAGAATGATGGCAATTCGCCTCTTTCATTGTTAACAACTGGTGTTTGAGGTTGAACTGGAGTTTGTTGGACTGGTTGTGTAGGTTGAGATGGTTGAGTATTGTTTTCTTTGTAGAAATCATCTTGGTATGGATCTTTATTGTATCTATCCATAAACTCTTGTCTTTCTCTTTCTGCAGACCAACCTAATTTTTCTAAGAATTCAGCCTTTCTTTGTGCTGCATATGGCGCAGACACATTGTTCATAGCAAGAGATGGATCTTTGGATATTCTGTATTGGTCTATCATATCCATGTCTGCTTCGTTGCCGAATAATATATTTTTAGCAATATCTGTGGATGTTTCATATCCACCATAACTGCCTCTATTGTCTGTGTTGTAATCGTTAATTAATCCGTTTACTATGTTTTGTGAACCAGCTTGCATTGGAGTATATCCATCTGCGCCTGTTGCATTCTTGTCATATAAACGAGAATCTGAACCTTGAACATCTAATTCATAAGTTTGGTTAGATGCACCAAATGTTGTAATGGTTGGAGAATCTGTTGCATCTATTCTTTCACTCTTATGCTTCTTTGAAGCATCTTTTGTACTAGATGAATATGAGATGTTGTGTCTTAAATATGGGAAAACATATGCGAAGAATATTGTGAGCATAAATAATAGAGCAACTAGTACTAAGGAACCAACTGGTGTAATTGCTTTCATAATTAACCAAGAAGGTACACCAAAGATTACACCGCCAGCTGTTGAACCACAATAATAGACTTCCTTAAGATATTCACCATATCCATTGCCAACAAATTGTGGAGATGATGTGTAAATATGAAGTGCCCAAATTGCAATTATGAATAAACAAATATGCTTAAAAATATTTCTTCTGCTACGTTTACGTCTGATGTTGAAAAGTAAACAGGCACCAACAATAATTAAAGCACAGGATAAGCCATATCCAAATAAACCAAAAGTTCCAATCCAGAATAACTTAATTGTGCTACCTACTTTAGAAAAAGCTCCAAAACAAGATAACGCTGTTAATAAAGCTATTATGATTAGAAATATTCCTGTAAATATTCTTATAGGTGAGTTGGAATGTGTCTTACGTGTGTCCATGGCGCCTCAAATTTATTTTAATATCATTAAAATATTTTACCATAATAACAAGATGGATTTCAATACAAAATTATAAAAGATATATAAAATAAGTGAGCAAATTGCTCACTTAATTGGAATATCTTATAAAAAATGTGTTTTTGTAGAGTAATTTTTGGCTTTATGAAAGCATTATCTTTTCGATATCTACACTTGTATCACTGCCTAAGAACGAAATTGCTGCTTTGTTAAAATCAAGAACTTCCTTGGCAATATCCATTACATCATCTTTTGTTACAGCATTGATTTCTTTAACAATTTCTTCAGCATCAAATAACTTGCCAGTGATTGCAAATTCGGAATTGATTGTTTTTGTCATACCTAATGTGCTTTCTGCAGATAAAACAAATGCTGTCTTTGCTTGCTCTTTTACAAGATCTAATTCATCCTGTTTTATTTCCTTTTCAAGCAATGTTTTTGTTACGTCTTTAATGCCTTGAAGCATCTCTACTGTCTTTGCATTATTGAATGAACTGGATATCTTTGTAAAGCCAGAACTTGTGTATACAGTGTTGGATGAATCTACTGAATAACAAAGTGCTCTCTTTTCTCTTAATTCTTGGAATAATCTTGAAGAATATCCACCTCCAAGTATGTTTGTGAATACTGCAGCCGCTCTTCTTTTTTCTGAAAAAGCATCGTATCCAGGAAGAATAATTTCAAGATAATTTTGGTTAATATCTCTCTTAACTTTTACAACTCCTGAGTGTGGTTTTAAGATAGTACTTTCAAATTCTTTATTCTCACATTTGAAATTGTTTAAACAATATTTTTCAACAAGTGCAACAGCATCTTCTTCACTTATATTACCATAAATGGTAATAATTGTGTTGTTTGCTGTGTAATGTTCGTCTTTAAATTGTCTTAGAGCCTCTACTGTAATGGACTTTAAAGTCTCCTCTGTTCCAACAATTTCTCCACCAAAAATTGTGTCTCCATAATAGAGTTTTGTAGCGTTGGTGTAACAAAAATCTCCATGGTCATCTATGCACTCATTAAGCTCTTCTAAAATAACATTTCTTTCCTTTTCAAACTCTTCATCTGGGAATGTTGCATTAAAGTACATATCGGATAAAATTTCCATACATTCCTCTGCGTGTTCCCTTAATGAAACTGCATAAAATGCTGTCCTCTCTTTTGTTGTATAAGCATTTGAAAAAGCACCAATTTTATCAAGATCAAATCCTGTTTGGAATGCATCTCTTTTCTTGGTTCCTTTAAATAACATATGCTCAATAAAGTGGGATGCACCTTGCATCTCATTTGGCTCAATAATTAATCCGCATTTGGCTGTTAACATTATGCCAACGCCCATTGAATTATCATTGAATCCGTATGTTAGTGTGAGACCGTTATCAAATACAATTTTCTTAATGTTATTCATAGTTCATTATTATACTACATTCTCTTTATTTTTTAAAGAGAAAATCCATATATAATAAAAGTTGGTACAGCTTAGCCATACCAACTCTATTATTTGCATTAATTTTGATTATGCTTTCTTAATGATGCTCTTGAGTTTGAAGTCTACTCTGTGCTTTTCATCTATCTTGATTACTTTAACTTGAACGATATCGCCAACGTTAACAACATCAGTAACCTTATCAACTCTCTTGTCGGATAATTTTGAAATGTGAATCATTCCATCTTTTCCTGGAGCAATGTTAACATTTGCACCGAACTCACCTTTGTCGTTTTCTAAGATTTTTACAACTTTTCCTTCGTAAATCTCACCAACTTCAATATCTTTACAGATAAGTTCAATAATGCTCTTTGCTTTTTGGATTTGTTCCATATCAGATGAAGAAATGAATACTGTTCCAACTTCGTCTAAATCAATCTTAACACCTGTGCTTGCAATAATCTTGTTGATTGTCTTTCCACCAGAACCAATAACATCTTTAATCTTGTCTGGATCAATGCTGAATGAAGCAATCTTTGGAGCATACTTGCTGAGTTCTGCTCTTGGTGCTGGAATAGCTTCTGTTATCTTATTTAAGATAAAGAGTCTGCCTCTCTTAGCTTGTTCAAGTGCTCTTTCGAGGATTGCTCTGTCAATTCCTTTAATCTTGATATCCATTTGGATAGCTGTGATACCTTCTGTTGTACCTGCTACCTTGAAGTCCATATCGCCTAAGAAATCTTCTAAGCCTTGAATATCTGTCATAACTGCAACTTTGCCATGCTCTACATCTTTGATTAAGCCCATTGCAACACCTGCAACTGGAGCTTTAATTGGAACACCTGCATCCATTAATGCAAGTGTTGAACCGCATACAGATGCCATTGATGTTGAACCGTTTGAAGATAAGATATCACTTACCATTCTGATTGCATATGGGAAGTCTTCTTCAGATGGTAAAACTGGCTCTAATGAACGCTCTGCTAAAGCACCATGTCCAATTTCTCTTCTGCCTGGAGATTTTAATCCCTTTGCTTCACCAGTTGTGTAACCTGGCATATTGTATTGATGCATATATCTCTTATATGCTTCATCATCTAAACCTTCGAGCTTTTGTGCTTCTGTTAATGTTCCAAGTGTACATGTTGTTAATGCTTGTGTTTGTCCACGTGTGAAGATACCTGAACCATGAACTCTTGGTAAGATACCTGTTTCAATCCAAATTGGACGAATTTCTTCTAATGTTCTTCCATCTGGTCTTACACCATCATTAATAATCTTTGCACGTACTTTCTCTTTCTTTACATAGTAAAGAGAATCTAAAATGTACTTAATTTTCTTTGGTTCATCATTGAAATCATCTGCAAAGTGTGCAAGTACATCTTCATCAAGTGCATCTTCTGCTGCATCTCTTTCAGCTCTGTCAAAGTTGTTAAGAACTGAATCCATCTTTGTGGATGCATATTCTCTAACTGCATTGTCGATTTCTTCTGGGATGTGCTCAATTGGAACTTCTTGCTTTGGTTTGCCAACCTCTGCTGCGATTTGTTCAATGAATGCAACTATCTTCTTGATTTCTTCATGACCAAACATGATTGCCTCTAACATTTCTGCTTCGGAAATAACGTCTGAACCTGCTTCAACCATTAAGATTGCATCTTTTGTTCCTGCTAAATTAAGTTGTAATCTGCTGTTCTTTCTTTCTTCAACTGTTGGGTTGATAACATATTTGCCATCAATCATACCAACAACTACTGAACCTGTTGGACCATCAAATGGGATATCTGAAATTGAAAGTGCAATTGAACTTCCAACCATTGCCCATACTTCTGGTAAAATTTCTGGATCTACAGATAATACTGTAGCAATAACTGTAACATCATTGTACATTCCCTTTGGGAATAAAGGACGAATAGGTCTATCAATTAAACGAGATGTTAAGATAGCTTTGTCGCTTGCTTTTCCTTCTCTCTTCTTGTATCCGCCTGGAATTTTACCTACAGCATACATCTTTTCTTCATAGTCTACTGTAAGTGGGAAGAAGTCTTGTCCTTCACGAATTTCTTTGTTCATTGTGGCATTAACCATAACCACTGTGTCTTGGCAACGTACGATTACGCTTCCGTTTGCTTGGCCGCAATATGCACCTGTTTCTACTGTAACTTCTCTGCCGCCAATTGTTGTTTTAAAAATTTTCTTTTCCATTTTTCTCCTTCTGAGTATCTATATCATACTCCATTTATACTTGTGCTTTCGCACTTTATTTATAAAATAAAGGGGCACAAAAAACGCGCCCCTTCTTTTTAATCTTATCTACGAAGATTTAATGCATCTCTAATAGCTCTGTAGCGTTCGATATCTTCCTTAACAAGATAGTCTAATAAGCTTCTTCTCTTACCGACCATTAATAACAAACCTCTACGGCTGTGATGATCTTTTGGATTAGCTTTTAGATGTTCTGTGAGTTCATTAATTCTTTCTGTTAATAAAGCAATTTGAACTTCTGGTGAACCTGTGTCGTTTTCTGAACGAGCATATTTTTTGATAATTTCTGTTTTTGTTTCCTTGTTCATTTTTTATCCTCCATCTGTGAACATGTGATTCGCTAACAGCTAAGAAAAAACTTGGAGTATTGTTATTTCCGAGCCGAAAGTACGTGATTATAATAACACTAGAATTATTAAAAGTAAAATGATTTTATTTATATTATTAAATAATTATTTAAATTATAATTTGCCCGCACACTTGCACGCTTCTTGCTAGTATATGAAAAACTTTTATTTTTCGATATTCTAACCATGTATTTTGCAAAAATTCTTCATTATTATTGCCACAAATTATTGTAAGGCTTTTTAACGTCAATTAAAGGCTTTTTAGATAATTATACAAAAACAAAGGCGCCCTTTACTAGAGCGCCTCACAATGCCTAATTTTAGCAAGTAATTGCCTTTTTTATTTTCACTTTTGCAAACTTTCTAAATAATAACTTAGGATTTAAATAAATCCTATATATGTGATTTCTAGAACTTAGAAGTGTTATTTGCTTCACTCCTAATCCCTCTAAAATTTCCTTTGAATAAATGGCGTTTTCTTTAGTTGTTGTGGACCTGTCTTCTTTAATTATTTTATCTTTATCCACACCCTTTTCTATAAGGTATCTTTCCATAGCTCCAGCCTCAGAAGTGCCTGCTGCTTCATTTGCAACACCACCACAACAAACTATCTTGTCGTAGTCTTTTTCAACCTCTAAGGTTTTTGCAAGACGCTTTAACATTGGCTCTGAAAAAGAACCATCGTCATTCATCCTATTACCTAAAACAACTAATACTTCCATAGTATATAAATAGTGCGGGAAAATTAATCCCCGCACTTAAATTTTTAATTATTCACCTTGTGAGAAAGCGTCTACACCAACATTTACTGTGCCGTAAATTGAATCTAAGTAAGTTACGAATGCTGTTGGATCAATGCCGTTTACTAAGTGGAATGCATAACTTACGATTTCTAAGTCTGCTGTTGTTGTGCCACCAGATACTGTGAATGATTCAATA
>Ga0256405_10011658_pt1 | contig 11130 bp, 13 predicted proteins | sample RumenRJG_02DNA_FD_189096 | JGI IMG/M metagenome (GOLD analysis project Ga0256405, IMG submission 189096) | Bovine rumen microbial communities from Lethbridge, Alberta, Canada - RJG_02 | ecosystem: Host-associated > Mammals > Digestive system > Stomach > Rumen | place: Canada: Alberta...
AAGGGCGACGATCTCATTTCGTTCCGCTTTCAGGGACAGATCGGACACTGCCGCCGGAGCCTCAGACGCATAGCGGTAGGTCACGTCTTTCAGCTCCACGGTCGCGCCGTGCGGTTCCTGACCATACTCCGTTTCCGGCAGGGGCTGGAGGCCGAGGATCGTATCCACTCTGGCCACGGCGTCCTTGACCTTCATGTCGTTCTCGCTCATGAACATGACTTTGGTCATGGCCGTGGCGATGGCGGGGGTGAAGATGACGTAGAACAGGAAATTCAGCAGGATATCCATTTGATACTTCTCGCCGCGGATCAGAAACAGCGTCACGCCGAGAATAAAGACAAAGGCGCTGTTGATCAGCACGGTGTAGCCCAGCATGGACTTGCGCATCATGCGGGTATAGTGCATGCAGAATTCGCAGTAATCGTCGATAGAGGCCTTGAAGCGGTGGAAGGAGAATACGGTCTGCCCGAAGGTTTTGACCACCGGGACGCCCCGCACATACTCGACGGCCTCGTTGCTCATGCGCTCCAGGGCGTTCTGGTAGAGCCGCATATCCTCCTGCATGCTTGGGCCCGCCATGCGCATCATGGCGGCAAAGCTGAGGGCGATCGGGATCAGGCAGGCGACGCCGTAGCGCCAGTCGTACACAAACAGCATCACGAGCATGCACAGGGGCATGGCGATCGCGCCTGCCATATCCGGCAGGTTGTGGGCCAACAGCGTTTCCGTGGAGCCGGTCACTTCCGTCACGATCCGGCGCAGCTTTCCGGAGCCCATCTCATCTGCAAAGCCAATGGGGAGACGCGCAATGTGGCGCATCAGCGCCTTTTTCATGTTGGCGGCCGTACGGAACGCGCTGCCGTGAGAACAGACCAGCGCAACCACATAGACAAGCGCTGCCAGGACGGCAAACAGCACGGCCATCCACCCATTGCGTATGATCCCTGTTGCCCGCGAGAAATCCGGCTGCACTTCCAGCACTTCACGGATGATCCGCCACAGGAAGACGAAGGGCATCAGGGCCAGCACACTGCTCAGCGCGGAGAGGATCAGCGACAGGTACGTCAGTATCTTAAATCCGCCCGCATAACTGAGCAACTCTGGCAAGGCGCTTTGCTTCGTTTCTTTCATGGAGACACCTCTTTTCTCGATACAATAGTGAGATATAACTAACCGCTTGTTTATATGAAAGGCTTGACAATTATCAAGCCCGGTGTGTTTTTGCTTTATTGCTTCTCGAAGAAGGCCAGCGCCTGCGCGGCAAACTCCTTCGGATGCATCATGACGTATTCGCCGTGCATGCTGTGCGGGATCGTCACGACCTCCATCTGCGGCAGGTATTCCCGGTACCATTTTAGATCCCGGTATCGGCCGGACCATTCCTCGTCCCCGACCCAGAACTGGATCTTTGACGGGATAGCCGGAGCCTTCTTCGGTACGGAGTAGTTGTTGGCGGACCAGAAGATGTTCCAGATCGTTTTGCTGCTGAAGGTTTTCAGGTATTTCCGCATTTCTTCGTATTCAGATTTATAGTTTATCGGATTTCTTGCGTAGCGCTCCGGCGGGCAGCCGAGCGCCATCAACCGGATCGAACTCCGCGCGGTTTTTATCATGAAGAAGTCCTTCACACAGATCAGTTTGCAAACCCATTTCGGGAGCTGATAAGGTGCCGTCCCTGCGTCAATGATGACTCTCTCCGCCGGGATATCCTGCTTTGTCAGAAAACGGACCGCCATGGCGCCGCCGAAGCTGAGCCCATACAGCGCATCCAGCCGTTCGATCCCGTGCGCTTTCAGCCAGCGAACCGTATCGTCCACGGTCTTTTCCACGGAGAGAAAGTCTGTCCCTTCCTCCGGGTCGTGTCCGTCCGGCGTCACCAAAAGCACATGGAACCGTTCCGCCAGTTCCTTTGCGGCATAGGCGAATTCCTGCCAGGGCTCGCAGCTCCCCGGGAAGAAGAGGAGGACCTTTTCATTCTGTTGTCCGAATTCGTGAATCAGCATGACGATCACCTCAAAACAGCAAAACGACGATCCCGGCCACGACGACTGCGCCGACGATCCAGATCAGCGTCAGGATGGCTCGCTTTTTCAGCACCTGCGGCCAGGTCTGAATGAAGGGGATTTCTTCGGTCCCCGGGATGATCCAAAAGCAGCTGTGTCCGACCCAAAGCCGGTCGATGACAATGCCGTCGTACCAGTTCATGACCTCAAGAAACAGCAGCGCCTGCCAATAAGCCGGCCAAAAGCGGCGGACGCCGTTCCAGAGGCCGATGATCAGCACCAACGCCGAGAGCATGACCAGAAAGAACAGGATCATGAAGCGTTTCCTTTTTCGGGCGACGGTCTCCCGGTCTGTCAGGCCAAGCGCATGTACCTTTTCCTGTACAGGCTTGGGATAGAAATACAGTCCGTTCAGCGCGCTGCCGCCCACGGCGAGCTTTACCATCAGGGTAAACAGGATGCAGAAAAGAACCAGTTGCAAAACGATCATATCTCAGCTGCCTTTATACTTTCCTGATGCAGAAATCGCAGCGTTCCCCGCCCCGGCCGATGGTCGTCAACCGCTCAAACTTCAAACCCGGAAGATCGCCGTAGACATGGTCGTCCGCCTCGCAGGAGATCTTTGTAAGCTCCGGACATCCGAGCTCCGTGAAATAGCGGTTGTACGGGCAGGACACCACGTCCATCCGGTACTCGCCTTTCTTCTTCGGGTAGAAAACGTTTTGAAATCCGCTGTTTTCGCCGAACATCTTCCGGGTCAGCGGATCCCACGCCTTTACGAACAAGCTTCGCATACCGGGCAAGCGCAGCAGCGCCGAGAGCTTCTTCGCGGCAGCATTCGCTGTTTTGAAAGTGGCGTCTTCCATGACCCGGTAGGCATCATCCCGGCCGATGCTCTCTTTCAAAGTCAGATAGAGGACAGCCGCCGGAAAGATCTTGTTTTCCGTATGAAAGCGCACGCCTTCGGGAAGAGAAGCATACTGCGTGAGCAGTGTTGCCAGCCTGTCCGTCGCCTTCTGCCACAGGGCGTCGCTCTGCTCCTTCGGCAGACGGCGGTCGATTTCCGCCTTGAATCTGCCTTTCTTTTTCATGATCTTCTGCGATGACGTCATGGATCTTTTCATAATTGCCCTCCGATCCACATGGATACCAGCGTCATCAAAGCGGCAACAAGGGGGAAAACCGCCAGACGGGTCATCTGCTCTTTCCGGTTAAAGCCGAAGGAATGATATCCCGCGCAGCCCTCCGTCTCGGGGTAATAGCGCTGGAAGAAATGGGACTTCGTCAGCAGCAGCCAGTCCAGGCAGACGATATCGAAGGCCTTCCAGAGATAGAGCATGACGGCGAAGCGCAGCCAGTGCTGCCAGAAAGAAAAACCGTTCTTAACGCCGTCCCAACCGCCGTACACGAACGCGCCAACCATGGCGAGCAGACTGATGATCGCCAGCTTCCAGCCGAGCACATGCGCACCGCGGAAGCGCTCCGGGTGCTCGATCGCCGCGGCCTGGATATCCTTCGGCGCGGTGGTGAAAAAGCGCCTGTCCTGGATCAGCGCGACCGCGGCGTATAAAAGTAGGCACACCGAAAGGATAAAAATGAGAGTCAGCAATAGTGTCAGCAGCATCCGGTCCTCACTTTCTCGCCAGCACGGTGATCCACGGCATCTTCGGGTGGTGTTCCGCTTTGATCTCAGAAAAGCCTGCGGCTGCCAGTGCATCCCGAAGCTGCTGCACCGAATAATATGCCATTCCGTCGATGATCTTCGCGTATCGGAGGGTCACCTCGTCCGTTCCATCGGATTCGTTGCAAATCAAAAAAGATCCGCCCTGCTTCAGCACACGGTGCACTTCGGCAAAACACTTCTCCAGACCGGGCCAGAAATAGACGGTTTCAAAGGCAGTCGCCAGATCAAAGCGATCCGCCTCAAAGGGAAGCGCGGCGACATTTCCCCGTACCACAACGCACCTGTCAGCCCGGATCGCCTGACGATTTGTTTTCTTCGTCATCTCAACGGAGACTTCGGAATAATCCAGTGCGGTAAGCTTTGCTTTCGGATAGCGTTTCAGGAGCTCACGGGCGTTTCGGCCGCCTCCGCACCCAAGGTCGACTATGGCGGATGCGTCGATACCGTGCAGAGAGGACATGCCCCATTCGGCCAGTTTTGCGTGGCCGACGTTCATGCCTCCTGCCATCAGCTTTCCGAGAAAACCCTCCGGCTTCCGGGTCTGATTACACAGTTTTTTAAAAAGCCCCAATTCTCTCGCCTCACTTTTTCCCAATGAGCAGCGCGGAGCCGGCGAGCTCCATCCAGACGGATTCCCATTTCGTGATCCAGGTCCCGTCTGTCGTGTCGATCAGACGGACGTCCTCGTAACCCATGTCTTTAAGCTTTTGGACAAAGGCATGAATATCGCCGTACTTGGACTTGGAAAAGATGTCATGGATCGCAAACGTGCCGCCCTTTTTCAGCACCCGCAGGGTCTCCAGCAGGTATGTCTGCCGGTCCCCGGGAATGTTGTGATAGACGTAGTTGCTCACCACCGCATCGAAACACTCGTTCGGGAAATCAAGATCTGTCGCGTCTCCGCGGCGGAAGCTGACGTTGCTCACGCCCTCAGCTTTGGCGTTGCTTTCGCACAGGGGCTTGTTGAAGGAGGCATACTCCTTGCCCCAGCGGTCGATTCCGACGAAGGAGGCTGCCGGGTTGCGCTTGGCGCAGGCGATGGTCAGCGCCCCGCTTCCGCAGCCCACATCCAGTCCGGCGCCACCCTCCGGCAATTTTACGTATCCCGCGATCCCTTCAATGATCTGCCTGGACATCTGCCGCTTTCCATCATAGGAAAATGCGCGGTATAGGAGAGTCATCCAGACAGAGACGGCAAAACCGACAACTGTTCCGGCAAGGAAAACAGTGAACAGCACAGTTTTCAACGTGCCGGAGACAATCCCCGTCAGTCCGAATACGATAAACAAAATCAGGAATACTGCTGTCGCAGCAATGGCGGACAGCACCATGCCTTTCGGCATCCAGTTTTTGTAATCAGGCTTCATGTCGTCTTCACCTTTCTCAGCTGCACGATCCGTGCGCTCTCTTCCGTATCGTCGTCCTCCACGTAGCCGTCATAGGGCGCGGCGGGGTCGGTGTATTTCTCCGAAAAGGGCTTACATAATTCTTTTCTATGCAGGAATGCAAATTTGAGATCGTCCGTCCAGCCTGTGTGACCGGTGATGATCTTGAGAGCTTTGTTCCGTCTGCGGAGTTCCTTCTCCAGCTTTTCCAGCGAACGGATCGCCAGCTTGTTGTCCTCGGCCAGCGTGGCGATAAAGCTGTAGCCTCCGTCCGCCCCGAACCAGATCGTGTCGCCGGTAAAGAGGTACTCGTCGTCGATGAGATAGACCATGTGGCCCCAGGTATGGCCGGGAATCAGCAGGCACTCGATCTTGATATCGCCGATCTGAAAGACCTCGCCGTCGCGCAGCAAGACCTTTTTGTTCTCCATCTTGACCATTGGCAGCTTGTAGAGGCCATGGAACACTTTTCTGCGCGTCTCGCCGGTGAGATAGCGGTTTTCGATCTCGCCGATATAGACTGTGGCGTCGCGGAAAAGCTGCTCGCTGTCCGTCTCCAGCGCGCCGACGTGATCTGTGTCCTGGTGCGTGATCAGGATATGCTGGATGGCCGCCGGGTCGATATCCAGCCAGCCCATCTTCTCCCGCAGCCGGGCGTAGTTGTAGCCAGCGTCGATCATGATCGTGACGTTGTTCTTCGTGTAAAAGTAAATGTTGGCGACCCACTCCCGCACACAGGCGACACGCTCGTCGATGCGCCCGGTGTTCAGCGGCTTGAAGATCGCCTTGCCGCGAAACAGCAGGCCCATGGACTTTTTCTGATGGTCCGAATCTTTCCTTGCCATCTCTCGGCCTCACTTTCTGCAGCGGAAGCAGCCCATGCCTTCCACGGAAGACACGCTGACCTCTTCATATATGCCTGTCAGACGTTCCCACAGGCTGTCCTCCGTCTCAAAGGGCGGAGTAAAGAAGCCCTTTGGAACATACAGCTTTTTAATGAACCGGTCCGTCCGTTTGCATCCGCCTTGGATATAGAAGCAGCCGCAGAAAGTCCCTCCCTTCTTCAGCACGCGGTAAGTTTCGCGGTAAGCCGCTTCCTTGTCCGGAAAAGCGTGGAAGCCGTTCAGGGAGAGGACAACATCAAAACTCTCGTCTTCAAAGGGCAGCGCGCCAACGTCTCCCTGCACGAAGGTGATATTTTTGATCCCGGCGTGTTCGGCGCGTTTTTGCGCCGTTTCCATCATGGAGGCGGAGTAGTCCAGACAGGTGATCTCCGCCTCCGTGAGATCTTTATAGACCGGCATAGTCAGCACGCCCGTCCCCACCGGCACCTCCAGCAACTTCCCGGTGAAATCCTCCGGCACGCCCGAGAGGGCCCGCGTGAGATACTCGAGGTTTTTCTCGCCGTCCATATTCCAGACCAGACGGCAGATGGCCTTGCCCGGGAGGGTGGAATACGTCATCATCCCGTCGTAGAAACTTGCGCTGCCGCCGAGCTGCCTGTAGGCGCTTTTGATCTGTTCTTTTCTGTTCATATCCTCACACTCCAAAGGTGATCTTAATGATCTTCATCCTTACGAGGCTGTCGCAGAAGCGGATCATCAGCTTGTGGAACAGCCCCACGTTCTTGTAAATATCCCGATAGCCGCGCATATAGCTTTTGGCTGACACAGAGGCAAATCGGCTGCTCCAGGCTTCCAGTTCTTTCTCGTTCTCCAGCGAGAAGAAGGCGCTCACGTCAGTGATCCCGGCCTCTTTGAGCCAGGTTTTCCGCATCAGCTTCGCGCCGCGCTCGTTGCAGGAATCGAAGGTCAGCACCGCGCCGGGGAAGCGCTCGGCCATGGCGGAGAACAAACGCCTGACGTCCTCGGTTTTGAAATAATAGAACACACCGGCCGCGAAGAATACCGCGCCGTTTGATCCATCGATTGCGGCCATCCATGTGAGGTCGTTGAGATCGCAGGCAAGATTTGTTTCCCTTTCTCCGGCGGGCAGCAGCTCGTTTCGTACTCGGATTACGTCCGCAAAATCCAGGTTGTATCCCTGACAGCGGCCGTTGTCCACCTTGGAAAAGGTGTCGTCCAGCCCGCAGCCGAGATTGACCACGGCGGCCTCCGGGTGATCCTTCAAGTATGACTCGACCTCGCAGCGCAGGTCGTACTGCCGCTGCGCCACCTCCAGTGCGCCGAAGAGTCCTGCCGGGGACTCCATCTTTTTTCGCTTCTCCGCGAAGTCATAATCCAGCGATTCACAGATGCGCTTTGCTGCCGGATCGGAGAATAGTTCCGGGAAGCGTTCGGAACAAACCAACCTCCCGAAAAGCGGGATGACCAGCGTCTCCTGCACTGCGTTTTTCTCAATGTGGTATCTCATTTGTTTTCCCCTTATCCCAGCGCCACGTCCAGCGCCATCATCAGGCTGAAGCCGATGGCAAAGGACACGACGCCGATGTTGGAATGTTCGCCTGCGGACATCTCCGGAATCAGTTCCTCTACGACCACGTAGAGCATCGCGCCTGCTGCAAGGGATAGCAGATAGGGCATGGCCGGAATGACCAGAGCCGCCACGATCACGGTCAGCGCGCCGAAAACAGGCTCGACCGCGCCGGAGAGAACGCCCAGCCAGAAGGACTTCGGCTTGCTCTTGCCCTCGGCGTAGAGCGGCATGGAGATGATCGCACCCTCCGGGAAGTTCTGAATGGCGATACCCAACGCCAGAGCCAGCGCACCGCCCGCCGTGATGTTTTCCGAACCGCTTAAAAGCCCTGCATAGACGACGCCCACCGCCATACCTTCCGGTATGTTGTGCAAAGTCACGGCGAGGACCATCATGGCTGTTCTGGTCAGATGACTTTTCGGACCCTCGGTCTGGTCGATGCTCCTGTGCAGGTGCGGGATGACGTGATCGAGCAGCAGCAGGAACAGGATACCTGCCCAGAAGCCGAGAAAAGCCGGAAGGAAGGCCAGCTGTCCCATAGCTCTCGACTGCTCGATAGCCGGGACGATCAGACTCCAGATGGAAGCTGCCACCATGACGCCTGCCGCGAAGCCGGTCAGGGCTCGCTGCAAGCCGCGCTTGAGGTCCTTTTTCAGAAAGAACACGCAGGCGGCTCCGGCAGAGGTGCCGACAAAGGGGATCAGAAGTCCCGTGATGACCGCGTTCATTTTCTGCCGAACAGTCCTTTCTTCTCATAAGGGGCCGACGAAACAAACAGGCAGGAATAGCCCGTCGCGGCGATGGCCGATTGCAGGCGCCCGGCATCCACCGTTTCTTCCGTCAGAAAGCTCGCCTCGCCCTTCGCGTGGGAGGCGGAGACCTTCTTCGCGGAGGGGACGGCTTTGCGGAACGTGTCGCAGATATGCGCCTCGCACATTGAGCACATCATGCCCTCTATTTTCAACGTTGTTTTTACCATCGTTTTATCCTTTCAATTTCTTGTATCCACAGTCACAATATGGCCCGCCGGAGGCCAGCGTGTACTGCCGCACGAACTCGCAGGCTCCGCCAGCCTCGCTCATAGTGTAGTCCAGCGTGCACATGGCCGGGACGACTTCCGTAATGCCCAGCTCCTTCATCAGCGTACAGATGCCGCATCTGGAAAAGCGGGCTTCGTAGCCGCTTCCGTCCGGATAGGTCAGAAACTCCATGTTCCAGGAATAGGGATTTCGGTCTGCTGCGTTCAGCGCCGCCGTGGCCTTCATGCCCTTGATGTCCTTCTCGCTGAACTTCTTTTTCCCTGCCATCCGGCAGAAGGCCCGCATGGGGCTGATCATCATGGCCTTGGCGTAGTACGCCTTCATCTGTTCCAGGGTCGGCTTATGCTCCATGTTCAGGTAGAAAGCTGCCAGCAAGGCGCAGTTAACAATGTTCATTTTGAATCGGTCGGCCTTCTCAAACTCCGGCAGGCCGGCGATGATCTCTTTGTATTTCGGCAGGGCCTTCTTCTCGATCCTCTTGGCGGCCGCTTTGCTGTATCCGAGAACACTGACCATCTCCTCCCGAAACGAGCGGTGGAAAAGCAGCCACATACCTTTTGGCATGCCGATGTATTTCATTTACCCACCTTCCTTAGAGATGTTGGATGCGCGGCCAGTCGAGCGTTTCGTTCATGCCAATGCCTCCGCGTGTTTCAGTTCTCCCGCTTTGCTCATTGCCCGCAGCAGGATCAGGCCGAGGATCAGTACCAGTGCGTGGCCGAAGGATTCCGTGCCGTGATCGAGCTGATTGACAGGCCAGGGAAGGAGGGCCAGCAGATTTCCGACAATTCCCGGCAGCGCCATCGGGTTACACAATGTGGCGAGGATCCGTGCAAGCGTACTTTTGAGAGGGATGATGTTCTTCCAGACCATTACGATCATGACGATGGTCAGGCCGACGTCGCAGAGAATGTAGGCGATCAGTATCGGCGCGGCGTTGGCGTAGAACACCCGGTTGGCGATATTTGCCGCCGTCTGCATGTCGCCGCAGCTCTGATAGACGTATTTGAAGATCAGCGCCACATTCATGAACATGGCGTGGACATAGGCCAAGGCGACCGTTCCGGTGACATAGGCGACCTGGAACAGCTTCACCCACTTCTGATCTTTAGCTTCTGTGACATGGATCTTCAGCAGACCGTACATGCGGTGAAAGCCCATGTAGTACAGGAGCGTTCCGACGAAGCCGCAGAGGATGCTTGCAACCATGCGCCAGGTGCCCATCTCCAGATAGGCGACGCGCACCATGAAGCCAATGCTCTCCGCCGTCTGTCCTTTGTCCGTCGCTGCAAACAGGAAGTCGCCGATCACATAGAGCAGGCATCCGATAATGCCGATAATTAGGAGCTGTTTCGTTTTTTCCTCTATCTTCATAGGTTTTCACCCTTTCATGATTAGACAATACAACATATCATAGCCAGCGGTTAGAGACTGCTAACTACTGGGTAAAAAAGAAATCGACACTTTGGCTATAATGCGGTTAGGAATCTCTAACCGTATTATAGCCAAAAAACGTAAAAAATCAAGAGGAGACAACAAGAAACGCTATTCTTTTTTGAGGATCAAACGATCTATATCAAAAAACGAAACAGCGAACTGACATAGCTGCTCGCTTCTTTTCACCAACAGAAGTATTCGCACCGATTTCATACTGCCCATCGGACTGAATAGAAGCAGCCATATAGCACGTGAAACAGTCCGTAAAAACACCAGAAAGGGCTCAACGGCTTGTCCTTGAGACGGGATCCGATATTCAGTTTTCTTCAGTTTTTCTATTGTTTATCGCGAGGAAAACAATCCTGAGCGGAGGCAAATAGACTTCGATTCTTGCTCTTAAGCTTTTGAAGGAATGAGACATATCCATGGCCTTTTTTGCGATTTTGCCATCTTTGACAACAGCAACCATCCAATAGGTATGATTGAGTTTAATGGGAAACAACACTATGAACCTGTAGATTTTGCAGGTAAAGGGGAAAAATGGGCTGAAAAACTGTTTGTTATGAACCAGAAAAGAGATTCAATAAAAGTCGAATTTCTAAAAGAAAACAAAATCCCGTTATTAGTTATCCCATACTGGGACTTTGAGAGAATTGATAGTCTGATTTGCGATTTTTTAAAAACACTTTCAGTATAAGATGAGATACTATTGTTCTTCAGAGTAAAGATTTACAACGAACACCCCATAAATTCAACGAACCCAAGTTTCGCCGGAATCGGCTGAAAACCCCATAAACGCAAAAAAGGCCGGTCCCAGGAACATCCGAGATCGGCCTTGAAACGCTGAAAAGCCCAGAAATACTGGGGTTTCTGATAAAAATAACAATACCCTGATTCTATCAAAATCAGGGTACTGTTATGGTGCTCCAGCGGGGACTCGAACCCCGGACACCCTGCTTAAAAGGCAGGTGCTCTACCTCCTGAGCTACTGGGGCAGACGGTATTGTTGTGTAGCGTTTGATGTGGCGCTTCGCCACATCAAACGCTGGCTGGGATGGCGGGACTCGAACCCACTATATCGGAGTCAAAGTCCGGTGTGTTACCATTACACTACATCCCAATGTTTCAAAGAGGCCGGCACGGCC
>Ga0256405_10011659_pt1 | contig 11129 bp, 11 predicted proteins | sample RumenRJG_02DNA_FD_189096 | JGI IMG/M metagenome (GOLD analysis project Ga0256405, IMG submission 189096) | Bovine rumen microbial communities from Lethbridge, Alberta, Canada - RJG_02 | ecosystem: Host-associated > Mammals > Digestive system > Stomach > Rumen | place: Canada: Alberta...
TTCTTTTGATGTAGTTAGCACCATTACGTATACGCCTGCCCTTTGTACAAAATTTATGAAGGGTAGGTCTATCTAGATGTTGACTGCTAATCGAGATTACTTCTGCATGCATAACTGTTATATTATAATCTTACGACAGAGTTGTCAAATTATTTTACCGCGCACTTATATCACCGCCGTAAACGACGGTGTTTTACGTGCGCTTATTGATAAAACCGAGTACTCAACTGATGCTTTAATGTACATTATTCAGACAATTGCACCATTGTTTAATCTCCACAAAGTTATTGTTTATGGCTCAACTTTTGATGATCAAATCGAAGCAATTTACCAAGTACAACAGGATTTAAAGCATCATCAAGATCCATATTTTCATGATTTGACTGTGGAATACCACTCTTACGAGTTTGATGAAAAACATGAGGAATTGATATTACTAAGCTATGAAGCTTTAATTGATAATCTTAATCTTGATGACTAATTAAGATTAGACAAATAAGTATTTAAAGCTTCCATACACATCGAATTTGAAAAACCACGACGAGCAAGAGAGGCTAAGATCTTTTGCTTGTCTTCAAAAGATAGATCCACACTAGGATCTATTTTTTTGGCTAAGAACTTTACTGCAACTTCCACAAAATCCGTACTATCCATCATCTCCTGATAATATTGAGCTTTCACACCTTTTTTAGAGGCTTCTAAAGCGATTTTGCGAGGACCATAGCATTGATTAACTAAATGCTCAAAGAGCATTTGCATATAGCGCTCTTGCGATTGCCAATTATTTTCAATGCATTTTTTGATAGCTTCTTTGGAGGCTTTATCAGTAAATTTTAAGATTAGTTTTTTGTAGAGCTCAAGAATAGAGTGCTCACGACGCGTTAAAATGCGTAGCGCCGCATTCACTGCATGCGCTACGTCATCATCTTTGGCTTTGATAGTTTTGTTAAACATCAACTAAAGCTTATAGATCATCTGGAATTGGAGTGATTAGATCATCTGGATTTACATCACCTAAGGCATCTAAATCATCCCCACCAGAGGTCTCTTCTTCAACTGAACCAATTGAAGCGGTCTCGTCATAATCGTTATTGTTCTTATAGTAATCACGTACCTTTTGCTCAATTTCATCAGCAACAGCAGGATTATCATCTAAGTACTTCATAACGTTAACCTTACCTTGACCAATCTTTTGGCCATTGTAAGCAAACCAAGCACCAGTCTTTTGAATGATCTTAGCGTTTACACCTAAATCAATTAACTCGCCATTTTTAGCAATACCGTAGTTAAATAGAATTTGGAAGTTAGCTGTCTTAAATGGAGGTGCTACCTTATTCTTAACAACCTTTACCTTAGTCTCATTACCTAAGATATCTTCCTTATCCTTTAGAGCCTGGCCCTTGCGGATATCAAGACGAACTGAAGCGTAGTACTTTAAGGCATTACCACCAGTAGTAGTCTCAGGGTTACCAAACATCACACCAATCTTCATACGTAACTGGTTAATGAAGATCACCATGCAGTTTGCCTGCTTTACAATACCGGTTAGCTTACGTAAAGCCTGTGACATTAAACGAGCCTGTAGACCTACGTGGTTATCGCCCATCTCACCTTCAATTTCAGCCTTAGGTACTAAAGCTGCAACAGAGTCGATAACTACTACATCAATACCACCTGAGCGCACTAGAGTTTCACAAATCTCTAAAGCTTGCTCACCGGTATCTGGTTGTGAAATCAACATATTCTCAACATTTACACCAAGCTTACGTGCATAGATAGGATCTAAAGCGTGCTCTGCATCGATGAAAGCACAAACCTTACCTTTCTTTTGAGCCTGAGCGATAGTCTCTAAGGTTAAAGTAGTCTTACCAGATGATTCAGGGCCATAGATCTCAATGATACGGCCCATTGGTAAACCACCTACACCTAAAGCAATATCAAGTGATAAAGAGCCAGTTGAAACAGTTTCAATGTCAACCATTTCTGATTGGCCTAAACGCATAATTGCGCCCTTACCAAATTGACGCTCAATCTGCTCCATCGCAGCTTCTAGAGCCTTCTCCTTCTTTGGATCTTTAGTTAAGTTCTTAACTAACTTACCTTGTGCACTTGCAGTTTCTTTAGTAGCTTTAGCGCCTGCCATAATTTAATTTTCTCCGAATAATTACTTAATCTAAATAATATACTATTTAAAATTAAAAGCAATGTCAATATATTTTTTATGATTGATAATCAATTGCCAAAATCAATTCTTTAATTTCTAAAATTATTAGATAGGCCTTATAATACACGGACTAAATCAAAAAACCTTGTGCTTATTTGCAGTTTTTACCTATTTAAGGATCTTTTTTTTATGTCTGATTTAATTCAAAGCTCAACTCCCATGATGCGACAGTATCTTGAGATCAAAGCACAGTATCCAAACACCTTGGTACTATACCGTTTAGGTGACTTTTATGAGCTTTTTTATGATGACGCTAAAAAGATTGCCAAACTTTTAGATTTAACGCTAACTCGTCGTGGCACAAATAACGGTGAGCCCATTCCCATGGCAGGTGTTCCCTTCCATGCAGTAGATAACTATATTGCAAGGTTAATTAAATTAGGTGAATCTTGTGTTATTTGCGAGCAAATTGGTACCCCTGGTCAACAAAAGACTATGGTAAGAAAGGTATCTAAGATTGTAACTCCAGGTACTGTCACCGATGAAGGCATCGCTCCTGATAGACAAGATAACTTAATTGCCTGTATCTTTAAAGGTAAGCACTACTACGGTTTTTCCTATCTATCCTTAGGCTCAGGTCTTTTTAAAACTGCCATTTGCGCTAATTTAAATGAATTAAAACTTTATGTAGAGAAAGTCTCCCCTATCGAGCTTGTCTATGAGGAGAATTTTAAAGAAATCTCAGCCTTTGCAGAGATCAGCTCTAAAAAAGCTCTAGCTCCATGGAACTTTGAGCTACAGACTTGCTATAAGCTTCTATGCTCTCAATTTGGCACTAATTCTTTATTTGGTTTTGATATTGAAAACTTAGAAGAAGGTATCTGCGCAGCAGGTGCCTTATTATCCTATGTTAAAACCACCCAAAACGTACCTTTAGAGCACATAAAATCTATAAGCCGTGATGACAATTCAAGCATCGTGCTTTTAGATAATTGTGCTCAAAGAAACTTAGAGCTTCTATGCAATTTAAAAGGTGAAAAGCAAGGCTCTTTATTGAGCGTTTTAGATAGAGCTAAAACCCCAATGGGCCAAAGACTTACTCGCCACTTAATTGTAGAGCCACTTCGTAACGACAACGAAGTTAACTTTAGATTAGATATTGTTGAAGCTTTAACTAAAATTGATAGTGACAATTTAAACTCTGTTTTAGATGGCATTGGCGATATTGAGCGTATTGTGGCTAGAATTGGTCTGTCATCAGCTAAGCCAAAAGATCTAGCCGTTCTACGCGAGTCTTTAAAGTTAGTACCACAACTTAAAGAAATACTTTTAAATTCAAAAGAGAATGCCTTAGTTAACTTATCAAATAACATCGATACCTTAGATGAGATTAAGTTACTTTTAACTAATGCGATTATGGATAATCCATCAACCTTCTTACGCGACGGTGGTGTGATTGCACCTAACTATAATCAAGAGCTAGATTCACTGCGTGAGCTAATGAATGGATCTCAAGAATTATTGCAAAAAATTGAAGCTCAAGAAAAAGAGAAAACTGGTATTCCAACTTTAAAAGTAGCCTTCAACTCTGTACATGGTTTCTATATTGAAGTATCTAAAGCCCAAGCTGATAAAGTGCCAGATACCTACATACGCCGTCAGACTTTAAAGAATAATGAGCGTTATATTACCCCAGAGCTTAAAGAATTAGAGCAAAAGGCATTAAGTGCTCAAGAGCGCTCTCTAGCACTTGAAAATGAGCTTTTTATGAATGTCATTGCTACATTGCAGCAGTCAATTGAAAAACTAACTAAGCTCTCTTCAATTATCTCTCTTGTAGATGTCCTAAATGGCTTTGCAACTTTAGCTGCAGAGAACAACTATGTAAGACCAAAACTTACCTCAAGTCGCGTAATTAAAATTGTCGATGGTCGTCATCCTGTCATTGAGCAGTTAACCGACAAACCATTTGTAAGTAATTCTATTGAATTAAGTCAAAAGCAAATGTATGTCATTACAGGTCCTAATATGGGTGGTAAATCTACCTATATGCGGCAGATTGCTTTAATAACCATCATGTCACGCATTGGCTCTTTTGTGCCAGCTAAAGAAGCCATCATTGGTAATATAGACAGAATTTTTACCAGAATCGGTGCCTCAGATGATCTCTCCTCAGGTCGTTCTACCTTCATGGTGGAAATGGAAGAGGCATCATCTATTATCAATAACGCAACTGCTTCATCGTTAGTCTTAATGGATGAAATTGGACGTGGTACTAGTACTTATGAAGGCTCTGCTTTAGCACTAGCTATTGCTGAGTTTATGTGTGCTAAGGTTAAATGCTTTACCTTATTTTCAACTCACTATCCAGAAATTGCTCAGCTTGCAACTAAGTATGACAATTTACAAAACATCTGCTTTAAGGCAACTGAAAGCAATGGTCAAATTGTCTTTTTATACCATGCCAACGAAGGCTCACAAAACTACTCTTACGCAATTGAAGTAGGAAAACTTGCAGGTCTTCCTCAAGATGTAATATCTAAAGCAAAACATTACATCAGCGCAAATGAAAGCGATCCTAAGAAAGCTGAGAGTATTGCAAAAGCAATTGCTACAGCTCCTGTTGAAAGTGAGATTGTCTATGAAACTAAAGAAAGTGAAGTAGAGAAGGAATTAAAAGAGCTTGATATCAATAATCTAACTCCAATTGCAGCGTTAAATTATCTCTTCAAGCTCAAAGAGAAAGTTAAGTAAACTATTCAAAAGAATGTTTTACTTCAATACCTAAAGAGTCTTTATCAATACCGTAAGCTTCAAAGGTGCGACGAAGGCTCTTTAAAACCTCACTTTGGATTTGGCGAACTCTTTCACGAGTTAAGCCAATCTTATCGCCCACTTCCTCTAAGGTTAAAATCTCTTCATCATTTAAACCAAAGCGGTATAAAACAACCATTTGTTGTTTGTCTGATAATTGATTAAACCAATTTCTGACGATATTAACCACTTCGTTTTTATCGACATGTTCAAAAGGAGACTCAACCTTAGTATCAGGGACTACATCTAATAAAGACACTTCTTTAGCGTCATCATTACCTTTGATACTCATATCTAAGGTGGTAGTACCCTCAAGTAGAGATAAAAGATTTCTTACCTCTTCTGGATCTTTACCTGTTGCATCAGCTAGCTCTTGTACTGATACCTTTTTGTTCACATCCGCATCTTGAATATTGCGACGTGCCTTTAAAACCATATTGATATCTTTAATCACATGTACAGGAAGTCTTACTAAGCGAGACTGACACATGATAGCTTGTTCAATACTTTGCTTAATCCACCAAGTAGCATAAGTTGAAAATCTAAAGCCTCTATCTGGGTCAAACTTTTCAACGGCGTGCATTAAGCCTAAATTGCCTTCAGAGATCAGATCAAGCATTGGAATACCACGCTGTCTATAGCTTTTAGCAATTTTAACTACTAAGCGCAGATTTGAGGTGATCATTAAATCAATTGATCGTTTATCTCCCTCACGAGCTTTACGACTAATGGAGTTCTCCTCTTCTGAGGATAACAAAGGATACTTTCTAATTGAGCCAAAGTAACTAGCTAAGAGATCGGCTGACTCTTTGCTACTGCCTTTTCCTAAATCTTTAACTGAAGGATTGTCTAAACCATCATCAGTTACATCGTCTAAATTACTCATAAATACCCTTGTGCGTTGTTTGCGTAATTAAGGCAAGTACTTACGTGGATTTACAGAATTGCCGCGATAACGGATTTCAAAATGAAGCATGACGCGAGATGCATCAGTTGAACCCATTTTTGCAATTACCTGACCACGTTTTACTCTTTGGCCTTCTTTTACTAACAGCATATCGTTGTGAGCATATGCTGAGAGGAATTCGTTATTATGGTTAATAATGACTAAATTACCATAACCACGAAGTGCGTTTCCTGAATATACTACCTGACCGTCAGCAGCAGCTGAAACACTTTGTCCACGGCTACCTGCGATATCAAGTCCTTTATTAGCAGATGAGAAATTGCGGATAACAGATCCTCTTACAGGCCACATCCAAGCAATTCCTGAAACATTTTTAGCTCTTCCGGAAACAATCTTTGTAGGCTCTTGAGAAATTACTGCAGGAGTCTTTGTTGATGCTGTAGCAACTTGAGTGGTATTTGAGCCAGCTACAGGTACTACACTAGGTGTTACCTTAGTTTCCTTAGGTAGAGCGTTGTTTACATCTAAGCTTAAAACCTGACCTTTATACAAGTGATAAGGCTTTTGAAGGTTATTTGCCTTGATAAGCTGAGAAAAAGTTAAACCATTAGCCTTGGCAACAGAAACTGCAGTATCTCCTGCCTTTACTACATAGGTATCAGCACGTACTGGTTCTTTTACAGTAGTAGTTTTAGCAGAACTTGATTGAGTTACATTACTTGCAACTACGGTCTTTTCATTAGTAAAGTAAATTCTTTGGCCTACTGTAATGTTATAAGGCTCATCAATATTGTTTAATCTTGCAATATCGCGATAATCACGTCCATGGCTAAAAGCAACTGAATATAGAGTATCACCTGGTTTTACTACATAGCTATTTTCATCAGCTGAGCTATCTACAGAGCGTGCTACATAGGTATTAGAGTTATTACTATTTTCAACAAATGGTTTTACAAGCCCAGGTGAGGTTGTCTTTTTATTAGAACTTGCGTAAGGCTTAATCACACCTGACATCGTCTTTTGCTTAGAAGATGCTGCATATGTGCGCGATCTTCTTACAGACTTACTTACATGCACAGGCTGTGCGTACTCAACTTGAGCAACTTGCCTTTGTCCTTGTTGATTCATACAACCGGTTACGGACATTGCTAAAGAGCATACACTTAAGATATAAACAAAAGGTAGTAACTTGATCTTCATAAATTTTAATCTTTGTTTGACTATCTAATTCTTACACAAATTTGACAAGATTTAAAAAATTATTTTTTAAATTAAGATCTTGTAAGCAATAAAAATTGCAACTAAGGCTACGCAGACCCAGCCAATGATGTCGATGTAGCGCTTAATTGCGTTCTCCATCTTAGGACCACCTAAGAAGATCACCTCAGCTTCAATAAAGAAACGTAAGCCACGACCTACAAAAGATACTAAAACAAAGTTTAAAAGTGAGAGCATACCCACTGAGCCAGTATTGGCCATCGCCTCAGCTGCAACTAAACCTGTACCTACGGCAATCACTTTATAAGGCACTGGGGTAAAGGCTCCGACAAAGACCATTAAAATGCCATACTCTTGAGTAAGCCATGAGCGCACAGTCTCAACATGACCTTCGTAATGTAAAAATTTAACAATATCTGCTATGTATGGGTCATACAAGAAATAACCTAAGTTATAACCAACAATAGCTCCTAAAACTGAGAAAATTACAGTAAGCAATGCATAGTAATGTGACTTCTTTCTTTGATAAATGCACATTGGGATAAGCATTACTTCAGGTGGAATTGGCCAGAAAACAGACTCTGCAAATGAGTTAATGCACATAATTGGAGTTGCTGCTTTATGCTTTGATAAGCGACCAAAGAGATCATATAAATAGGTAAAAATCTTCATATAAAGGTCTTTTAATTGATAATAGTTGGTTATTGTAGGTTATGCTTTTTCTAAAAGGACCACAGCTTCAACTGCAATGCCTTCTTTACGTCCAGTAAAGCCAAGTTTTTCGGTAGTAGTTGCTTTAATACTTACACAGTCGACAGGAACTTGTAAATCATCAGCTACATTTTTTATCATTTGTGGCTCATAGGCTGCCATCTTTGGAGCTTGTGCCATGATGGTGGTATCAAGATTAACCACGCTGTAACCTAGTGACTTTACTTTAGAGACCACATCACGAAGTAAAATACGTGAATCAATACCTAGATACTTATCGTCATTGTCTGGATAGAAGTGGCCAATGTCACCTAGAGCTAAAGCGCCTAACAGAGCATCAGCTATAGCATGTAATACTACATCACCATCAGAGTGGGCAAGTAAACCTTGCTCGTAAGGAACCTTCACACCACCTAAAGTGCAAGGGCCATCTCCTCCAAACTTATGTACATCAAAACCGTGTCCAATTCTAAACATGGATATCCTCAATTAGTATTTTAGCCATTTTTAAATCATCAGGTGTGGTTAACTTAAAGTTATCAGCACTCCCCTCCACGATTAAAACTTCACAACCAATGAGCTCTAAAGCTGAGGCATCATCAGTGATAGCTAAATGATTATCGTTTGCATAGTTTAAAGCTTTTTGTAAAAGCTTAGTTTTACCCATCTGTGGGGTATAGGCACGGTAGATGTTCTCTCTTGGAACTGTTGTGACTACCTTGCCATCAATAACTTTTTTTAAGGTGTCGGCGCACTTTACAGCAAGCATCGCACCATCAACATGATTCTTGGCTAAAAGTGAGAGCTTGTTTAAATCTTCAACCTTTACTAAAGGTCTTGCTGCATCATGGACCATGACATACTCTGTTGTCACCTTGTCCATATTAAGACGTACCGTATCAGATCTTTCTTTGCCACCAATTCCTTTTATAACCTGTGGGTGAGAGCTGATCTCTAAAGAGTCGAAATACTCATCAGTGTCACTAACACCTACAATGACCTTGTTGACATAAGGACATTTTAATAAGGCATAAACGGTGTGTTCTAAGACGGTAAGCTTGCCAATTTTGGCATATTGTTTAGGGATTGAAAGTTGCATGCGTTTGCCAACGCCTGCTGCAGGGACGATAACGTCGATACGAAGGCTTTCCACTAAAAAAGCACTCCTATTTTTTGGATTGAGAGTCTTTTTCGATTACTCGATAGAAGGTTTCGTTTTGCTTAACCATACCAAGATCGGTACGAGCAATATCTTCGACGATTTTATTGCCTTGCTTTAAGTCAGCAATATCCTCGCGAAGATTTTGATTACGTTTTTCTAGAGACTCCGAAATCATTGAAGCCTCTAGATATTGTTTTTTAGCTTGAAAATACTGAGCAACACCATTGCGTCCATAATAGGTGTCATAACCTAAATAGAGAATGAAAGTGATGAGTAATAAAGCTAAAAATTTCATGGTACAACTAAATGTTAGTGTTTATCCTGATATTCCTTTGCAGCCTTGATGAAGCCAGCAAATAATGGGTGGCCCTTTCTTGGGTTTGAAGTAAACTCAGGATGGAACTGAACACCGATAAACCATGGGTGATTTGGGTTCTCAACAATCTCAACTAGCTTATTGTCTGTTGATAGACCAGCTACCTTTAGACCTGCAGCCTTGATCTTATCAATTAGAGTGTTGTTAACCTCATAACGGTGACGGTGACGCTCTACGATATCATCTTGACCGTATAGTTCACGTACTAATGAGCCTTGTTGTAAGTGGCATAATTGACCACCTAATCTCATAGTACCACCTAAGTCAGACTTATCAGAACGCTTCTCAACCTTACCAGACTCATCCTTCCACTCAGTAATTAGAGCAACTACAGGATATGGAGTCTGAGGATCAAACTCAGTTGAATTTGCCTTGTCCATGCCGGCAACATTACGAGCATATTCGATTAAAGCTACCTGCATACCTAAGCAAATGCCTAAGTAAGGAATATTGTTCTCACGTGCGTACTTAGCAGCTAAGATCTTGCCTTCTACACCACGCTTACCAAAACCGCCAGGAACTAGAATTGCATCTAGGCCTTCTAATACAGAAATACCCTTTACCTCAACGTCCTCAGAGTCGATGTACTTGATATTTACTTGTAAACGGTTCTTTAAACCACCGTGCTTTAAAGCCTCGTTAACTGACTTATAAGCATCATGTAATTCAACATACTTACCAACCATACCGATGGTTACTTCACCAGTGGTATTAGCCTGTTGATATAGAACCTGCTCCCAATCTGATAGATCAGCTTCAGGTGCTTCTAAGTGGAATCGATCAATTACTAATTGATCTAAGTACTGGCTCTTTAATAATGCAGGGATCTTGTAGATTGAATCTACGTCCTTCATGTTGATTACAGCGTTCTCTGATACGTTACAGAACATTGCAATCTTATGACGCTCATGAGGAGGAATACCAGCTTCTGAACGGCAAATTAAGATATCAGGTTGAATACCAATTGATAGTAATTCTTTTACAGAGTGCTGTGTTGGCTTAGTCTTAACTTCACCTGAGGTCTTTAAGTAAGGAACTAAGGTTAAGTGCATGAATAATGCATTTTCACGACCAATATCTACAGCTAACTGACGGATTGCCTCTAAGAAAGGTAGTGACTCAATATCACCTACAGTACCGCCAATTTCTACTAAGGTAATGTCATTACCCTCACAACCTTGAAGAATTCTCTCCTTGATTGCGTTAGTGATGTGTGGAATTACCTGAATGGTTGCGCCTAAGTAATCACCACGACGCTCTTTTCTAATTACGTCTGAATAAATTCTACCAGTGGTGAAGTTGTTCTTCTTAGACATCTTAGCGTTGATAAAACGCTCATAGTGACCTAAGTCTAGATCGGTTTCTGCACCATCCTCTGTTACAAAAACCTCACCGTGTTGGATTGGGCTCATGGTACCTGGATCTACGTTGATGTATGGATCAAGTTTCATGATGGTTACTTTTAAACCACGAGCTTCTAAAACTGCAGCTAAAGATGCACCAGCGATACCTTTACCTAGTGAAGATACTACACCGCCGGTTACGAAAATAATCTTAGGAGATGAGGACATAAAAACTCCAAATTAGTTAACTTTAAGCTCACGATTATATCATATATGAACGCTTTAGATCTGCTAAATGTATTTTACGTTAGCAGTTACGCATCAAATTCCCCACTTTTTAGCAGTTACGAATATAACAGTATCTTGATTGTATTATAGTTTGATCTAATACATTTCTTTTTTTCTTTCATCACTGCTTGTTTAAATTCTAGTTT
>Ga0256405_10011661_pt1 | contig 11127 bp, 11 predicted proteins | sample RumenRJG_02DNA_FD_189096 | JGI IMG/M metagenome (GOLD analysis project Ga0256405, IMG submission 189096) | Bovine rumen microbial communities from Lethbridge, Alberta, Canada - RJG_02 | ecosystem: Host-associated > Mammals > Digestive system > Stomach > Rumen | place: Canada: Alberta...
CCAACGACTGTCAATTCCGGTACCCTGACGGATTTTGTATTCTTCTTGCACAACAGTGCGTTTTCTGCTATAATCAACTCTGTATCATTATACAGGCCTGACTAAGCTTCAGAAATAGGAGTAAGCCGTGAAATCAAATCAGAAATATAAACCACTGAAGACGCCGAGCTATCTTCTGTATCTTGCGTTTATGGCGGCGTTTGCACTGGCCGCGCTGTATTTCCGGCAGTATCTGCTGGCCGCGGCAGAAGGCGGGATTACCCTGATCCTTGCTATTGTCGCGCTTGTGATGAAACGCAAAAAGGCAAAACAGCTGACGGCCTACATCGAATCCATTACCTATGACACGGAAAACGCCAAAAACAGCACCCTGTTGAGTTTCCCGCTTCCGATGGCTGTCTTCCGGCTCTCGGATTCCAGCGTTGTGTGGGCCAACGACGCTTTTTTCCAGATCTTTGACGTCGGCGGCGCCCGGGTGGACGCCCAACTGGCTTCTCTGATCCCGGAGTTTTCCGGGACGTGGCTGATGGAAGGGAAAACCGCATATCCGAGCCTGGTGGAGATCAGCGGACATAAGTATCAGATGTTTGGAAACCTGATCCGCTCAGAGCAGGATGAGGAAAACAGCGCCATTATGGGAATCACCTACTGGATGGATGTCACGGACTATGACAACACCAGAATTCTCTATGAGCAGAGCAGACCCGTTCCCGGTGTGATTGTGATTGACAATCTGGAAGAGATGTCGAGAAACTATCCCGAACGCGTGAAGAACGAAATCCGTGATGCGGTCGAGGACCGTCTGCAGCACTGGTGCGGAGAGTACCACGGCATGCTGCGCCGCTACGACAGAGACCGTTATCTCGTTGTTTTTGAAAAGAAGGACATCGACGAGATGCGTAAGGACAAGTTCTCCATCAATGAAGAGATCCATGACATCGAGAACCCGAACGGTATTCCCGCAAGCATCAGCATCGGTTTCGGTGCAGAGTCGGCAACCCTGGAGGAAGGACTGCAGTTTGCGGATGTCGGGACAGAGCTCGCCCTTTCCCGCGGCGGCGATCAGACCGTCATCAAGAACCGCGTGAACTTTGAGTTCTTCGGCGGGAGAGGCTTCGAGATTGAAAAGCGCACCAAGGTCAAGTCCCGTGTCATGGCAAATACGCTGTCCGAACTGATCCGAGATTCCTCCAAAGTCTTCGTCATGGGGCACAAGTTTGCGGATCTGGATGCGGTGGGGGCTGATGTCGGCATCTGCTGCCTTGCAAGGAAGCTTGGCGTCAGGAGTCAGATTGTGGTAGAACCGAATCACAATGCCTCCAAAACCCTGATCGAGCGGATGAAGAAGGAGCCGGAATACAAGGATGTCTTCATTTCGCCGCAGGAGGCACTGATCTCGGCGGATGCCAGAACGCTGCTGGTTGTTGTGGATACCAATCGGCCGGAACAGGTCGAGGATTCCGGCCTGCTTGGAGCCTGCAACCGTGTCGCCGTTATTGATCATCACCGTGTCGGCGCGACATACATCCAGAACGCGGCGCTCGGCTTTATCGAGCCGTATGCCTCTTCTGCCTGTGAACTGGTGGCGGAGATTCTCCAGGAACTGCTGGAGACGGAAGATGTCAGAAAGGCAGAAGCTGAAGCAATGCTGGCGGGCATTGTACTGGACACCAAGAGCTTCTCGCTGCGGACAGGAGAGCGAACGTTTGATGCGGCTTCCTGGTTGAGACGCTGCGGAGCGGACACCTCAGAGATCAAAAAGCTCTTCCAGATCGACATGGATACGGCTCTGGGACGGTACAAGCTCATGCAGAATGCAAAGCTTTACCGCGGCGTGGCGATCACCGTCTCCGATGAGCCGCAGGAACGTATTGTCGCGGCACAGGCGGCAGACGAGCTGCTGAATATCTCTGGCGTGGAGGCTTCCGTGGTAGGCTCGACGGACGGAAAGGACGGCGTCTATGTCTCGGCGAGATCCATCGGAACCATGAACGTGCAGATCCTGATGGAGAAGCTCGGCGGCGGAGGAAACCGCAGCGCCGCCGCGGTCGTATTTGAACATACAACACCGGCGCAGGCGGAAGAAAAAATCCGCGCTGCGATCGATGATTATCTGGGATAACAGGAGAGATCAAAATGAAAGTAGTATTTAATGTTGATGTCAGAGGACAGGGAAAAAAGGGCGAGATCAAAGACGTTTCCGACGGCTATGCGCGCAACTATCTGCTGCCGCGCAAACTGGCTTCAGAGGCGACCGCGGATGCGATCAACGCCATCAAGTTGAAGGAAAAGGCCAAAGCTGCCCAGGCTGCCAAGGAAAAGGCCCAGGCGCTGGAGTATGCCAAAAAGCTGGAAGCCGTCCAGGTGACCGTCCGCGCCAAAGCGGGCAACGGCGGAAAGCTGTTCGGAGCCGTGACCTCCGAGGCGATCAGCAAAGCGCTCAAGGAACAGTTTGATATGGACATCGAGAAAAACAAGATTGTCCAGGGAGATCCCATCAAGAGCTTCGGCGCGTATACCGTCAAGGCTAAGCTCGGCTATGAGGTGAGCGGAAACATCAACGTTCTGGTGGTCGAAGAATAATCCATGGACGAGCTTCTCGGGAAAAAGGTACCCTTCTCGGCACAGGCGGAACAGGCGGTCATCGGTTCGGTCCTGATCGATCCGGACTGTATTCCGTCTGTGATGGAACGTCTGCGCGCGGATGAGTTTTACGGGAAACTGAACAGAGATATCTACGACACGGTGTACAGCATGTTCGCCTACGGCATGACGGTAGATCCGGTGACCGTGCTGGGACAGATGCGGGTACGCGGCGTCTATCAGGACAACTGCGAGCAGTATATGGCCGAGGTGATGCGCATGACACCGACGGCGGCCAATGTCCTGGAGTATGCCGCCATCGTGCGGGATCGCGCGCTGCTGCGCCGCCTCGGAGAAGCGGCGGACGAGATCAACAGCATCGTCTACGAAGGCAGCGGAGAAGCTGAGACCGCGCTGGAAGCGGCAGAGCGGAAAATCTATGCGCTCCGGCAGGGGCGAAATGTCGGAGGACTGATGCCGGTGTCCTCCATTGTGCAGAATGTGTTCGACCAGATGTCCGAAGCGGCCGGTTCCGGGAATAAGTTCCCGGGCATCTCCACCGGCCTGTCCGATCTGGACCGGATGATCCTGGGCCTGAACAAATCCGAACTGATTCTGGTCGCGGCCCGACCGGGTATGGGAAAAACCAGCATCGCGCTGAACATGGCGCTCCATGCGGGGATGAACCTAGGCAAAACCGTTGCGATCTTCTCACTGGAAATGTCGCGGGAACAGCTGGTTTCCCGTCTGCTTTCGCGCGCGGCGCTGATTCCCTCCCAGAATATGCTGACCGGCCAGCTTACGGAGCGTCAGTGGAAGGATGTGGCCGATGCGGCACAGAGCCTCAGCACCAGCGACATCCGCATCGACGATAATCCGACGCTGACCGTATCGGATATGAATGCACAGTGCAGACGGGTGCAGAACCTGGATCTGGTCGTCATCGATTATCTTCAGCTGATGCAGTCGGCGGGAAGCGGCCATACCTGGTCCAATGAGAGCAGAACCCAGGCGGTCAGTGATATCAGCCGTATGCTGAAGATCATGGCCAAGGAGCTGAATGTCCCGGTCATCTGTCTGTCACAGCTCTCCCGTGCAAATGAGTCGCGTCAGGACAAGCGCCCCATGCTGTCTGACCTGCGCGAATCCGGTGCCATCGAACAGGATGCCGACGTGGTGATTGGCCTGTACCGCGACGGCTATTATAACAAGGAAGCCGAAAACCCGAATCTGGCCGAGGCAATTGTGCTGAAGAACAGAAAAGGTGCAACAGGCACCGTCCAGCTCAACTGGCTTCCGGAATATACCTCCTTCTCCTCCGTGGAACGCCGATACGATGAAGGATGACCTGATCCGGCAATATTCGATGCTTCCTCAGGGGAGCAGCGTGCTCTGCGCGGTATCCGGCGGCGCGGACAGCATGTGCCTGCTCTGCTGGTTGAATGAGCTGCGGCCAGAATACGGATTTTCACTCTTCGCGGCTCACTATGAACACGGACTGCGCGGGGAGGAATCCCTGCGGGACGCGGAGTTTACGGTCGAACAATGCGGCAGGCTGGGCATCTCCTGCACGGTGGGCCACGGCGATGTCTCGACCTATGCCGGGGTACACCGGCTCGGGTTGGAAGACGCGGCAAGAACCCTGCGTTACCGTTTCCTGGAGGAAACGGCCGACCGGCTCGGCTGTGACCGGATCGCAACTGCGCACAACCTCAATGATAACGCGGAGACAGTGTTGATGAATCTCTGCCGAGGCGCGGGAACCCGAGGACTGGCGGGGATCCCGCCGGTCAGAGGCCGCCTTGTCCGCCCGCTGCTGCAGACCTCTCGGGAAGAGATCGAGGGATACCTTGCACGGCATCATATCCCGCATGTTGAAGACAGCAGCAATGAGACCGACTCTTATACAAGAAACCGCATCCGCCATCAGCTGCTCCCGCTGCTGGTACAGGAAAATCCTTCCGTACTGAAAGCCATCGGGCGTACGACAGAGCTTCTGCGGGAGGACGATGCCTGCCTCTGCCGTGAGGCGGAAGCGTTTCTGGAAACCTGGGAAAGCAACGGAGCAATTCCTTCAAAACGCCTGCTGGAACTGGAGCCGGCCGTGGCCTGCCGGGTGATCCGGCTGCTCTGCGGAAACAGCGTCAGCATGGAGCGGACCAAAGCGCTTCTGGCGTTTGCCAAAGGAAGCGAACGGGGCGTACTGGAAATCCCAGGGCGAAAGATCCGGCGGGAGCGCGGACTTCTTTATTTTCAGGGGAGAAATTAACGACTTGTTCAAATCTTGACTCTTCAAAAGTTAAAACGATTGTGGTAAGATTACTCTCACGTGCCTCAGGGCGGAAAGGAAAACTATGATAAAAGACATTGAACGCGTATTGCTTTCACAGGAAGAAATCCAGGCAAAGGTCGCAGAGATCGGGAAACAGATCACCCGGGATTTTGAGGATCAGGATCCGATCTTCATCGGCGTGCTGAAAGGCTGTTTCATCTTTATGGCGGACCTGATGCGGAATGTGGACATATCGTGTTCCATGGACTTTATGGCGGTTTCCTCTTACAGCGGAACATCTTCGACGGGGGCCGTGAAAATCAACAAGGATCTCAATCAGGATATTGCCGACCGGCATCTCATCCTGGTCGAGGACATCCTGGATTCCGGCGTTACGCTCAATTACCTGAAGAATTATCTCCAGGTCCGCAGACCTGCCTCCGTGCATGTAGCCACACTGTTGGATAAGCCAGCACGGAGAAAAGCGGATATCTATGCCGATTACTCCTGCTTCGAGGTGCCGGATGCGTTTGTGGTCGGGTACGGACTGGACTATAATGAACGCTACCGCAATCTCCCCTATATCGGGATCCTGAAACCCGAAGTCTATTCCTGAAGATTTCTTCTTCAGAATGTATATGCAGTTATAAGAACGGATGTGAACTTATTTGAACCCAAAACGCAATCGGGCCAGGGATGTCGGCTTTTATGTGCTTCTCGTCCTGATTCTTATCGCGGTCATCTTCACAATGACCAAGGACACCGAGCCGGATCAGCTGGACAACTACTCGGAGCTTGTGGATCTCTTCAACGCCGGAAAAGTGCAGTCTTTCCGGACGGAAGGGAACAAGATTATCCTGAAGCTCCGCACGGACGGCACGGATAAGACGACGGTCGAGAAGACCTATGACCTTTACAGCTTCGGCGTGTTCTATGAGGATTTCAACGAGCTGATCAGGGAACAGCACGAGAAGGGCATCCTGGAAGAGTACGATTACAACGAGGGCTTTGTCGTTCCCTGGTGGGCAAGCATCATCCCGTACCTGATCCTGATGGGCGGGGCAATGGTCCTCTGGTATGTGATGATGAACCGCATGGGCGGAGGAGCCGGCGGCGTGGCCCGCTTCAGCAAGGCCAGAACCCGCCTGGGCAGTGACGAAAAGAACAAGAAGACCTTTGCCGATGTGGCCGGCTGCGACGAGGAAAAGGAAGAACTGGCCGAGATCGTCGAATTCCTGAAAGATCCGAAAGCATACACGGCCATGGGAGCCAGAATTCCAAAGGGCGTGCTGCTCGTAGGACCTCCGGGAACCGGTAAGACCCTGCTTGCCAAGGCGGTTGCCGGGGAGGCCGGCGTGCAGTTTCTGTCGATCTCCGGTTCGGACTTCGTTGAACTCTATGTCGGCGTCGGCGCCGGCCGAGTCAGAGACCTGTTTGAGCAGGCAAAGAAAGCGGCTCCCGCGATCATCTTTATCGATGAGATCGACGCCGTCGGACGCCAGAGAGGCAGCGGCCTCGGCGGCGGACACGACGAGCGTGAGCAGACCCTGAACCAGCTGCTTGTGGAGATGGACGGTTTCGGCAACAACGAGGGCGTCATCGTCATGGCAGCGACCAACCGCGCGGATATCCTGGATAACGCGCTGCTGCGTCCCGGCCGCTTCGACCGCCAGGTTTACGTCGGCCTGCCGGATATCCGCGGCAGAGAGGCGATCCTGAAGATCCACTCCAGAGACAAGCAGCTTGGTGATGATGTTGACCTCAACTCCATCGCAAAGGGTACGCCCGGATTTTCCGGTGCCGATCTGGAGAACCTGATGAACGAAGCAGCGCTTCTCGCCGTACGGAGAAAGCACCGCTTTATCACCATGGAAGACATCGATGAGGCAATTCTCAAGGTGCAGATGGGCCCGGAGAAGAAGAGCCGCAAGATGAGCGACAAGGCCAAGCGCCTCACCGCGTATCATGAATCCGGACACGCGGTGGCAGCCAGGTTCTGCAAGCATGTGGATCCGGTTCACTACATCACGATCATTCCGCGCGGACCGGCCGGTGGGTTTACCCTCTTCCGCCCGCAGGAGGATCTGGAAAACTTCACCTCAAGGGAAGAAATGTTTGAAAACATCGTCGTATCCCTGGGCGGACGCATGGCGGAAAAGCTCTTCCTGGATGATATCTCTACCGGAGCTTCCGGAGATATCCAGCAGGCTAGTTCTCTGGCGCGCGACATGGTGATGAAGTACGGCATGAGCGAGCGCCTGGGACCCATCTTGTATGACACATCCGGCCACAGCATCTTCATCGGGCGTGACTTCGGCCAGACGAAGAGCTATTCCGAAGAAACTGCCGCCATCATCGACGAAGAGGTCAAGGCAATCTTTGATGAAGCGGCGAAACGCTGTGAAGAGATTCTGACCGAGCATGGCGAACAGCTCAGAGGCCTGGCGGAGTACCTGCTGGTCAATGAGACCATCGAGGCGGATGAGTTCAATTACTACTTTGAGCACGGCGAATTCATGCCCGAGGTTCTGAAGGCCGGAAAACAGGCCCGCCACGACAGCACCATCGAGCGCCCGGCGAAGAAGATCTCGATGACCGACGGTTACGCCGAAGAGCAGACGACAGAGACAGCGGAACAAGCCGCAGATGCTTCCCATGAGAATTCGGCAGCTGCTGAAGGCGCTGCGGAGACAGAAGAAGCAGGCAACGCAGACAAAGAAATGTCTTCCGAGGCGGAGCGCTCGGAAGAGAACAGCACTCCCGAAACGGATAAAAACGAATAAACCATCCAGAACAGATCGGAACCCGTTTTCCGGTCTGTTTTTTATGGGAAACATGCTTGACAATCCATAAGTACGACGATATAATTGTATACAGCCATACCAAAACAACAGGTTGAGGACTGGGCGGGAAAGATGAAAGAGCATCGGAATATTTCCATTGCGGATCAGATCTTTGAGCAGCTGGAGCGGGAGATTCTTTCTGGAAAGTACCGGCGGGGTGAGATTCTGAGCGAGCTGCGTCTCTCCAAGGAGTTGGATGTCAGCCGTACGCCGATCCGGGAAGCACTGCTGAGACTGGAACAGGAGAATATCGTAGCTGAGAGCGGACGCGGAATGGAAGTAATCGGTATTTCTGCGGAGGATATGCTGGACCTGTATGATATCCGGCTGCATCTTGAAGGAGAAGCGGCCAGACGCGCAGCTGTCAACATCACGGAGGAGCAGCTGGCACAGCTTCTGGAACTTGCCGAGCTGCAGCGGTTTTACATCAATAAGCAGGGAAACAGCAGCTCGGAACACACCAAGAATCTCGATTCCCAGTTCCATGAGCTCCTCTATCTCTCCTGCGGCAGCAAAGCGTATATCGATGTCCTGACCAGAATCCACAAGAAGATGACCAAGTTCCGCATGGCGTCGGTCAGCAAGCGGAGCAGGGCGCTGCAGTCCAACGATGAGCATATGGCGATCTATCAGGCTTTGGCCGCGCATGACCCCGATGCGGCGGAACAGGCCGTGCTTACCCATGTGCACAACGCCATGAGCCGGATGGAGCATATGGAACCGATCGATACCTGAAGGCCTCTGATAAAAAAATGTTTTAAACTTCTTAACAACATATGCCGTTGCTTCTTGCAGCGGCATATGTTATGATACATAATAATATGACGATTTTTGGAAAAAACAACATGATTCGGTTCCAGATCGTTTTGAGCTCCTTTCCGGAAGAGAATTCTGACGGATCCGGATGCGCTGTGAGGTTTGACATGATGGAGTGGCTGACCGGCACAACTGCCGGGAAATTTATATGGGCGTTTCTGATTTCCATGGTTCCCGTGATCGAACTGCGGGGAGGACTTCCCGTGGCGATTACGTCGGGACTTCCGTGGCCGCTGGCCTATCTGGCGACCGTTCTTGGAAATATGCTCCCTGTTCCGTTCATTATCATCTTTATTAAAAAGATTTTTGCATGGCTGAGAAAGCACTGGCCGGGAATGGACCGCGTTGTCACCAGGCTGGAGAAGCGGGCGGAATCCAAAAGCGATACCGTAGAGCGTTACGGCCCCTGGGGGCTTCTCCTGTTCGTGGCGATTCCGGCTCCCGGAACAGGAGCGTGGACGGGTGCGCTGATTGCGGCGCTGATGAATATGAAACTCAAGCAGGCGGTTCCGGTGATCCTGATCGGCGTCTGTATCGCCGGCCTGATCGTTACCGGAGTGACCTACGGAGCGATTCACGTCTTTTGAACGAGGTGTGTTATGACATATCTTTATTGGATCCTGGTCCCGGCGATCGGATATCTGCTTGGTTCTCTGAGTTTTTCGATCATCGTTTCCTGCCTTTTCCTCGGAAGAGACATTCGCAAACACGGCAGCGGGAATGCCGGTGCAACAAATATGACGCGCGTGTTCGGCTGGGTTGCCGGTGTTGCGACGCTGGCCTTTGATGTTCTGAAAGCTGTGGCCGCGATGTTGATTGGACGCCGCCTCCTGGGGGATGCCGGTGTCTGTCTTGGCGGCATGGCCGTGATGGTGGGGCACTGTTTCCCGCTTTTCCACCATTTTAAGGGGGGAAAGGGGATTGCGACAGGCGCCGCGATCGGGTTTATGATCGACTGGCGAGTCGGCACCTCCATTGTTGCGGCCTTCCTGATCGGGGCTCTGATCAGCAGGAAGGTATCGGTCGGCTCCATTACGGCGGCGCTTACCGTAGTCCCGACGACCTGGATCTTTTCTCCGAGACCGTCGATGATCGCTCTTTCGGTGTTTGCCTGCGTGCTGGCGATTACCAGGCACGGCGAGAATATCAAACGGCTCAGAGCCGGGACGGAACCTGACTTCCGGGCCGGAAAGACGGAAAAATAAAGCCTTCTCCTCAAAAATGAATTCTTAAGAATGAACTGCTCCCCTTGACAGGGAGCAGTTTGTTTGCTATATTGTCTGTACTAACAGAGATAATACAGATAATTCAGCTGGGGTGGTAAATTTGATCCAGATTAGCTATCGCGATCCGAGACCGATTTATGAACAGGTAAAGGACGGCTTCCGTACATTGATTCTGACGGGTGTGCTGCACCCGGATGAGAAAATGCCTTCGGTGCGGGAGCTTGCAACACAGCTGGCCATCAATCCGAATACGATTCAGAGAGCCTATCGGGAACTCGAGCAGGAAGGATATATCTGTTCCGTACCCGGGAAAGGGAGCTTTGTGGCGGATGCGGGAGATACAGCCGCGCTGCGGAAAAAAGAACTTCTCACGCAGCTGAGCGAAATCTGCGCAGAGCTGCGGAGCCTTGGCGTGGAGGAAAGCACGATGCTGGAGTACATCAGGGGAGGGAAGCAACATGATTGAAGCAAGAAACCTGGTTAAGTCTTTTGAACAGACACGCGCTTTGGACGGCCTGACACTGACGGTGCCGGACGGCGCGGTATACGGACTGGTCGGGCCCAACGGTGCGGGAAAAAGCACGCTGATCCGTCACCTGACTGGAATCTACCGGCAGGATGAAGGCGAGCTGCTCATCAACGGGGAGTCGGTGTATGAAAACACGGCCGTGAAGAAAACAATCGCCGGAATACCCGATGAAATCCCATACTGGAGCCAGGCGACCGTTGACGATATGATGCGGTTCTACGCATCAGTTTACCCCGGCTTTGACAGGCCGTACTATGAGAATCTGGGGAAAGCTCTGGAACTGGACGGGAAGCGGATGATGCGAAAGCTTTCCAAAGGACAGCAGAAGATGGCTGCATTTCGCTTTGCTCTGGCCCAGAGGCCAGATATCCTGGTGCTGGATGAACCGCTGGACGGACTGGATCCTGTCAACCGAAGGACGGTCTGGGGGCTGATTCTGGGAGACGTGGCGGAGCGGGGCACAAGCGTGCTGGTCTCCTCACACAATCTCAGGGAGCTGGAGGATGTCTGCGACCATGTCGGAATCATGAACCGCGGAAAGATGCTGTTGGAGCGCAGTCTCAGTGAGCTGCAGGAGAACATGGTAAAGATCCAGCTTGTCCTGCCTGACGGCGCGGAACTGCCGGAGAGTCTGAATGTACTGCACGAAGGACAGACCGGGAGGGTGCGCCAGCTGATTCTTCGCGGCCGCGCGGAGGAACTCAGTGCCAGAATTGCTGCCTGCGGCCCGCTCTTTATGGATGTACTGCCGCTGACGCTGGAGGAAATCTTTATCTACGAACTGGGAGGGATGGAACATGAAGTCAAGTCGCTTGTCCTTTAATACCGCGATCGCCCGCAATACGCTTCGCCGCTGCT
>Ga0256405_10011662_pt1 | contig 11126 bp, 8 predicted proteins | sample RumenRJG_02DNA_FD_189096 | JGI IMG/M metagenome (GOLD analysis project Ga0256405, IMG submission 189096) | Bovine rumen microbial communities from Lethbridge, Alberta, Canada - RJG_02 | ecosystem: Host-associated > Mammals > Digestive system > Stomach > Rumen | place: Canada: Alberta | collected...
CATTAGAGGTTATGGCAATGACAATAATCACAAAATCTATTTTTAAAGAACTATGATAGGCGTTAAGCCTTATCTACAAGGGTTGTAGACCATTTTGTCTACGAAAAATCATGTGCGAAACTAAAGTCATTAAAAATCAGGATCCTTTAAATACGCGGTCCTATCCATCAAGTGGCCACTATGTTGGTGCGGTGTGGCCACTTATCTGGCGGTAAACAATCCACATAATAGGCATTCTTTTCAATAATGGTTCTAAAATTCTCACGGCCTTGTAGGAACAATAAATCCTTCTGCTCTCTTGCTCCCACACAAAACTAATTATCTGTATTCTAGCACAACATAATATCCACCATGATTATTCAATAAAGAGAGGCTACAAGACAGCTCACAAAAAAAGGTCTGTTACAAAGTTTATACAAAAACGCTATTTGAGAGGCTATAGCATTGGTATCGGTTAAAAACGTCCTGCAGGTCGAACTCCCTAGGCAATCTTGCTAGCTAAGACTTCTGAAAATGTCAGATTTCTAACCATAATTTACATAAACATAAATCTTTTAACTCTTTACTTTAAATGGGTGTTTTATATATGATGTACTTTTAATTAGAGTCTTTAACATATTAGAAAAATAAGAAGGAAATAATGAAAAAATCAGGAAGACTTTTACACAACAGTACCGCACAAAGACGCTCAAGATTGCGCAAGACCTATCTCAAAAATACCCGTGCAAGACGCCAAGCCCGTCAAGAGGTCTTTTTTATTCAGGAGAAAAACAATCGCTAAGTAACTTAAATCACCATGAGGTATTTTTTGAACATAAGCACATGGTGATGACCTTACTTTTCTTAAACATATTACCCATCCTTCCCAAATTTTAAAATAGGCACTGTTCTTGCATATTTAGTAAAAAATTGTTTCCCGGCAAAAATTTGCCGGTTCCATCATATAAAAGATGCAAGGAGAGATGTATGTATGGCCGTAATCTAAAAGCCTACCAGAAAACCAATGTCAATGCTGAGCTGGCGGTAGCCGATCCATATTATGTAACCAAGCTTCTGTATCAGGGCCTTTACGAAAGAATTGCTCAGGCCAAAGGAGCAATTGAACGTGGAGATTTAGCCCTTAAAGCAAAAAAACTGTCCTCCGCTACAGCAATTTTAGAAAATCTTCGGAGCACACTCGATTTTTCACAAAGTAAATCTATTGCTCAAAGTCTTTTTGACATATACTCATATATGTTAGATCAACTTACAGAAGCGTCAATTAAGTTAATCACGCAACCGCTTGATAATGCTCTGCGTGCCTTTATGCCAATCAAAAAAGCCTGGGATTCCATCCCGTACGAAGCCCAGAAAGAGGCACAGTCGAGGCGAACCCAAGAACAGCTGGATATTGATCTTAATAATGACGCCCATATTGCCAAAGGCTTTATTTAAGATAAATGAAGATGTAAATTATGACGCTGCAGGAAATCATCACTAAAATAACCGAGGCTGAAGCATCGATTTCTAAAGAAATGGAGAACGATAATCTTGATTTGGCTCAGGATTACGTTACCTATACTCACACCTTACTTGAAGAATTAGTAAACCTCATGCCCACACTTTCTGAAGAAGATAGAATTGAGGCTAGAGAGTTTTCCCAAGCCTACAGCGAACACATAAAAAGTCAGCTTAAGGTGCTCTCAGACGAAAAACAACATGTAGAACAGGAGTATCGTCAGTTTAAACAAAAGCATAACGTATCCAATCGCTATGCCAAAATAAAAAAAATGATGGCGTCTTTTTAAATACCAAAATATTCTTCAAAAAAAGCGGTGCATTATGTCTGAAAATATGAATTCACATGATTATTCAGCAAGCAATCAGGATTTGTTACTGGGAATCGACTGTGCACAAAAAATTCTTGATAACTACAAAAATAACAGTGAATTACAGACATGGCTCAATAACTTTATATCTCAAAGATTTACCAATAACATTAAAGCCTTAAAAAATTATTTTCCCAATCTTGCAGAAAAAATCGAAAACTATAGACCTACAAGACCATTTGATTTCTTTTGTGATGAAAATGGTGTTACCAATCTTATTTTTCTAGACAACAATGATATTTTGTACAAATGTTCAAATCCCATCTTGTTTTGTCAGAAACAAGCCGAAAACGTCATAAATTCCCAAAAAGTAGGATACAGACCTTATTTACCTGAAAAAGATCTTTATGGTCAAATCAGTTACAAATACATAAATGCCATGGCCGATGCCACACAAAAATTTAGGTATCAATTCTCTAATCTTGCATTACAAAAATCAAGTCCGATATTTATGTTTTTGGGTGTAGGACTCGGTTACCAGATAGCAGAAGTTTGCGAAAAAATCGAAATTCTTAATATCATTATAGTCGAGCCTAATTTTGACCTGTTTGTCGCCTCATTATTTGTTTTTGACTGGCAGAACCTCTTAACTTACGCTCATTCCAACAATTTACGAATAAAATTTATATTAGGAGAAGATACAGCTCATTCTGAAATCTATATAAAGCATTTTATATATCATCATGGAAAATTTTTAGCAGGTTCACTCCAGTTACTTACTCACTACAAAAATGAAGCAATTGAAAAAATACAGAATAATTTATACAAAAATTATTCAAGAATAAAAGGAGCAATAGGATATTTTGATGATTTAATATTCGGAATTGCCCATGGATGCTATACATTTTTTAACAGGAAAAATTTTGTCGTAAACACTCCCCTCCAAGGACAGTACAAGGACGTCCCAGTTTTTGTCATAGGTTCAGGACCGTCATTAGACAATGATATTAGATTTATAAGAAAAAATCAGGATAAGGCCATTATTATTGCCTGCGGTACTGCCATTGATACACTCTACCACGCAGGCATAAAGCCAGATTTTTTTGCCTGCACGGAAAGAACTCCTGAACTCAGCCAGCTTATAAGAGAAATTCCCGATCAGACTTTTTTTGATGACATTATTTTGCTATGCTCCCACGTCAATCATCCCTATATTACGCAATATTTTAAAAAAACAGCCATTTTTGCCAAAAATAACGAAACATTAATTCATTGCCTTGCAAGAATTTGTAAGGAATTAGCAGAAATCAAGTCTATAGATTATATAAATCCTCTTGTAGGAAATATGGGTACATCAGGTGCTATTTCCCTAGGTTTTAATAACATTTTCCTATTTGGTCTCGATAACGGGAAAAAAGAGGATGCCATTCATTCTAAATTCACCACACTTTACAAAAACAGAGGTTACTCCGAAGATGTCGTTGAATACCAAACGGATTCATTAGTGAAGGGGAATTTTGGAGGACTTTGCAAAACAAACGGAGAATACCTGTATTCTGTTGAGATAATCGGGATCTCAATAAAGATAGCAAAAGAAAACAATAAGGAATTAAAGTGTTACAACTGCTCCGATGGCGTTTTGATCATGAATACCATACCTATTCACTCTAACGAGCTGAGCACATCTTTTGATTTACTGAAATTGATTGATAAAAAGCGTTTCTTGGAGAATTTTAGCAAATATGAAACCAAAGTGTTTGATCTTGATAGAAATCAATTAGAAATGATTATATCTTCACAGCAATACAATATTGTTGCTAATAATATTATAAAAAAACTGCAGAAAAATCTTACCTCAAGAGTTCAGGTTATTCATACTCTACTGGATATTTCAGAATATCTTGCAAAGTTGCAAGAAGAGCCAACAACTCAAATCTGCTCTGAATCTCTAAATTCCTCGTTACAGAAAATGTTTACTATGGTGATATCCACCTTATATTCAAAACCTAATGAACATGAAAGTGTTAATGATACCTCAATATTACTGCATATAATAATTGAATTTATTGAAGAATCTAAGTTAGTATTTAGTAAATTGCCTGATTACATTCTATGGGATCATTTGAAACATTATAAAAACGGAAAATTAGGCAAGGACTTCCTTAATTATAGGGCTCCGAACCTACCAACAACTATGGATATTATAAAAATAAAATATGACGATCCGAATAAGAAATTCCGTAAACTCTATGAATAAACTATGAAAAATTCCCTAAACGAAGTATTAACAGACGAAAATGTAATTAAACTAGAAACGGTTAAACCTTTTCTAAATAATAAAGAACTGCAAGACAACTTATCTGCTTTTTTGTTAAACCGCTTTGATGAAAATATCAAATCGTTTGAAAAGTATTTACCAGATATATTCCAAAAATTCGTAAACTATCTTCCAGTCCGCAAGTTTAAATTCTTTTGCACTGACAATGGTATTCCTAATCTTGTTTTTGCTGATAATAATGAAATCTTATATAAATATATCGATCCTATACTCTTCTGCAAAATTCAGGTTGAAACCTGGCTTAAAACTAAGGTAAATCAGATTTACTTTACAGAAGAAGAGGATTTGTACGGCCAATTTACTCTTAAATACAATAATCCTATAGCAAAACTGGTTTCGGCATTAAAACAGCAGACAGATACACCAAGTATACAGGAGTGTCAGGCACTTCCATTTACGACAGTGTTTGGGATTGGTCTTGGTTACCCTCTTGCAGAAATTTTAGAAAAAATAGAAATTGATAACCTGTTAATATTTGAACCCAATTGTGATTTATTTTATGCATCTATTTATGCCTTTGATTGGAAGAATCTTTTGGAATATTCTTTTCAAAATAATAAAAGCATAAATATTTTTACGGGGTTTCAGATAAATTCTTTTCATCAAGTTTTAGATGATTTTTTTAGGATACGGGGAAACTTTCAAATCGGATGTTTTGCAACGTATATTCATTACCAATCACATGAAATTAGAAATATTTTGGACTTATTCAACCAAAGAATAAAGATCATCAACTTTTCTACTGGTTTTTTTGACGATATTTTGTTTGGTCTCTCACATACTTGTAATACGCTTTTAAACAAAAGAAAATTCGTTAAAAATGCTTCTTTGCCCCAAAAATATAAAAATTACCCTGTTTTAATCATTGGTTCTGGCCCTTCTTTAGATAAGGATCTTCCCTTTCTCAGAAAAAACCAGGATAAGGCTCTGATTGTAGCGTGTGGAACCGCAATAGACTCACTTTACCATGCAGGAATTCATCCTGATTTCTATGCCAACACTGAAAGAGTACCTGAAATAGTACAGGCCTTATCTGTAATTAATGATGAAAACTTCTTTGATGATATTTTTATCATGTGTACTAATGTTACCCATCCGCATTTACTATCAAAATTTAAACATCATGCGATTTTTGGAAAAGTTGACGAGCCATATTACATGAGATTATGTGAGTTTCTTGATGACTTTGTAAGAATTCAATATGCTCAGCTCATGTCACCACTAGTTGGTAATATGGGAGTCTCGGGAATTCTTCATTTAGGATTTGAAAACTTATACCTTTTCGGTCTTGATAATGGTAAAAAACAAGGACAGCAAAAATTACACTCACAGAATACCGTCTTATATAATCAGATTGGGCATAAAGAAACAACTGATTACAACGAACTAAACCACCTTGTTCCAGGAAACTTTGGCGATATGTGTCAATCTGGAGTGTTATACGATGAATCTCGGGAATCAATAAGTTATCTCTTAAGAAAGTTTCAGGATAAAAACTCTGAGATTCGCTGCTATAACTGTTCAGATGGTGCCTTTATACAGCATACTCTGCCTTTACACTCTAGCGATGTTGCCGATGACTTTGATGCAAAAGAGCAATTAGACAAAAAAGATTTTTTTAACTACCTGACAAATGTTAGATCTTTTTATCTCAAAGTAAATGAACAAACCGTAAATAACATTTTCAAAACTCAAACATTTAAAAAAATCTGTAATGAAATTAAAGAAAAGTTTTCTTTTTCGTATTCGACCAAAAAAGAATGTCTTGTTAACATCTATGTATTACAAAAGTTTTTAGTAACGACTTGTGAAAACAAAGAAAATGAGTTTTATGTGACTCTAATTATGGGCAATATACAAATGACCTTAATCTCAATAATAAATTTGCTATATTTAGAAAAAAATGAAATCCAATGTTTAAAAAAAATCAAAAAGATTATTGAGATATTTAATGATTTTCTTACAGAAGCTCCTGATATTTTTGACTATATTCCAAATTATATAATGGGAAGACACAGAGATTTTTTTAAAAATGGAAAACTCGGAAAGGATATGCCTCACTGCAAGGCACCGCTGTTACCCCCTGAGCCATCCATTTTAAAAAACAAGTTTGATGATCCTGTAAAACATTTTGTCAAAAGATATGGTTAGATAGCAACTTTACTTACCAGAGACGTCAATGTCAGACAATACAATAAATAGCCAAGAAAACTCATTATTAAGCGCAGATGATTTTGAGCACTTTAAACATAATACCTCCTTGCAAAAATATCTGTCGGAAATGTTACAAAAGCGCTTTGAGACAAATCTAGCCGCATTTGCACACTACTATCCTGAAATTTCAGAAAAATTTAAAAATTATGTATCGAAAAGGCCTTTTGAATTCTTCTGTACTGATAATGGTATCCCTAATGTTATTTTTTTAGACAACGGCAAAGTAATAAGTCAAAATTCCGATCCTATAGCCCACTGTAAAAATAAAGTAATCAATATTTTAAAGAATGAAAATCTCCACAACATTAATGTAAAAAATGAAAAAGATCCCTATGGTCAGATCCACTATAAATACATTAGTGCATGCTTAAACATAACAAAAGAATCAACTAAAGATACTCCCCAAAAACTATGTCAGCAAAAATATGTTCTAACCTGCATCTGTTTAGGTGTTGAGCTTGGTTACAGTCTTGCAGAATTATACGAGAGACTTACCCCGCAAAATCTCCTACTTATTGAACCAGATACAGATTTATTTTATACTTCACTGTTTACATTTGACTGGAATAATCTTTTAACTTATATCTTTGAAAACAGTTTACATATAGAAATTTTCTTTGAGAATGGAAATGAATTGTATGAACATTTATTCCTATATTTTAGTCAGCATGGACAATTTCTTCTTTATTCTTATTTCATTTTTCAAAACTCAGAGCATGAAAGATATACTGAATTAAAGAATAGTATTGATAAAAACTGGCTTTCTTTTAGAACTGGTGGTTTTTTTGATGATAGCCTATTTGGCGTGAGTCATGCCTGTAATGCAATTTTAAAACAAAAGAAATTTGTTAAAAAAGATGTAAATTTAGATAACTATAAAAATTACCCCGTCTTTATAGTTGGCTCAGGACCATCTTTTGACAATGATCTTCACTTCTTAAGAAAAAATCAGGACAAGGCGATAATTGTAGCATGTGGAACTGCTATTGACGTTTTATATCATGCAGGCATAAAACCAGATATATATGCTAATACAGAAAGAACCCCCGAAATTACACAGGCATTATCAGCCATTCCCGATAAAAATTTTTTTGAAGATATCTTTCTGATGTGCTCCGAAGTATGTCACCCCAATGTTACGAAACTATTCAAAAACACCCTAATTTTTTCCAAATATGATGAATATTTTATAAATTATCTTGAAAAACAATTTCCAAAAATTCCTAAAATTGCTCAGGTTGTCAGGATGAATCCTCTAGTTGCTAACATGGGCGTATCAGGAATATTAGCCTTAGGATTTGAAAAGTTATATTTATTTGGAATTGATTGCGGGAAAAAAAATGGAGAAAATTCTGCACATTCACACTATACAACTCTATACAAAAAAAGAGGTTATAGCGAAAACCAACAAGAATACCACACCTTTTTGAAGATTAAAGGAAATTTTGACTGCATTGTGAATACAAATCAGTTATATTTAGACTCAGCAAAAAATATTTCTCGCTCAATATATATTTACCAGAAAAAAAATCCTCAACTTGTATGTTTTAATTGTTCTAATGGAGTATATATTGAAAACACCGTATCAATACATTCAAATGATTTGATTAAGGAATTTGATTCAATAAGCAAGATCAATAAAAAAGATTTTGCAGATTACTTAACAGCTAACATCACAGTTAAAATTCCCCTAAATACAGAAGAAATTAGAGCAATTTTCTCAACAAATATTTTCAACAGGCTGTGTAACCTTATTATAAAAGAGTTAGAAATAACTTATGCAGAAAAAGTAGATTATCTAAAAAAAGTGCAGAATATCTCTGAATTCCTATCCTCATTTTTCAAAAATTATTCTGCTTTTTATGCTTCTCTTATTGATAATAGTTTGCAGCAGATGTTTGCAATTCTTGTAAAGATAATATATGGGGATGCAGAAACCGATAAATCAAAACTAGAAAACTGTGTAAGGATAATCCAAGATTTTTTATTAGAAGCACAACAGTTATTTTCATATCTGCCAGACTACGTTATAGGAGAACATCGAAAATATTTTCCGAATAATAAAGTCGGTAAAGATACTGTTTCTTTCCCAGCACCATTGTTTCCAGATTTAATTAGTATTATTAAAAAAGACTATCAAGACGACATAACAATATTTGAAAAGAAGTATGACTAGCAGAAGGGAATCATGTCACAGAAAATCATCGAACTAGAGAAAGAAAAAACAGAAGAATCAATCGCCACCACAGGTGACACAATCTCTATTGCCGAGATAAAAAAAGCAAAAGAAAATCAGTCGCTACAAAATCAAATGGCTGCATCTCTTATAGAACGCTATGAAAATAACATTAAAGCCCTAAAGAAATATCAGCCTGCTATTGCAGAACAATTTGAAAATTATCAGGTTAAACGTCCGATTGAATTCTTTTGCAACGAAAATTTAATTGCTAATTTAGTTTTTACCGATACCAATGAGATAGTATATCCTTACGAAAATCCTGTTGAATACTGTAAAAGCCACGTCATACATCATATCAGTAAGGACACAATTAATACCTATTCTTTTAAAAATGACGATGATCCGTACGGTCAACTACATTTTAAATACTTTAAGGCTTGCTTAAATGTTACTGATTTATCACAACATGAAGCGATCATATTAAAAGATCTCAATGTAATTCCCACCTTTGTGTGTGTAGGTATTGATCTTGGTTATCACTTAAATGAACTATATGAAAGACTTGATATTCAGCAACTTATCCTTATAGAGCCTAATTCAGATCTCTTTTATGCTTCACTATATACCTTTGATTGGAATAATCTCTTAACCTACATATACGATAATAATAAAAAAATCGGAATTTTTCTTGACAGTCAATGGGATAAATTACAGGATGCTCTTACCTTGTATTTTGTAAAACATGGTGTTTACAAGCTATTTGTCAATTATTTTTACACTGCTCCATGCTCTACAAATTATCTTAACCTAACACAGCGAATTCAATATACTTGGCCTAACCACAAAATATTAAGTTTCTTTGACGACAATTTTTTTGCAATAAATCATAGTTGTACTTCGATTTTAAACCACAAACATTTTGTGAAGAAAGGTAACGTAGATAGTATATATAGAAATATACCGATTTTTATCATTGGCGCAGGACCTTCCCTAGATGATGATATTGCTTTTTTAAGAGCAAATCAGGATAAAGCATTAATTGTCGCCTGCGGAACTGCTATAGACTCACTGTACCATACAGGAATAAAACCGGATTTTTACGCTAACACGGAAAGAGGTCCAGAAGTTGCCCAAACTCTTGAAAAAATCCCTGACAAAACTTTTCTTGATGACATAATTCTACTAGCAACAGATGTCTGTCACCCCCAAGTCGTATCTTTCTTTAAGAATACAGCAATTTTTTCCAAATATGATGAATTATTCCTGCCATATTTAAAGATAAACTATCCCAAAATTCCAGAAATAAACATTGCCTACAGAATAAATCCCATTGTTGCTAACATGGCAATTTCAGCAGTATTAGCACTTGGTTTTGAAGAAATCTATTTATTTGGTATTGATAATGGCAAAAAATTAGAGAAAACAACTATTCACTCGCAATTTAACTCTATATATAGCAAATACGGAAGTGATGATACTCATGGCAATTTTGTGTTAACACATCATATAAAAGGAAATTTTGATGGATTCTGTGAAACTAATTATATCTATAAAAGTTGCATTGATAGCATAACGAAATCTCTTAGGCTTTATAAAGAACAAAATAGTGAAATAAAGTGTATCAATTGCTCAGATGGTGCATTTATACCAGAAACCATACCCATGCATACTGATGATATCGTCGAGTTATTCAACAATAAAAAAAATATCGATAAAAAAAGATTCAAAGAGTACATGAATAATACCAAAACAACAGAACTTCCAATTGATTTAGCACAATTAAAAAAGGTGTTATCAAAGGAAACATTTAGCAAAATATGCAATAGTATTAAAAAAATGATAAAAAGTGATTATAAATCAAGACAAGAAATTATAGAAAGTATGCAAGATATTTCAGAATTTTGCGATGAATTGTTCAGCAAAATTTCTGGATTTTATACAAACCTTATAATGCACAGCATTCAGCATTTTTTCATCATTTTAAATACTCAGATTTTCTCGTTTCATGATGAAAAAAAATGTATTGCAATAGCAAATAAAACCTTTCCGATAATAACCGATTTTTTAACAGAAGCTCCTGAAATATTCGACTATATACCAAATTATGTCATAGGCGAACACCGCAAATTTTTCAAAGACGGAAAAATAGGTAGAGATATGACTAATTGTAAGGCCCCCAAACTTCCAGAGGAAATCAATATTATCAAAAGGGACTACGCAGATCCGCTACTAAAATTTGAAAAAAGGTATCAGTAAGCAAAATTTTCAAATTTAACGCATATGTAAAAACATCATACTCAACATTCGAATCCAAGGTAACAGACATAATGAATAAAACCGAACTTTCATTAAAAGAAATTCAAGAATGCGTAAATAGTTGCAAAAATAATGCAGATTTAGAAAACTTCCTCGCATCAAGATTTAGCGATAATCTTATTGCTTTGGAAAAATATTTTCCTGACTCGAGTTTCCGAAAATTATTTTAACAAAATTTGGCTTAGAATGGCCTTTTAACAGGCGTTCTGTTCTTTAAAATATGATTATTCCTTTTTAAGAGGTTTTAGCGTACGATACTAGTGACTTGAAT
>Ga0256405_10011663_pt1 | contig 11126 bp, 13 predicted proteins | sample RumenRJG_02DNA_FD_189096 | JGI IMG/M metagenome (GOLD analysis project Ga0256405, IMG submission 189096) | Bovine rumen microbial communities from Lethbridge, Alberta, Canada - RJG_02 | ecosystem: Host-associated > Mammals > Digestive system > Stomach > Rumen | place: Canada: Alberta...
ATGACCTGTTCAAGTAGCTCATTCCATTTCTTACGGGTGTAGTTTAATCCGCTACCGTAGTCTTCAATACATTGGTCTACGATAATCCCTTTTGCATTGCAAAACTGTTTTAAAAATGACACTTGATTTAACAAATCATCTTTCTGATTTCTGGTAGACACCCTTGCATAGATAACAGTATCACGAGAATCATTATCACCACTAATGCCCTTAAACTGAAGATAATGATCGTAAGTATAATATCTTCGATTAGTCGGAGTTCTATTGGCCTTTAGTGTGCCTTCACGATCCCAACGTTGTAGTGTTTTTACGGAAACCCCTAATAATTCAGCAAATGCCTGGGGTTTATAGTTGGTAATGTTAGATGTATTCATAATATACCTCCATGAGAATATTAAAACACATTTACACACATTAGTCAATGTTTTTTTGATTACTTAATATATCCTCCATATTTTTCCTCATACGGGTACAATTCCGAGTCCCTGATATCTAATGATACCAGTGCAAAAATATTTACAATTATTTTTCCTTTTTAACACCAAGAACAGCCCACCTGAAGAACGGAATCTTTGAAATGATCCAGTTAAGACCATATCCGAATACAAATCCTGCCAGTAAGCTTAGCGCATAACAGGATGCTGCAGGCAGAAGCCCTGGTTTTGCCACATACAGTGCAACTGACGATATTCCAAGGTAATGAAAGACATAAAGTCCAAAGCTTCTTTTACTCATCCATTCCGTAAAATGATTGTGAAAATCTCCAAAACAAGCCATGCCCGAAAGTATTGCAAGAGAACCGAAATAGGCACTTAACATATAAAGAGGTCCGCGGTTGACAGGCTTGTCTGCATACTCCCGTCCGCCGTATACAAGAAAGTACAGCACTGCAAAGCAGATTGTCACTGTAAGTCCTAAAATAATGAACGGCACCGATGCTTTTTTCATTTTCTCCATAACTTCATCATTTGAAAATACATAATACCCAAACATAAAGAAAACAAAATAGAAGGCTACTCTATATACCAATATAATAGGAGTATTGAGTATCTGGCCCGCTCCCCATACAGGAAAAACTAAAAGCATTATCCCCCAAAGCGGCATCTTTGAACAAAGTGCTAAAAGATGACCTTTTTCAATTCTTTTAACAAAAACCAGTATCATGCTGTACAGCCATAACAAATGAAGAAACCATAATACTCCACTTCCCGAAGCGACCATGATAAGATACTGTATCACTCCCGGAACTCCTGCTTTTGTCAATCCATCAAACGCATTTCCCAAGGACATGGATATGTAACCCTGTATGAACTGAAAAGCAAAAAGCCCTATCGTGGAAGGCACTAAAAGCTTCCTTGTCCTTGTTTTTACAAATTCACGATCGGTATGCCCATCAAAATAAAGTCTTGAGCTGATTCCTGCAACGATATAAAGAATCGGCATCAACCACGGATACACAAGATACATGAATATGTCCCACGGCTGACTTTTAAGCGCAGTTATTTTTCCCAGGCCGATTTGCATACCAATGCCGCTATACATCATAATGACATGGTAGAATACTACGATCACAACAGTGATCCATCTGATATTATCTAAGTAGTGTTTTCGCATATAACCCCCCACCTTTGCAATTATTATCAACATAATTATAATACTTCAAAGTCATGAAGTCTACCAAATAAAGCTGACATTATCAATCTGCTTTTGTAAGTTTATAAAATAGCCTTACGAGAATAATTTTCCCGTAAGGCACCTATAATTCAACATTCATATGCTCTTGTATAATAATAGTTGACAGATTCCTCTCGTAGATTTTTAATAATCTCAGAGAAAGGATATATCAATTATGTAAGAAAAGAGATGGTTTTGTCAACTATTATTGACAAAACCATTTTCCGTTTTTCTGCGGCCGTACGCCAATTTTCCGCAATATATCGGATTATCCAGTACACCTTTTACAAACGAAGACGAAAAGCCATCAATCGTATTATTCTGCCTCTTTTTCTTTTCATATCCCTGATTGTTAAGGTAAGAGGCGATTGCTGCAATACCCATGTTCGTGTGGATATACTTATCAAAGATGATCCTGATCACTTCTGCCTCATCTTCGGCTATGTAAAGTGAGCCATTTTCAAGCTTATATCCATAAGGTGCGAAGCCACCATTCCATTTGCCCTCTCTGGCCTTTTGCTTTCGCCCTTCCATTGTCTGGACAAGTATATTTTCACGCTCGATCTCAGCTACAGCGGACAGAACAGATATCATAAGTTTTCCGGCATCCTTGGAAGAATCTATTCCATCCTCTACACATATCAGATTAACTCCAAAGTCCTGCATCTTCTGCAGTGATCCTAATACATTCGCTGCGTTTCTTCCCAAACGCGAAAGCTTAAAGACAAGGACAAAGTCAATCTTATCCTCTCCATCTTCTATGAGTTGGAGCATTCTCTGAAATTCCGGTCTGCCCTCAACATTCTTACCGGATTTACCTTCATCTGAAAATTCTTTTACAATCACCATGTCCTGATAATCAGCATACTTATGAAGTTTGTCCTTCTGCGCATCAAGGCTATAACCATCTACCTGTATTGCGGTAGATACTCTTGTATATATGTAACAACGCTTTTGTCTCAAATTATCACCCCTTTTTAGGTAACTGCGGAAGATGCCCGGTATTTAATGCCTCCATGGTCTTCATCTGCTTAACGGCCAGATCTCTTAACAGAACAAGCCTCTCGGACATGGGCTTACCCTGTTCAATAAGGACGGCATTGTAACTCTCCATATTGGCAAGCACAAGAAGCTGGTTGATGCTTGCGTAATCACGCATATTCCCTTTTCTCGTTTTATCTTCATTTCTCCACTGTTTTGCTGTTTTGCCAAAAAGTGCCACATTCAGTAGATCCGCTTCACTTGCATATTTGAACGATATCTGATCAGGAGTAAGTTCCGGAGGGATCAGATTCTCCTTAATCGCATCAGTGTGGATACGATAGTTCAATTTGGCGACTTCACGGTTCAGATTCCAATTAAGAGAAAGACGGCTATTCTCATCCTTCTTTAAGCGCTGATAATCCTCTATGATAAATAACTTAAATTCAGGTGATATCCATGAAGCAAACTCAAAAGCAATATCCCGATGTGCATATGTTGCCGCATAACGCCCTTGCTTGCTTACAATCCCAATAGCACCGGTAACTTCTATCCATCTTTTCGGAGTCATTACAAAACTGTTCTCTCCGGCTTCTGTTTTAATTGCCTCGAATTCGAGGCAATTAAAAGAAGGGTTATGTAAAGCCTCCCAAAGACCTATAAACGAAATAGTGCTTCGATTTCTCATCCAGTTCTGAATTACGTATCCGGGATATTCTCCTTCTCTTTTCTTGGCTATGTCAGTCAATGATATATATTCATTTTCAAAATCATTTGTGTATATGTTGATGTCAATTCCATCTGCATGAATGATTTCTTTAATCTGCTTTTCTGCCATTTTTATTATCCTTCCCCTTCTTCAAGTCTTCCAATCTTACATAGTATTCCAACAACCTCAGGAAATACATGGGAACACGGCGATTACCGTGTTCCCAGTCTGATTCTGTTGTATAAGGTATCTCGAAATACGCGCAGAACTGGCGTCTGTTCATACCCGTGCTCTCTCTTATCTCGATCAATCTTTCCCTGGGTTCTTTTTCGCTATTCATAAAAGCCTCCGTTTCAGAAGTAATCATTCTCGCATTGCGTCAACATAATAATAGCACGCTCATGCAGCATCGTCAACGCAAGGCGTGAAATCCAGGCAGTAATCTTCCGTTATGATCTTCTCCACCAGGATAGGAAATGAAAAGACAGGATTACGATCAATCCTGTCACCATACTTTTCGATCATCCTTGCCATAAAATCGCAAAACCTTTCAAATTCAACATTTTCATACATGCAGGTCAAACCTCCTTTCTCCGTTCACATCATTTGAATGAAATTTATAGAAATCGAAAACACTCATAAAATCGGTTCCTCTCTTTTCTTAATCTTTTGATTTTCTTTGTTGTACTCATCTACGATCCTGCATTTCAACCGATATGCAAGATTCGCTTCTTCCTTCAGTTTCTTTAACTCCGGAGATTTTTCCCTAAGTTCTTTTTCAAGTAGCTCCGATTCAGCTTTTAACTTGCGTACCGGAATCCTCATGTCCGGGTATGCTTTCATAAGGATTCGCTGTGCCATGTGATATTGCATCAGTTCACCCTCATGGCTTTCCTTGAATGCGGTCTTCTTTTTGGGATTCTTTATGCCATACCACTCTTTATAAACAGCCTCCGTCCTTTTGAGAGTTGCATACTTATCCAGCAGATCCGCCACTGTCTTTTTGCGTTCATCCAGATTTCTCATTTCATGGCGGATACTCGCCACACTGTCATAAAGCTCTGATACAGTCTTTTCAAAATCCCCAAGGGAATGGATATGATGTCTTTCCATGAATGAAAATGTTTCCGTCATGACCTTCGCCCTGACTTTCACGCCGGAATACTTTGAGGACTCCCTGTCAATATATCCTGTTACTGCTTTAGTAAATGCTTCAGCCGCTAGCTTTTCTTTCCGATGCTCTGCAGACAGTTCCGCGATTGCATCTATGATGCTCTTTATCAATTCCAACGGTAAGCCGCAGCCGATATAGCAGTTTGACCTTTCCTCCTTGACAGCTGTGTAACATGAAAATGATAAATAGCCATTATGCATCCTTCCTTTCAGTGTCAGAGTAAACTTCCGTAACAAATCCCGGCTGTGGCTTATAAACATAACCGGCAGCATATTCCGCCACGCCCGGAACATCTGCCAGTCCATTTATAAATTCCACGAATTCTGTTTTCGATGAATCCTTGATCACCGGGAAAACATATTCCAGATGTCCTGCCTTAAAACATAAAGCATGTGTTCTTTCATCTCTCCGCTTTTTGGATTCGGATTGGATGCGATTTTCTTCGCGGGAGTATCTGTACTCCGCTTGCGATTTCTTCTTTAGTTCCTTCTCATATTTTTCCTTTGTTTCCTTAAGTTCCTCCCGTAGTTTCTGCAGCTCCTTCATTTCTTCATCCGTCATTTGCCCTTTTCCTCCTTTTCTCTGATGGGCATGAAAAAAGCACTTCAGATTTTCATCCAAAGTGCTCTCTTCATATTTTTGTCAAATTGTCACAAATCGATTTGTGGAAAATTACATGCAAAAACCAGTATATTTTGTCTACTCATTTTCGTTATTCGTGCGTGCAACCAAACATCCGGAAAATGAAAAAAGCCCAAACCATAAGGGTTCAGGGCTTGCCTACAAATATTCATTATTGATTTTTGGGTATAATAACCACACCCATAATATAGAACCTACGTTTGCTTCTGTCAAGAACTTTTTTGACTTTCTCCGAAGCGCAGCGAAGGCAAATCGGCGCAGCCATATCTCAGCTACCGCCAGGCATCATTGATGCCTTACGCGCTTGATACATCCCTTTGGGATGTATAGAAGTGCGCCCTTAGTAAAATAAGGGATTAATGGTCTTGCACCTTGTTCAGCATCGCAGTTCTTATCAGTTTGTCAGGCACGCCGATAACGTATGAGGAAGAATGCTGACTCCATTATATGAATAATCCATTCCTGCGTCTTTCGGGGATACCGTAAGGTAACTGCCTTCCATTCCTTCGATCACAACGCTGCCGGCTTCATCAATATTGACCATGCAGTGGAGCGGCTCTTTGTACAAAATTTCATTCTTAAGAAACGGATATTTCTCATGTACTTCAGGTGAATACGGAAACAGCTCCTTTGCCCCCTGCCATATGTACGAGCAGGAATTCAACGTGTAATATGTGATTCCGTTTATTTTGGCTATACTGCTTCCATGATCATGTCCGTTCATGCAGAAAAGAACGTGTCTGCCCAATTTGTTTCTTTCTTCCAAAAGATTCTGAATGATTTTTCGGTTCGTCATCCCACGAGATTTTCCGTTGGGAGTGATAAATTCACTTGCGAGGCTCTGATGTGTGAGGATGACGAAGAAAGAATCCGCTTTCAGTTCTTCCGCAAGCCATTCGACTTGTTCTTCCGGCACAGTTGAACCCATGATCGTTTCCACTGCACTAAGGAAAATGAATTTAACATTGTCCTTCATAATGGAAAAATAACTCTTTTCGAGATTCCAGAATTTCAGAACTCGCGCTTCATTGCAGTATTCTTTATCATGATTGCCCGGAATAAAATAATAAGGCAATCCGCATCCGTCGAATGAATCTATAACAAAACGGTTCTCTTCTTTTGGATGACATATGTCTCCGAGTCCAAGAATAAATTCCGCTTTTTTATCTATGCCGTAACGGATCAATTTTTCCAGACGCAATTGGCCGTCCGGCATTGCATCATAATGAAGATCTGTGAAAACTAAAAAACGCATTCGCCTCTCCTATACCTGATTTCTATCATAGCTTCCCCTTAAAAACAATTCTGTGGTGTATCACCAAAATTCGACTGTAAAATGTCATCCCTGAAGGCGTAAACCCTCAAAAGTATTACTGTCATAGAAATACAGACATCCCTTCACTGTCCATTCTGCAGGCAAGCCGAAGACTGTCAGCCTGTATAAGCGTCATTCGCTGAATTGCGGAAATTCTGCTTTGAAAGCCATTCTTCTTTCTCCGGCGTTTCGTGAATATCGATCCGCTCAATCTTGAAGATGACCGGCCTCGTGCCATCGTTGCAGCATGCGATCATCATGCGCTCGTCATTCGTCCACCTGTGCATGATCGATCCACCCTGCAGCGCTGTATATACATACCGACTGATGGCATCCCACGCCTCCCCGCAAAATCTGCCATTCATCAGATGTTAAAAGTCATCCTGCTCGGCTGTCCTTTTCAGGATAAACGTATCACCGGGCTTAAAGCACGGACATGGTCCGGAGTGCGGATCAGCAAGATACTTCTCTTGCAACTCCGGGAAAACCTTCGTTTCCAGAACAGTTATTTTACATTCATGCTGCATGTTGTCACTCCCGCATAATTCCTGTTTGCCGTTCCATAAAAACGACAATACCCTGACCATTATCTGTCTCTATTCCTGTTGGCCTGAACTGATTTTTATACCAGAAAGCTCTACTTTGAGGATTGTCCTTCATGTAGCCAAGTCGGATGAAAGAGAAACCGATATGATTTAATCTCGAAAGACTCTCACTTATGATTTCTGTTCCAACTCCACAACCCTGTTTAGAGGACAGCACCATGAATAGCCCGATAAAAGCGGTTTCTTCATCAGGACAATTCAGAATTAAATCCATGACTGCAATCAACAAATCACCTTCAAAGAAGCCAATATAGTACTTATCCTGAAGCGTCTTTTTCGGAGGCAAAGCTCTCATATCATCCAAAACACTCTGTACATCCGGAGAAGGCGGACAATGTTTGAAATACAGTGGATTTGTAGATTCCAGATCACAGACTGCCACAGCATCCGATGAAGTTAATTCCCGTACTTTATACTTTGTTGATAATCTGTTGACTTCTATCCTCATACTTATGATTCTCCCGTTTCATATTGTTCTGACATCTATTCTCGACACTCAACCTACCCAACATCTAATCCACTAACTCAACCCTCACACTTTTTCCCATGGATAAGTTCCCGTGGACGACTTCGCATAGAAGTTACAAGATGGATGCCAAAACCCGAAAAATGTCTGAAATCAAGGGCTTTTAAGCCTCTTATGTGTCTTTCCTTGACATCAATACTACCGTCTCGATTTGCGAACCATTGTCCAAACTTATCTTCATATCCTTTGAAATGATAGGAAGCTTGAATTCTATGGACTTAAGCCATTGGCCATTCTCTTGTTCTTCTTCGTAAATCTCAACCTTTTCTATGAATTGTGTCAGGAACTCTCTGCGTTCCGCTTCATTCATCGGCTCATACATTTTGTCAAAAAAGATTAGTGCTTTATAGATATTATCTCCACAAACTTTTTCAGCAAGTATTGACCTTTTCTTAGCTTTAGCTTCTACTAAAGTGTTTTCTGTCTCTTCGATTTTATCATAAGTCTTACTGAGACGGTCCTCTAAATCTGCTTTCCTTCTCTTGTAATGCTTATCTTCATAATCCAAATTGTCCAAATCTGTAAGAATGGCATCCTTGTTCAAGTAACACTGGCGAAGAGTCTTTTCCTGAGCAGATATTTCCTGATCAAGTGCTGTGGTATCAACTTCCATATTAATTTTCTCACGCATCATCCCGGCAAATCTCTTATTGCTCACCAACTTACGAAGTACTTCAACTACCGCACCATCCAACTTCGTCTCTGAAACCTGCTTTCGATAGTCGCATTTATGCCCTCTGGTCATATTGCGATGCTTGCAGCCATAGTAAAAATAATCACTATACTTAGTACCATCTTTTCTATGCTTGATACTTTTATTCCCATACATGCCTGCTCCACAGACAGGACACCTTAATATACCTGATAAAAGATGTATTTTCTCACCTTTAGGCGAATTTACCTTTTCATATTTTTTTGCCTGAGCTGCTACTTTTATCTGTGCCTGTTCCCAAACTTCTTCAGAAACCAAAGCTTCATGAAGTCCATCTACAAGCAGGTAATCATCCTTATAGACTTGGCGATAATCATTTCTTGTTCCGTGAACCTTTTCTGTTCTTCTCCTGCCATAAGCAATCTTTCCGCAATAAACAGGATTCTGTATAATACGTCGGATAAGCGAAGCATCAAAAAGCGGATTCTTTCCATTTTGCCTTGCAATCTTATGAATCCCATGGTTTTCCAAATATTTTGCGATTCCGTTTGACCCCATATCTGTATTTACATATTGATCAAAGATTGTTCTGATAGCTACAGCTTCCTCTTCATTTATTTCAAGCTTTCCATCAACCAAGGCATATCCATAAGGAGCAAAGCCGCCATTCCACTTACCTTCTCTAGCCTTTTGCATACGGCCTTCCATAGTCTGTACACGTATGTTTTCACGCTCAATCTCAGCGACTGCCGACAGTACAGAAATCATAAGTCTTCCTGCTTCTTTTGATGAATCAATACCGTCCTCGACACAAATCAGATTCACTCCAAAGTCTTGCATAATCTGAAGTGAATTGAGAACATCAGCCGCATTTCTGCCAAATCTGGAAAGCTTAAATACAAGAACAAAAGAGACATCATCTTTTCCTGATTTAATATCTTCCATCATGTTGTTAAAAGCAACACGCCCCTCAATAGATTTCCCAGACTTACCCGCGTCTTCATATTCTCCGGCGATTTCATAGTCATTAAATTCGCAGAAAGCTTTCATTCTGGATTTCTGTGCATCCAAAGAATATCCATCTATCTGCATAGATATGGAAACGCGGGTATATAAATATACTTTTGGTTTTTCTTTTCCCAATAATATCATCTCCTTTAGATACTTTTATCCGGAAGTTTTAACAAAGCATCAATAACCGGACGAACCATTTGTACTGATTCTACCTTGTTAATAGCAGAGAGCTTTCGTCCTGCATCCTTACTTGATGCTCCACAGTGGAATGCCTGCTCTGTTGGCAATCCATAATCGAGAACAATAAGTCTATCATGACAATCCGGATTTGGTTTAATCCGAAGCGGTGGGTACTGGTTTATAAAATCATTAACCACAGATGTCGTAAGAAATCCTCTCTTGCCATGCCCATTCTCCGTAAAAAGGATTACTTCCACGCCTGGATTCTTCTGTGATAATAACTGCAATGATTTTGTATTCATATAATCGTCAACAATATAAATTGATTTTGCTGCCTGCTGATAGATATCTATGTAAGCCACATCAGCTTCAAACTTCTGACCTTTATAGATTATAAAATTCTTAAAATCCTTATCCGAAACAAAATTTTCATTCAGGGTATCAATACTCTTCTGAATGTCTTCAATTGCCTTATCCGTTTTCTTCTGATGATCAATTGCTCCTGCCATTTGCACAGATAACTCTGAAACCTTAGCAGTAACCATGCTCATTTCGGACTGAGTTACAAACTGCTGATTCTGACGGATATAATGACGCATTTCCTTAAAAGCTCGCATAATAAAAATGCTTTGTTGCTCAGCTAACTCACCTCTAAGAACTGTCGCTAACATATAGATTCCTTGCTCTGTAAAAACATAAGGCATTTTTCTTCTACCACCATCCTGCCCTTCAAAAAATGAATCATTCCGTGAAGTCGCATTTTGCGACTTCACCAAATCAACTTCCTCTCTTGTCAATTGAAACATAAAATCTTCCGGAAATCTGTTTATATTTCGTTTAACCTGCTCATTTAATCTTTTGACTTCATATCCATAAATATCAGCTAAATCACTGTCGAGCATCACCTGTTGCCCGCGTATCGTATATACACAGTTTCTAATAGACTCAACTGTGAGTAATCCTGTTCTATCGTTCATAAACACTATCTTCCTTTGCACTTTTCTAATTTTGAAGTCGCAAATTGCGACTTCATGTGCTTCCGCGTTTAAAACATAATTATTTGTGGTCGAAATAATCGACCACAAAGCATCGGTTCAAATTTGTAAACGCATATTAGACTTAAATCTATATCTACATATCTTCAAGGCTCTCTATCTTCTTCAGCGCTTCCATGTAAGCCATAAGGCGCTTCTGCTGTTCTTCCTTAAGATTATGATAATCTTCAATCATCTGAACATCACCCGGAGTGAATTTACTCTCTGGACTTGCAGCTGCAATTTCCTCTTCATCCTCAATTCCTTTACCGGTAAGAAGTTGCTCCGGTGTAATTTGCAAAACATTACAGATATCCATTATCTTTTCTACAGTAGGATTGGTCTTTCTCTTTTTCCATTCGCTTATGGTACTGGTTGAAATACCTACCTGCTTTGCAAACTCCGCCTGAGTCATATTGCGTTCTTTCAAAACCTTTATAATTCTTTCGCTGATAATCATGAGTGATACCTCGCTTGCCATTCACTTATATAACATTCATATTGGTGAATTTATTTTACCACACCTCATGATATCCTTCAATATTCTACTTCGTTTTCCTATTACGGAACTTCATATACGCCTTATAAGATTCATATATATATCTTTTTTGAAGATAGAC
>Ga0256405_10011664_pt1 | contig 11126 bp, 11 predicted proteins | sample RumenRJG_02DNA_FD_189096 | JGI IMG/M metagenome (GOLD analysis project Ga0256405, IMG submission 189096) | Bovine rumen microbial communities from Lethbridge, Alberta, Canada - RJG_02 | ecosystem: Host-associated > Mammals > Digestive system > Stomach > Rumen | place: Canada: Alberta...
TAAAACAGACAGCAAGTTTTTAATACCGTCAATGATTCACGATGTACTTTGTGAAAATCACAGTTACGTAGAAAATAACCGTTATTTAGCTGATAAGATTTTTGAAAGATTATTGTATGTTTCAGACGTTCCCGCATTTAACAGGTGGCTAATGTTCCATTGCGTTGATAATTTTCAAAAATTTTGCGGGTGGCGAGCTGAGAGTGAAAAGATTTCCGAAGGGAAATCTTTGGAACTCGTTAAACGCAAGCCAACAAGAAGCGGATGGGGGGAATAAGTAAAATGCAGTTTTCACCTGAATTAATAATAAGCGTAACAATACAATTAATCTCAATAGGCATCTTTATCGGTGTATATAAAACTACAATTAACTTTATGCAGCAACAGATAAAAGAATTAAAAGAGGATATGAGGAAATATAATTCAATCCTTGAGCGTATGATAATAGCAGAACAATCAACAAAAAGCGCACACCACAGAATTGATACAATAGAGGATTTAATAAAATGATTTGACTATCATACATTTCACTTTCCTCCTTAATTTTTAATACAACCAGCCCGCTTGACTAATGTCACGCGGGCTTTTTTTTACATAATTTGTTACTGGCTTTTTTTTGTGATAATTTTAAAAACGAAAGAGGGATTTTATATGGATATTTTATTTATTATTGATAGACTTGAGTTAAAATATTTTGAATTTAATAATCTTGTAACAAATTTTTGGCTTATTAGAGAAATGCTCTATGAAAATAAAAATGTGTATATAACAACTATAGACGGGTTGAGCCTGATTAACGGGAAAGCTATCTCGCATTGTTACAAAACATACGAGAAAAATGAGAATATTTTTTACGATAAAACAGAAATAAAAAAAGATATTGAGAGTTTTCAACTTGTAATGTTCAGACAGGATCCGCCATTTGACGGAGATTATCTAAATTCCACATACATATTTGATTTTGTGGATAAATCAAAAACTCTTGTTATAAATAATCCGGCTTCAGTCAGAGACTTTAATGAAAAATTACACGCCGTAAGATTTAAAGAATTAATGCCGGAAAACATAGTAACATCTTCTAAATCCGAAATACTTAAGTTTCTTGAAGAACATAATGAAATAGTTTTAAAACCTCTTAACAGATGCTTTGGTGCCGGAGTAATGACCTTAAAAAAAGGGGATAAAAATACTGCGGTTATAATTAACACAATGACTAATAACGGTAAAACTCTGACTATGGTCCAAAAATATCTTCCAAAAGCTATTAATGGAGACAAGCGAGTTCTGTTTTTAGGGGAAAAAATTCTACCCTACTGTGTACAAAAATTACCAAGTAATAATGATTTTAAATTCAACGAACATTGTGATGCAAATATAATAAAGGCAGAACTAACAGAAGAAGAAAAAGAGAATTTCAAACCTGTAGCGAAAGTATTGACGGCAGAAGGCATTCTACTGACCGGACTTGACGTAATAGACGGGAAAATTATAGAAATAAATGTAACAAGCCCATGTTATTTCATAAAAGAAATAAACGGACATTTCAACTGCACGTTGGAAAAAGACATAACAAACTTTATACTCACTAAAACAGAAGAATATTTATATTCTGCGGTATAAACAATAAATTACACAGATGGAATTTTTATACAAAATTCTGTTCTGACATTTTCTTCGCTCTCTACAGTGATTTCACCACCATGAGCAAGAATTATTTGTTGAGAGAGGTATAGACCAAGGCCGGTGCCTATTTTGCGGAATTTTTTCGCAGCCGAATAATATTTATTAAAAATCAGTCCAATCTCGTTTTGCGATATACCTTGTCCATAGTCAATTACAGATATCGTAACAAATCCCGGAATCTCTCCGGTCACAATATCTATATTTTTCTTTGTATTACTATGATAAATAGCATTATTTATAAGATTTTTTATAACTCTTTCCAACTGCATTGCATCAGCAGTAACTTTTATATCCCGAGATTTATCAAATATAACTTTAAGCTTTGCATCTTCCGCCACAGGTCTTGTATCTTCTATAATTTTGTCAATAAAAGCATTCAACATAATATTTTCTTTTTTCAAAGTAATACCGTTATCACGGATTTTATATGTTTCCAAGACAATTTGAACAAGATTTAGCAACTCAGCATTAGATATTTGCATATTCTTTAATGCTACTAATTGTTTATCATTTATTTCACCGAATTTTCCATTTATAAGAAATTCCAATATATTAGATTCAGCAATAATCGGAACTTTAAGATCATGAGTTAAAGTAGCTACAAAATCTTCTTTCAAAGTTTCAATCTCTCTTTCGGTTGTTACATCTTTGATAATTAAAATATAACGTCTTTTATTATCATCAATAGAAAGTTTTATAGAACTCATTATAAAATTTCTTGTAGATGTATGTTTTATGAATATATCTTTTGCATTTATCCGATTTATGTTAACCGTTTCTTCTGCGAACTGAATATATTCGTCAATGCTCTTACCAATAATATTGGTACCCTTCACCCCAAACCAATCACTAACTTTAGGTGTAGCTCTCAATATTATTTTATTTTCATTAACAATCAATATACCATCAGATAAAGAATTAATTACAGATTCCAAAAGTTTATTCTGTCTCATCAATTCACTTTGATATTCAACTATCATTTTTTCTCTGTCATTGAGAGTTTCCACCATCCTGTTAATACTGTCCGTAACATTTTGATAAGTAGGGTGTTCCAGCTTTTCTATTTTCTTTGTTAAATCACCATATCGAATAGAGTTGACAGTATTGGTAACCATACCCAAATAATCGTTTATTTTTGACCATCTCTTATTAGTATGTCTCGTTATAAGAAACAACATTACAAATATTATAATTATAAGAAAATTTATAATATACCAAAGCATATTTAATTTTGTTAACCCACATTCATATATCTAACAATTTATGATATAATTATAACAGATAGGGAATAAGTTGTTAAGAGTTTGAGAAAGCTGTATAAATAAATGTTAAAATTACCTAAAACTATAAAATGGGTTATATCAGATTTTGATGGTGTTCTAACCGATAATTTCGTATATATAAATGATGATTACACTATGACAAGACGAGTAAATTTTCAAGATATTATTGGAATAAATAACCTTCACAAAAACGGAATAGATATAGGTATTATCTCAGGAGAAAAAAATCCTGCTTTAGATATACTTGCAAAAAAATTTGAGTTCAAGGAAGTTCACTGTAAAATTCATAAAAAAATAGATATACTCAAAACTATACTTAAAAAATATAATCTTTCCCAAGAAGAATATTTGTACATTGGAGATGACATAAACGATTCAGAGTGTTTAGAATATGCTAAATACAAGATAACCGTCCCACATGCAGTAGAGGCAGTAAAAAAAATTAAGGATATTCAAATAACTGAAAAACAAAGTGGATTTGGGGCATTCAGGGAGGTTTCGGATTGTTTGCTAAAATAAAAGAATTATTAAATCAAATAATAAACTTAAATAACAGATTGAAATCTTATGAAAAAGAGTCTGTCATTCAAGCTATGCCTTCTTTAGCATACGTTAACAGAGCAAAAAAATGCATAGAAAGAGGAGAATTTAAAGAGGCGGAAAAAATACTCGAAGAAGCTATGGAATTACCGCAAGAAGATGCACTTGTATATAAGTATCTCGGAATTGTCTGTGAAAAAACTCAAAGATATTCAGAAGCAGTAATATCCTATAAGAAATCCGCAAATATTAACAATGCAGATAAAGACATCTGGAGATTATTAGGTTTTGCCCTAATAAATTGCAATTTATGTGAGGAAGCTGTAGATTCCTTTGAAAATGCAAACAAGATGTCTCCGGCTAATACAGATATTTTTGCAGGTTGGGGCATGGCTTTAATGAAATTAAAACGCTATAACGAAGCCCATGAAAAATTTATGGAATCTGTACGTCTCAACAGATACAACTTTATGTCACTTCTTTTGGCAGCAATTATGGAAGTAAGATTAAACCGATATACGGATGCTGAGGCTAAACTAAAATTTTTAACAGCGGTAAGCCCAAATGAAACAAACAATTATGAATATGCTAATCTAAAATATATAAAGAAGGATTACGACAGTGCAATATACTACGCCAACAGAGCTCTTGAATACAATAAGAACATGCTTCCGATATATCTTTTACTCGGCAAATTGTACGTGATAAAGGGAAATAAAGAAAGCAGTCTAAAAATGTATACAACAGCTAAAAACTTGGGATTGGAAACCCCTCATTTATATTTTGATTGGGCTGTTACATATCAGATATATGAAGATTACGAAAATGCTAAATTAAACTTTCTTAAGGCTCTTAGTTTTGCACCTCAAGAAGAAGAGGCTAATGCCGGACTAGCGTTAACAAATGCATGTTTAGACAATATTGAAGAAGCTGAAAATATATTGTCACAAATAAAAGATATCTCATCGGATGCATATCTTGCAACAAAAGCTCTTGGTATTATTGCCCTAAAAAAAGGAGCTTTTAACACTGCAATTGAAAAATTTAAGGCAATAAAAGAACGAATATTTTTTGATAATACTTTGAACTACTTCCTCGCTATGGCATATGAAGGCTTAGGCGAGAAAGGCAATGCAAAAGAATACTACGAAAATGCAATGCTAAACCCTAATTGCTCATTAGATTTATATATAAGATATGCAAAATTTTTGATTGATAATAAAGAATACGACTCAGCTCAACGAAAATTGCGAAGAGCTCTAAAATTTGACGAAAATAATTTGACAGTACTAAATCTTTTATTTCATGTTGGATACATACTTGTCAAAGAAAATCATTCTGAATATAATAGAAAAGAAACACTGTCAATCGCAAAGAAAATTCTTTCTGTCGATTCAAGTGCTTTTAATTACCCTGAAGAATGTACAGATTTAGAGAATATGACAATATAGGGATAAAATTGAAAAGGATTATTGTTCAAAAATTCGGCGGAACATCAGTTGCCGACACAGAAAAAATAAAGAATGTTGCAAAAACCGTTATAAAAGAAAAAAATAACGGTAACGATGTTGTTGTCGTGGTTTCAGCAATGGGCCACACCACAGATTATTTGGTAAAAATGGCAAAAGACATATCTAAAGTTCCGTCAGAAAGAGAAATGGACATGCTTTTGTCCACCGGAGAAGGGGTTTCAATTGCACTGCTTGCAATGGCAATTCAGGCAGAAGGGCACGAAGCCGTAAGTTTTAATGCGATACAAGCCGGGATTTACACAGAAAACGTTCATTCGAAAGCTCGTATATTAAAAATAGAAACAGAAAAAATAAAAAAGAATTTGAACGAAGGGAAGATAGTTGTAATTGCGGGATTTCAGGGTGTAACTGATGATTGCGAAATAACAACATTAGGAAGAGGCGGTTCAGATACATCAGCTGTTGCTCTTGCTGCCGCTCTAAACGCCGAAAGATGCGATATATACACAGACGTTGAAGGCGTATACACAACAGATCCGAGAGTTGTTCCAAAAGCATCAAAATTAAAGGAAATTTCATACGAAGAAATGCTGGAATTAGCACATGCCGGAGCGAACGTTCTCCATCCGAGAAGTGTTGAAACCGCAAAATTAAATCATGTACCGCTTAGAGTTCGCAGTACTTTTAAAACTGATGATAAAGGTACTCTAATATTAGGAGTTGAAAAAATGGAAATAGATAGACCGGTAACCGGCGTAGCCGCAGATTTGTCTCAAACTAGAGTTGTAGTTTGTAATGTTCCAGATATTCCCGGACAAGCTGCAAAAATATTTTCTAAACTTGCAAAAGATAATATTTCTGTTGATATGATTATCCAATCATATGCCAGAAAAGTATCAAATACAAACGATATAGCTTTCACCATTGACTCTGTAGATACAGATAAAACCATTGCAACACTGAACAATTTAAAAACCGATTTAAATTGCGGTGAAATACTAATAGATAAAGAAATTGCAAAAGTTTCAATTGTCGGAGCTGGAATGATAGACAGACCGGGTATTGCTTCCACAATGTTTGAAACACTCGCAAAGCTTGGCATAAATATAAGAATGATATCAACAAGTGAAATCAAAATAAGCTGCCTTGTTAATAAAGAAGATGCTGATAAAGCAGTAAAAGCTTTGCACGAAGAATTTGATTTATCATGCGACGTAACTGCAGAAGTAAAAGGGGATTTACCGAACGTTTAAGCAACAATACTTTGTTGAAGCCTTGATACTCTGTTTTCTGACAAAATGTTCTTCAACTTCATAATTGCTTGAGCATGCAATTGGCAAACCCTAGATTCTGATACATCTATAGTTGCACCTATTTCTTTAAGAGTCATGTTTTCTTGATAGTAAAGAACCATTATGATACGTTCTCTTTCAGGCAATTTTTTTAGAGCTTTTTCAAGTTCACTTTTTACATTATTTTCTTCAACCTGAGCTTGAGGATCAAGTTTATTTGTATCTTGAACAGTGTCAATTATTTCTACGCTATCATCTCCGGAACCTTTTTTCTCATATAACGAAGTTATAGTTGTATCTTCCGCCAATATCTGATTTATTTTTTCAGGTTCAATATCAAGATATTCGGACAATTCATTTGTTGTAGGAGTTCTGCCAAGCTTTTGCTTCAAAACCTCTTGAGCATTTTTAATTTCCTTAATCTTTTTTCTGATACTTCTTGGTAAAAAATCTTCCTGACGAATTTTATCAATAATTGCACCACGAATCCTTATAAGCGCATATGTTTCAAATCTGGTATTTTTTCTAACAGAATAACGCTCTATCGCATTAATCAAACCTTCAATACCATAACCTGCAATATCTTCAACGGACACCGTTGCGGGTAGACTAACTTTTACACGCCCTACAACATATCTTACAAGATAAATATATTGAACAATCAAGGTATCTCTAAGATTCTTTTGATTTTTATCTTGCAAGTAACTATTCCAAAGGGATTCCAACTCTTCTTCAGAAAGTCGCTTTATATTATTGTATGATGTAAAATCAAAACTCTGACTCATTATCCACCCAAGTTCCATTGTATATATTTTATTCTATACAATTTAGCTTTAGAGTCATCATTTAAAAAGATGAAAAAATTTTGCACTACTAAATTATAAATATGAAAGCCAAAGGTATAAAACACATGCTTTAAGTGAAAACAATCTTAATATTTAACATCCAAAGGTATTGTTTATAGTATAATTAAAACAAAAGTTGATAAAGGGAAAGAGGAAAAAATATGGCAATTAGATTTGATGCCGGAGAAGTAATTACAGCTATGGTAACACCATTTGATGCTAATAGAGAGATTGACTTCAATAAAGCGGAAGCCCTAACCGAACATCTTGTAACTACAGGTACAGATACATTACTTGTTGCAGGAACAACAGGTGAAGGACCAACTCTTACACATGAAGAAGAATTTGAGCTTTTAAGCACTATAAAAAGAGCAAACAGAAACAGAGCTAAAGTTATGATGAATGCGGGTTCAAATTCTACGGATACCGCTATACAATCTGCAAAATGGGCAGAGAAAGAAGAAGTCGACGGAATATTATCAGTTGTTCCGTATTACAATAAACCTTCTCAAAATGGTATGATAGCTCACTTTTCAGCAATAGCCGAAGCAACATCTCTACCAATTGTTATATATAACATTCCAGGAAGAACAGGGGTTAATATGTTACCTACTACTGTAGCAAAGCTGGCAGAAAAATACGAAAATATAGTTGGTATTAAACAAAGTTATGCAGATATGGATGCAATTACCGAAATGAAACTGTTGTGTCCTGAAGATTTTGCAGTCTATTCAGGCGATGATAGTTTAACATTACCTATGCTTTCTTTGGGTGCATACGGAGTTGTCTCTGTTGCTTCTCATATACTTGGTACAGAAATGAAATCAATGATCAGGAATTATAAAACAGGAGAAATAAAAGCTGCTTTAAATATGCATAAAAAACTTTACCCTGCATTTAAAAAATTATTTATGGCACCAAATCCTGTTCCAGTGAAAGCCGCATTGGATCATTTTGGTATAATAAAAGATTATGTAAGAAGACCGTTGGTTGAACTTACCGCTGATGAAAAAGAAGAGTTATTCTCTGTCATAGACAAATATACAGTCGCAATTAACCATGCCGGTTAATAAAAAACAATTAATATTTAAATAAAATAAATACTATATTATAAGGGGAAAAAAAGTGAAAAACAAAATTATTCTATTTTGGGTAATAGTCTTGATAGCAATAGCATCAATTTGGGCTATATGTGCTAAACCGACTAAATTAGGACTTGACCTTGCCGGCGGATCAAGGTTGGTTCTTGAAGCTCAAACTACAAAAGCAATTCCGCAAATTACAGATGACGTAATGGATACATTACAGTTTTCAATTGAAAATCGTGTAAATAAACTCGGTGTATCAGAAACAGTTGTACAACGAGTTGGTGAAAACAGGTTAATGGTTGAAATCCCGGGTGAAACAGATTTACAAAAAGCAAAAATGTATATCGGTGAAACCGCACAGTTGGAATTCAAAAAACCCGGATTGGATGCTAACGGAGAAAGAATTTGGATTGATGCTGATTTAACCGGTAGAGATCTTACAAAATCTCAATTAACCACCGATTCTATGGGACAATGGGTAGTTGGATTGGAATTCAATTCAGAAGGTTCCAGAAAATTTGCAGAGTTAACAAAAGAACTTGTAGGCCAAGAAATGGCAATATTCTTTAATGGGGAGCTACAATCAGCACCTAGAGTTAATGAAGCAATTTTTGGAGGAAAAGCGCAGATTACAGGTGGCGGAGACACAGGTTTTTCACAAGAAGAAGCACAAGAAATGGTTAATCTGTTAAACGCAGGAGCTTTACCTGTTCCGGCAAAAATTGTTGAAGAAAATACTGTAGGTGCTACATTAGGTGCAGACAGTATCGAGAAATCCAAAACTGCCGGTGCTATCGGCTTGGGTTTTGTTATGTTATTTATGATATTTATATACAGAGCACCGGGCGTAATTGCGGACATTGCACTTATTATATATAGTTTAATGCTTTTTGCATTATTCAAAACAATTCCTGTTACATTAACATTAGCAGGTATTGCAGGTTTTATTCTTTCAATAGGTATGGCTGTTGATGCTAACATCCTTATATTTGAGAGAATGAAAGAAGAATTAAGAGCAGGCAGAAACTTATTTACCGCAATTAATTCAGGTTTTGACAGAGCTTGGACAAGTATTATAGATTCAAATATGACAACTATAATTGCTTGTTTAATTCTTTATTATTTTGGTTCAAGTATTGTTAGAGGATTTGCATTAACACTGGCTATAGGTGTTGTTATGTCAATGTTCAGTGCAATCACTATAACAAAGAACTTTATGCATTTAATATTCGGTACGGGAGAATTAAAATACCCTGCATTATTTGGCTTAAAAGCTTCTGAAATAGGTCAAGGTTACCAAGCTACCGAAACTAAACGTGAAAATGCAAGGTTCGGTATTTTGGACTAGGAAATATGAGGGAAAAAGAAAATGGCAAATGAAATAACATCAAGAAATATTATAAACATAGTTAAGTATAAATTTCTATGGCTATGCGTAACAGCAATCCTGTTATTACCGGGAACTTTAGGTTTAATATACGGGGCAATACACAATCACTCCCCGCTAAAGGTCGGTATTGATTATACAGGCGGAACTATTCTTCAATACGGAATACAAGACGACATGTCCAACGATAGTTTGTCTGCATTAAGAGGAGATTTGGAAAAAGCTGGTATTGAAAACCCAAGTATTCAAATAATTCATGCTAATGCAGAAAACCAGAAAGAAAATATCAATATAAAAAATATTATTTCTATCAGAACTAAATTTATAAGTGAAGAAGTTAATACAGAAAACACTATCACTGATGTAGTAAAAAAAGACCATAACGGAGCTGAATTAATGTCAGTAACGTCTGTTGGACCTACTTTAGGAAATGAATTATTTAAGAAATCCGTAACAGCACTGGTTATTGCAATTTTAGGTATGGTAATATATCTGACAATCAGGTTTAAATTTACATATGCACTTGCGGCAATTTTAGGATTAGTTCATGACACATTATTTGTATGTGGTATTTTTGCTCTGTTAGGTATTTTTGCCGGAGTTGAGGTAGACAGTTTATTTATAACTGCAGTTTTAACTATAATCGGTTTCTCTATTAATGATACAATTGTTGTATTTGACCGTATCCGTGAAAATTTAAGATATTATTCTAAGAAATTATCTTTTGGAGAAATTGTTAACTCTTCAGTAAACCAAACTTTGGCAAGAAGTATTAATACTTCTTTCTCCACATTAATCACATTATTGGCATTGTTCTTGTTTGGAGGTATAACTACAAGAAACTTTGTACTTGCAATGATTATAGGTGTTGTTGTTGGTACTTGGTCTAGTATATTCTTCTGTACAGTACTTGTTTCAATATGGGAAGATAAAGATAATAAAAAGGCAAAAGTTTAATTTATTTATTATACTTGCAAAAAGCTCTCTATAAACAGAGAGCTTTTTTTATACTTATCTGCACCTACAACTTTTACTGCGAGTACCGTCAGCACATATATAGTATCCGCTTTGCCCGCAATAAGACACTCCTCCGTGTCTTGAACAGCATCCGCTTCGCTGGGCTTCTATATAATCCTGACTCATTTTTACAGCACCAATACAAACGCCTCCAAACATTGTAGTAATTATTATTATAAATATAAATCCGTATTTCATATTTTTCCCTTACTTATTTAAAACATAAAAATACAGATATTTGCGTAAGTTAAATATTTATGTAAAGAAACATTAAAGCTTGTACACACAACATAGAAGAAGCCGTCGAATTATCGACGGCTTCTTCACTTGTTTTAGTTCTAGCAAATTATTCTTTTGTATATTCTGCATCAATAACATCATCATCTTTATTATCCGTAGAAGAAGACGAAGCGCTATCGGTACTAGCTGAACCTTGATTTGCCTGTTCTTCTTTTTGAACAGCTTCGTATGCCTTTTGAGAAATGCTAAACATAGTCTGCTGTAACTCATCTGACAATT
>Ga0256405_10011665_pt1 | contig 11126 bp, 9 predicted proteins | sample RumenRJG_02DNA_FD_189096 | JGI IMG/M metagenome (GOLD analysis project Ga0256405, IMG submission 189096) | Bovine rumen microbial communities from Lethbridge, Alberta, Canada - RJG_02 | ecosystem: Host-associated > Mammals > Digestive system > Stomach > Rumen | place: Canada: Alberta | collected...
CAGGACTGGCATCCGTGACAGGAATGCACACCTTCTTCATCGGGATCATCGTATCCATCGCGGCATATCTGCTGGGATCTGCCATCGGTAAGCCGCCGACGAAGGAAATGCAGGATCTGGTCGACAGAGCAGCCTGCAAGACCAAGATCCCGGCCGGACTCGCGACCGCGAACTTCAAGGACATCGCGCCGGAGACCAACGGTGTGCTGACCTTCCTGCAGGAGAGTGCTTACATGGAGAACAGAGGATTCGCCGCAGTATAGACATGGAAATAAAGATCATAAGGAACGGATACAAGATGAAGGACGCCTTCGAGCGCCTGATGAAGAGGAGCAGTCATTTTTCCATCGAGAACATGGACCTGCTGTTTTACCCTTATCTTCTCATCGAGTATTCGATCGACTACGGAAAGAAACTGGAGAAACTCAACGAACATATCCTGATCATGGCGGACATGTACCGGGGAGGCTACTCATTTGCCAGATCCACCGGGGACTTCGTTATGATGGATGTCGAAGAAGAGACCATCATGCCCCATAAGATGGACCGGCGGAAGCTGATCAAGGACGGTCCCCGTACCGTATACGGGGAGATCATGCTCAAGAAAAAAGTCGTCAGGACACCGGATATCGAGTACATCGACGACGAGTTCGTGTATAAGCCGTTCTATATCGTCGAATGCAGGAATGAGGATGACGAGACGTTCCACATCCTGTTCGACGCAGTGACCGGCGACTTCAGTTTGCTGAATGCTTAGCCTGCTGAAGGCATAAAAAAGAGCTGTTGCACTATCTGGTGCAACAGCTTCTTTTGTTTCATCAGTGGAAGCCTTTGAGCTTCTTCTCGGGGCGGATCTTGTTCGCGGTCCGCGGATCGGGACGGCGGGCGCTTGCCAGCCGCTCGGCCCGTTCCTGTTCTTTCTGAAGAGCGGCCTTGACGGCGCTGAAATCCTCTGCCTGCTGGACCGGGATCTGCCCGGCCTTTTTTGATTTGCCGGTGCTTCGGTTATAATTATAGGCTTTGTGACGGCCGGTCTCATCCTGCGTTTCCAGAATGATATCCGGGTTCTTTTTGCGGGCCAGTTTGACTGCTGCTTTGGCGTCGTCAGCCTTCATCATGATCTGGCGGGGTTTGCTGCCTTTGTAGATGAGGAGGAGGGCGGCGGGCTTCATCGTTTCGTAGTCTGCCAGGATCCGGGTGACCTCCGTCCAGGACCAGATGCTGTGAGTCTTATATACGAAGAAGACCCGGCGGAAATCGACGCCTTGCTCGCTCAGGACCTGTTCTTTGCGGTAAAAGGCGATGACGATCAGGGCCAGCGCGAAGGGGATGTAGTACCACAGACCGGCCTGTACACCCTTATAGCCCATAAAAACGGCAACGGCAGCGACAAACCATTTTGTTATTTTCGAAAGGCGGCTGCTCTGACCGGGAATGATACCGAAAAATTCCATGTTCTGATTCCTCCTGTGCTATAATACCAGTATAGCACTTAAAAGAAGAAAAGCAAATCGGAAGGGAGAATGATCATGAAGAAGAAACTGTTTCTGACGTCGCTGTGCGCAGTAGTGCTGGGCATGATGCTGCTGATCGCCGGCTGCGGCGGTTCGGAGGAAGCGGACAGTGACGCTGCTCCGGCATCGGATGGTGTGAAGGCCACATGCGAAAACGGCGTCATGGTAGGACAGACGAAGGATGGTGTCACTTCATTCAAGGGTGTCCCTTACGCGAAACCGCCTGTGGATGATCTGCGCTGGAAGGCGCCGCAGGCGCCGGATCCCAGCTCTGAGGAGATCGAATGTCTCGATTTCGGCTACACAGCGCTGCAGTATGAATGGCCGACTGAGCCGGCATCTTCATTCCCGAAGAACGAAGACTGCCTGACGCTGAACATCTGGGAGCATGAGAGCATCATGGGCTCGGAGGAGGCCAAACCGGTCATGGTATTCTTCCATGGCGGCGCTTACGGATGGGGCGGTACCACTGACCCGATGTATGACGGACAGAATTTCGCAGCGGCTCACGATGACGTGATCCTCGTGACCTGCAACTACCGTCTGGGCCTGATGTCCTGGGCTGACTTCACCAAGATCGAAGGCGGTGAAGATTACAAAGATATCAATCTGGGTATCCGGGACCATATCGCGGCCCTGCAGTGGATCCAGAAGAACATTGCAGCCTTTGGAGGAGACCCGGATAACGTGACGATCTTCGGAGAATCCGCGGGAGGATGGTCCACGACCGCACTGACGATCTCCCCGAAAGCAAAGGGACTGTTCAAGCGCGCGATCGCGGAGAGCGGAGGACTGCCGGTCAGAGACAGAGAAGCCGCGCAGGAATTCGCGGACTATATCATGGAAGCATCCGGAGCGAAGAATATGGATGATCTGCTGGCCATCAGTGGTGACGAGTGGATGGCTCTGGACGCAGAGAAATGGATCGCTGACGAATGCTGCGGTGTCGTAGCCGACGGCGATGTCATCCCGGAACTGGATGATATGGATGACGCGATCGCGAAAGCAGCGGAGAACGGAGTGCAGATGATCGTCGGGACCAACCAGGACGAATGGAACTACTTTGAAGAGGATTCCGAAGGAGAAACTCCGGAAGAGAAATTCGCCAGCTGGGTCGAGGGCATGGACGCCATGTACGATGAAGCCTACGGCGACGCGGACGAGGATGGCAAGGCTGCTCTGGAAGAGCTGATCAAGTACGAAGAGGAGCAGGTACCCGAAGAGTACGCGGACACTAAGGAAGTGAAAGAAGCTCTGGCTAAATCCGGTTTCGTTTCAGAGACCTGGAGATATGAGATCATGAATTTCGCGGACAAGTTCGCAGATGCCGGCGGCGATATCTACACCTACCTCTGGAAGGTGCCGTCGACCCTGGATGAGATGTACAAGAGCGCGGTCCACGCCGTCGAACTTGCTTATGTCTTCAACAATAAGGACGCGGCGATCTATGCCGGCGAGGTCGATGCGGACACAATGGCCAGAACTCAGGAAGCCTGGACCAATTTCGCGAAGACCGGCGATCCGTCCATCGAAGGCACTGAGTGGTCAGTGTATGACTCCAAGGACAGAAACACGATGGTCATCGAAAAAGACGGATGGAAAATGGAATCCGATCCGTCAAAGACTCCGAGAGAACTGCTGACCAGGGCTTACGGAGATGAACCCTATTCAGTCTGGTAAGTTGGGGCAAAGGCTGGGAATATCTGGTAATTTCCGGCAAGACCACGGTGACTGGTCATTAAGATGGATCATGAAAGGGAGACTGCTTCGGCAGTCTCTCTGGTTTTTCAGGGAGAACAGCTCCCTTGTTGCATATATTTTCTTGAAATATGGGAATCTGCAACACAGGCTGTTCAGAGAGCCGGATCGGGCCTGTTTCAAGGAAGATTTCCCGAATTGTTGCATTTTTTCTCTGTATAGTACGAAATCTGCAACAGATTCGCTTGTTTTGTTGCAGATTTAATAACCCAAAGGCTGGACAGTCAACAGAAGGATTAACACTGTATAGGAAGACCCTAAAAACGGGGTGTTCCAGCCTTTGTGTTGCAGAAAACGAAAACGCGGCGAGAATAATGCAACACTTGGTCCGGATGATCCGGCCGGAGCGGATCGCGCGACCGAAGGACCATTACAAATGACCCGTGTAAAGGATCATTGTAATTGTCATCAGATAAGAGTATATTTAGTTTGTTCGGGAGGAACCATGCAGGGACAGGAAGCACAGAAAAAAACAGGGATCGCGGACCGATTCCTCATATTGATCCTGACCGGAGCCTGCTGCGGGATCGCGGCGGGGAGCGCCTGCGTGCTGTTCGCCTGGCTGACCGGCTTTTGCGATGATACCTTCCGGGCGCATGACCGGCTGCTGTTCATACTGCCGGCAGCGGGACTGCTCATTGCCACGCTCTATGAATGGAGAGAGAAAGAAGGGGAGCTGTCCATGAACGGGCTGTTTCGCACAGCCAGGGGCGAGGAAACGGCATCCGTCTGGATCGTGCCCCTGATCGCGCTCAGCACCTGCCTGGCTTATCTGTTCGGCGGTTCGGTCGGCCGCGTGGGTTCGGCCATGCAGATCGGCGGCGGCCTGTCGATGTGGCTGGGCAGCCGGATACAAAGGCTGGGCAGTCGGATGCAAAGACCGGGCAGAGGGGATCCGGAAACCGCTGTACCGAAGGAGCCGCCCATCGACCCGAAACTGCTCTTTGCCTGCGGTATCGCCTGCGGGTTCACCGGGATCCTGAACGCGCCGCTGGCGGGAGCCGTCTTTGGCGTAGAACTGCTGATCCTGAAAGGAAAGCAGTGGATCTATCTGTTTCCGACCCTGATCGCCAGTTTCATCACCTGGGGGATCAGCCGTCTGGCAGGAGATATCTATGTGGATTTCCACCATTCGCTGACCGGCGCAGTAACGGAGCCGGGAGCCACATCGGACATGGCAGCGGCAGCGTCTCTGGCGCAGACCGGCCTGAACGGCGAAGTGCTTCTGAAGGTCGCTGTCATCAGTATAGCCGCAGTGCTGGCGGGACGGATCTATTGCCTGAGCCGCAGGTTCACGACTGCAGGGTTTGAGCGGATATCCAATCTCTGGATCCGGGCCCTGGTCGGCACGGGACTTGTGATCTGCGTCACCCTGCTCATCGGAAACACGGATCACAACGGGATCGGATTCGATTACGTGGATCTGGCGCTGGACGGACGCAGCGCCATGCTGGCTTTTCTTTGGAAACTGGTGCTTACGACATTGACGCTGGGCTGCGGGATCCGCGGTGGCGAGATCGCCCCGACCATTTTTATCGGAGCGACCGGCTGTTTCGCCGCAGGCTGCCTGATCGGACTGGATCCGTCTCTGGCAGCATCGCTGGGCATCGTCGGAGCGCTGGCTTCCGTGACCAATTGCCCCATCGCCATCTGGATCTACGGACTTGAGGCGATCTGCCTGAGCCCTGAGATGGCGCTGTACTTCGGGATGGCAGCCTGTGCCGCGCACTTCCTGTCCGGGACCGGAGGCCTCTATGACGAGCAGCCGGCCCAGGAGCAATGGCTGAAACCAAAGAACATTCGTTGAATCATTATCATCTGTGATGTATAATAATTCTATTGTGATAAAAACAAAAAAGGGGAATTGAGATGGAACTTGATTTCAGAAAGAAAATATATATCCTCGATGGGGCGATGGGGACCCAGCTGCAGCAGGCCGGGATGCGCTCCGACGAAGATCAGAACGATTACCTGCTGGAGCACCCGGAGGTGATCCGAGACATCCACAGAAGATATGTGGAGGCCGGATCGGATATCATATATGCGCCTCTCTTCACAGTCAACCGGCACAGGATCGAGCAGCGGGGCGAGAAGACCGAAGACGACGTCGTCAGACTGATGTCCCCGGCCCTGGAAGTGAAAGCAGAGGCGGCGGCTTCCGGGAGGAAAGTGTTCGTCGCTCTGGATATGGGACCTCTGGGCGAAATGCTGGAGCCTATGGGATCGCTGACCTTTGAGGAGGGGTACGCCGTCTATCAAAGACTGGTAAGGGCCGGTGCAAAGGCTGGCGCGGACCTGGTCGTGATCGAGACGATGACAGACCTCTACGAAACGAGGGCAGCCGTTCTGGCAGCCAAAGAAAACTGCGATCTGCCCGTAATAGTGTCCATGTCCTTCGAAGAGGGCGGTAGGACCTTTACCGGGACCAGCCTTGAGACCATGGCCCTTTCTTTGGAGGGACTGGGAGTCGACGCGATGGGGATCAACTGTTCCCTCGGTCCGGAGCAGATCTATCCCATGATCCGGGAATTGCAGGAATATACAAACCTGCCGGTGTTCGCCAAGCCCAACGCAGGTCTGCCGGATCCGGCAACAGGTGAATACGATATCACTGCGGACCAGTTCGCTCAGTCCATGCAGCCCTTCATTGAAGCGGGTGTCAACATGGTCGGCGGATGCTGCGGCACTGCGCCGGAATACATCCGTGCCCTGGCACAGATCGTGAAAGAACAGGGGATCCGGGAACGGACACAGGCTAGCGCCGCGCAGCCAAGGCAGCTGAAGCTTTCCAGCCGCAGCCGGGTCGTGACCGCGGACCACGTGGTCATCATCGGAGAACGGCTCAATCCGACCGGTAAGAAACGGATGAAGCAGGCGCTTCTCGAAGGTGATTTTGATTACGTGCTGGGACAGGCGATCGATCAGATCGACGCTGGAGCGGAGATCCTGGATGTGAATGTAGGCGTTCCGGGACTGGATGATGTGAAGACTATGCCGAAGCTGATCAAGCAGCTTCAGTCGATCACTGATCTGCCGCTGCAGATCGACTCCTCGGATCCGAAAACGATCGAAGCGGGCCTGCGGGTCTACAATGGCAAGCCCATCGTCAACTCGGTCAACGGAGAGGCTAAGGTCATGGATGCGATCCTGCCTTTGGTCAGGAAGTACGGGGCAGCTGTCATCGGACTGACTCTGGATGAGAAGGGGATCCCGGCCACCGCGGAAGAACGGCTGGACATTGCACGGCGGATCCTTTCACGGGCAGAGGAGTTTGGCATCCCGCGGGAAGATGTCATCATCGACTGTCTGACCCTGACCGCTTCGGCACAGCAAAAGGAAGTGAACGAGACCCTGAGGGCAGTCCGTATGGTGAAGGAGCAGCTGGGACTCAAGACCGCGCTGGGTGTATCCAATGTCAGCTTCGGTCTGCCGCTGCGGCCGGTGATCAACCGGACCTTTCTGACGATGGCAATGGAGAATGGACTGGACCTGCCGATCATCAATCCTAATGATGAAGATATGATGGCATCGGTCTACGCGTTCAATGTCCTGAAGAACGTGGATGATACGGCGCAGGCCTTTATCAGCAGATATACGGACAAGAAAGCCATCCGCAGCATCGTGGACGCGGATGCGGCTGTTGAAGTGAGCTCCGGAGCATCGGGAGTATCTGCGGCAGGAGCGCCGGGAGCATCTTCTGCCGGAACGGCGGGAGCATCTTCGACGGGAGCATCGGGAGCGTCTGGGAGAGATATCTTTTATACCGTAGAAAAAGGTCTGGAAAAAGAGATGATCGCTGCGGTGCAGGCATTGCTCACCGGACATTCCGAGATGGAGATCGTCAACGAATACATGATCCCGGCCCTGGATCAGGTGGGACGCAAGTTCGAAGCGGGAACACTGTTTTTGCCCCAGATGCTGCAGGCAGCTCAGGCGGCCCAGGCCGGATTTGAAGTGATCAAGGAGCGTCTCGCGGCATCGGAGAGCGATTCCGTCAGTCTTGGAGACGTGGTGATCGCGACCGTCCGCGGGGATATCCATGACATAGGCAAAAACATCGTCAAGGTGATCATGGACAACTACGGTTTCCACATGATCGATCTGGGAAAGAATGTACCGGCTGAGGAGATCGTCGATGTCGTGACGAAGAACGATATAAAGCTGGTCGGGCTTTCTGCGCTGATGACGACGACGCTGAAGAGCATGGAGGAGACTATCGATGCTGTCAAAGCAGCAGCGCCGGACTGCAGGATCATGGTCGGCGGAGCGGTGCTGACAGAAGATTACGCGAAAGAGATCGGTGCCGACTACTACTGCAAAGACGCGATGAAGTCAGTAGAGGCTGCGCAGGAAACATTCGGGGATCAGAGATAATAAGGGAGGACAATCAATGAACGGATTCAGAAACTGGATGGCCAGATATATGGTTGGAAGATACGGGAATGATGAGCTGAACCGGTTTTTGCTCATCGTATCTGCGATCCTGATCGTGATCGGGATCTTCGTTCCGCGGCACATACTCAATGTGCTCGTGGTGATATGCCTGATCATCGTATACTGCCGGATGTTTTCCAGAAATATTCCCAAAAGGCAGCAGGAGAACATGAAATACCTTGAGCTCAAAGCCAGGTTCACCGGCGGCAGACAGCCAAAGGGCAGCGGCAGGGGGAACGGGTCCTCGGGAAAGCCGGGCGGATCAGCCTTTGGAAAGAAAAAGAAACCGGCTCCCGGCAAGCGGATCTTCATATGCCCGAACTGCAAGGGCAGTCTGCAGGTGCCGGTGGGCGCCGGAAGGATCCGGATCCGGTGTCCTCACTGCGGCAGTGAGTTCGAAGAAAACGTATAAAATATAATTGACATCATAAGAAAATGGAGAAAAAGGTATGTTTAATTCAGTCGCGGAAGTAAAGCAGTTTATCGCAGAAAAGAACATCGAGATGATCGATTTCAAGATGGTCGATCTGGAGGGCAGATGGAGGCATCTGTCCATACCGGCGGAACGGTTCACCGAAAAGACCATGACGGACGGGATCGGTTTTGACGGATCCAATTACGGATACGCGCCCATCGAGAAGTCGGATATGGTGTTCATACCCAACCTGACGACAGCCATCGTCGATAATTTCGTCGAGGTCCCGACGATCACCATGATGGGAGACGTTTTCGTGATCGATGAGCCCGAGAACCGCCCCTTCGATCAGTATCCGAGAAATGTTGCGCTGGCCGCAGAGAAATATATGAGAGACCAGGGGATCGCCGATCAGATGATCGTCGGCCCGGAATACGAATTCTATCTGTTCGATCAGGTCGCTTACGCGGCCAGACCGGACGCGGTCTTCTGCCAGGTGGATACGACTCAGGCAGAGTGGAACACAGCCATCGAGGACGATATCCGGAACAAGGGGTATCAGGTCGGCCGCAAAAAAGGCTACCACGCGGATATCCCGCAGGATATCACCTACAACACCAGAGCCAAGATCTGTATGCGGATGGAGGAGTGGGGCGTCAAGGTCAAATATCACCACCATGAAGTGGGCGGCCCGGGACAGGTCGAGATCGAGGTCGAGCTGGGTGAGATGACCGAGATGGCCGACGCTACCATGATCGCGAAGTACGTCATCAAGAACACTTCCGTCGAGGACAACCGGACAGCGACGTTCCTGCCCAAGCCTATTTACGACGAGGCGGGATCCGGACTGCACGTCCACATGCAGCTGTTCAAAGACGGGAAACCGCTGTTTTACGGCGAAGAATATTCCCATCTCTCCAAGATGGCGATGCACTTCATGGGCGGCCTGCTGAAGCATTCGGCCAGCCTTTGCGCTTTCACCAACCCGTCGACCAATTCCTATAAGAGACTGGTGCCGGGTTTTGAGGCGCCGGTCACCGTCGGCTTCGCGACAGCCAACCGCAGCTCTGTCGTGCGGATCCCGGCTTATGCCAAATCGCCGGAGACCAAGCGGTTCGAACTGAGGAACCCGGACGGGACCTGTAACCCGTATTACGCTTTCGCGGCGATCCTGATGGCCGGCATCGACGGTATCAGGAACGAGATCGATCCGATCGAGAACGGCTGGGGGCCCTATGACTTCAATCTGTATACGCTGAATGAAGAGCAGAAGAAACTGGTGAAATCCCTGCCGACCAATCTGCTGGAGGCACTGAACGCGCTGGAGGCCGACCATGAATATCTGACTGCCGGAGGAGTCTTCCCTCAGGCGCTGATCGACCAGTGGATCGTGCGGAGAAAGAAAGACTTCGAGAAGGTCAATTCCATTCCGCATCCGGCGGAGTTCTCCCTGTACTACGATCTGTAGGCAGCAGTTTCCGCGACAGTCGGATATGACAATAAAGCCGCACCCTCGGGTTCGATTCTGAGGTGCGGCTTTTCTCGTTGTGGCCGTTTTTAAGGTTTGTTTTCTAGAGTTCGTTCTGCTCCATGATCCTGTAAAGCAGGGTGTAAAGCGTCTGAGCCTCATCGGGGTCCAGCTGTATGCAGCTGCCGACCTGCGTCGGGATATCGGCTGCCTGATCGCGCATGGCCCAGCCTTTGTCAGTCAGACTGACGATGACGACCCGTTCATCCTCGCGGCTGCGGGTGCGCGTGACGTATCCTGAGGACTCCATCTTCTTCAGAAGCGGAGTCAGGGTGCCGTTATCGAGGTGGAGCCGTTTGCCCAGAGTTCCCACCGGGATCCCGTCCTGTTCCCAGAGCACCATGAAGACGATGTACTGGGTGTAGGTGATGCCCAGTTTCTTCAGGTAGGGCGTATAGGCCCCGGTGATCTGCCGGGCACAGGCGTAGAGGGGAAAGCAGAGCTGGTTGTCCAGTTTCAGCTGGTCGTAATTCTTCGAAGCCATAGTCCTTTTGCCTTTCTTTATTGGGATCAGATCAGGGATGCGACGCATGCAGCGACGTCTTTCATGTCTGCGGTCGGCTCGAATCTGGCGACCACATTGCCTTCTCTGTCAACGACGAACTTGGTGAAGTTCCACTTGATGTCCGGGTTGTCTTTGTAATTCTTGTCGAACTTCTTGAGCATCGCGCCCATCATCATCGCTTTCGGGCCCTTGCCGAAACCGGCGAAACCCTGCTGGCTCTTCAGATAGTCATACAGCGGCAATGCGTTTTCGCCGTTGACGTCCGACTTCTTCATCTGCGGGAACTTCGTGTTGTAGTTCAGGGTGCAGAATTCGTGGATCTCATCATCTGTTCCCGGAGTCTGGCCGGCGAACTGGTTGCAGGGGATATCGATGATCTCCAGACCCTGATCATGGTAATCTTCATACATCTGCTCCAGGTCCTTGTAGTGCGGGGTGAAGCCGCAGCCGGTCGCGGTGTTGACGATCAGCATGACCTTGCCTTGGCAGTCCTTCAGGGATACTTCTTCGCCGGCTGGCGTCGGAACGGTGTAATCATAAATCGACATGGTGATTTCTCCTCTCTGTGTATGGATGTTGTTTAATATTTTACAAAATTATATTTGATACAATATAATAATAAACGAGACCACAGAGTTTGTCAATGACTTTTTTACAAAGCACCGATTCGGTGTTACAATACAACTATGAGTAAACGACTTAATTTCTGGTATGGAAGCATCTTTGGAACATATTGGATGATCTACGCGGTGGTCAGCAGCTTCGCGTCTGTGTTTATGCTGGCGAAGGGCTACACTAATGCGCAGATCGGCATGACTCTGGCGGCGGCCAATATCCTGGCGGTCGTGCTGCAGCCTGTGACGGCAAATCTGGCGGACCGTTCAGAAAAGATCGGAGCCATCGGGATCTCTCAGATCATGACGGTGATGATGATGGTATTCACCATCGGCATGTTCTGTTTCGGCGGGGGGA
>Ga0256405_10011666_pt1 | contig 11125 bp, 13 predicted proteins | sample RumenRJG_02DNA_FD_189096 | JGI IMG/M metagenome (GOLD analysis project Ga0256405, IMG submission 189096) | Bovine rumen microbial communities from Lethbridge, Alberta, Canada - RJG_02 | ecosystem: Host-associated > Mammals > Digestive system > Stomach > Rumen | place: Canada: Alberta...
TAGCCGCGGTTCAGGCTGCGCAGAATCTTCACCGTGTCCTTCTCGGCACACAAGTCGGCAAACACCCAGTGAAGCGGAGACTTCACATTGAGCGTCTGCACCTCAATCTCGTCGCCGTCGAAGGTCATCAGACTGGGTTTCACGCCGAAGGCACAAGCCTGGTCCAGACGCCCGCAGCGCGACGAGGTGCGCAGTTCGCCGACGTAGGCAATATTCATCTCGCCCAGCGTGTTGAGATTCAGATTATATAATAAATTGAACGCGCGCGCTACGAGCACACAGATGGCGGCACTCGACGACAGCCCCGACTTCATAGGCAGCGTCATCGACGTAATCTTGATGCGGACGCCGCCAACCTTGTACCACTCCAGCATATACGATGCCACACCGGCACAGTAGCAGAAGAAGGAGCCCGACTTGGCAATGCGCTTCAGCTCCTGCTCGTCCATGCGGCAGGCAAAGTCCTGCCACTGACCCTCTATCTCGGGAGCAACGCTCTGCACCTCGAAAATCGACGATTTCTCTACTTCGGCCATGATGCCCTGCTCAATACCTGTCACAATAGCCATACCGGGGGCTATGTCGGCATTCATCGTGCGGTAGTGGCCTGCCCAGTCGGAGTGTTCTCCAAACAGACAAAGACGTCCCGGAACAAACAATTTTATCATATCTCAGCGGTCTTTTTTAAATTATGTGTACAAAGATACGGAAAAAAAATATATTTTTGCCAATTTGTTTGGTAAATTTAATTATTTTGCCTATTTTTGCACCGTCAACAATAATTAATAACTCAAATCTTAAAACTTTATTGCCTATCGGAACATAAATACTTCATAACAAAACCAAAGACAAAATGAAGGAATTTGAAGGAATGACCAACGAAGCATTGGCATTACTTTACGTAGGAGGAAACAATAAAGCGTTTGACGAGTTATTAGCAAGAACTCAGTCAAGTTTGTTTGCATACATCATGTTTGTGGTGCGCAACGAGGACGTGGCCAACGACATCTTTCAGGAGACGTTCGTCAAGGTCATCACGCGGCTACAGGAAGGTCAATACACCGACTCCGGCAAGTTCTCCTTCTGGCTCACACGCATTGCCCACAACGTCATCATGGACTGGTACAGGGCGCAGCGGAGCGAGCATATCGTAGACCTGGCCGACGACAATGACCTGAGCAAGCTGAAGGGTCATGAAGTGCTGGACAATTTCCGTGAGAGCGAGATTGTCAACGAGCAGGTGATGGACGACGTGCGCCGCATGATGGAGACACTGCCCGCCTCACAGCGCGAGGTAGTCTACATGCGCTTCTATCAGCAGCTGTCGTTCAAGGAGATTGCCGAACTGACGGGCGTGAGCATCAACACCTCATTGGGACGCATGCGCTACGCCCTGATGAACCTGCGGAAGATGGCCAAGAAGCACCAGATAGAGCTGGCACTGGAGTACTAAAGACTACGAAGGCTGCGGATGGTCTCTTCGGGCGTAGGACTCTTGAAGACGTAGCTGCCAGAGACGAGCACGTCGACACCAGCCTCCACAAGTCGCGGAGCCGTCTCGCCCTGCACGCCGCCGTCGACCTCAATCAGTGCCTTGCTGCCGCTCTCGCTGATGAGCTGGCGCAGTTGGCGGGCTTTCTTCAGCGTGTTCTCGATAAATTTCTGTCCGCCGAACCCCGGGTTGACGCTCATCAGCAGCACCATGTCGACATCCATGATGATGTCTTCGAGCAGCGCGACGGGCGTCGAGGGATTCAGCGTCACGCCGGCCTTCATGCCGGCATCGTGAATCTCCTGTACCGTGCGGTGCAGATGGTCGCAGGCTTCGAGATGGACGTTCATCATCATGGCTCCCAGCTTAGCCGTCTGACGGATATAGCGCTCGGGCTTCACTATCATGTAGTGAACATCGAGCGGTTTCTTACACAGCGAGGCAACGGCTTCCAACACGGGGAAGCCAAACGAGATGTTGGGCACAAACACGCCGTCCATCACATCCAAGTGAAGCCAGTCGGCCTCACTACGGTTTATCATTTCTATGTCGCGGTCGAGATGCAAAAAGTCGGCTGCAAGCAACGAAGGTGAAACTAATGCCATTTCCTTAACTCCTTAACTTCTTAACTCCTAATTCAGACAATACGCCTGTCCGTTCTTCACGCGATAAGTGTAGGCAAAGTCCTTAATGAATTGCAGCGTCCGTTCGCTTGGTGTCAATCCCTCGCTCATCGAGGCCACTGTGTCAACAATCTGTTGGGTAGATATTTGCATAGGCTGTCATGTTTTAATTGATGTTTATATCATTGAAACGCGACAGCCATGCCATTTATTATATCATCTGACAAAATAATTTTCTATATCCTTCGTACCGTTGAGAAATGCCGCTGCATCCATCCGCTTTTTGCCCGCCAGCTGCAACTCGTCAATCTGCAGCAGACAGTCGGCAGCAGCGACGTACAGGTGCTTACGGTCGGCGACGATACGCCCCACTCCATCAGCCTTGCGGTCGGTCTTCGTCGTACGGAAAATCTTCAGCACCGTCTCCCGGCCCTGAGCGTCGACGAGTGTTGTCCATGCTCCCGGGTACGGACTTAGGCCGCGCACGAAGTCGTAGACGCGCTTCGCCGGCTGCTGCCAGTCTATCCGGCACGTCTCCTTGAAAATCTTTGGCGCCGTTTTATATTGACCATTGAACATTGAACATTGAACATTGTCTTGCGGCGTGCTTTCAGGATGGCCGTCGGCAGCAACGATGCGCTCCAGGGTCTGCAGACAGATGTCGGCTCCCAAGTGCATCAGTCCGTCGTAGACGTACTCCACGTCGGCATCGTCGGGTATGGCAAACGGCAGCTGCATGATGATGCGCCCCGTGTCAATGTCGTGATCCAGGAAGAACGTCGTCACCCCCGTCTCCGTCTCACCGTTGATGACCGCCCAGTTGATGGGGGCGGCTCCACGATACTGCGGCAGCAGGGCAGCGTGTACGTTGAACGTGCCATATTCGGGCATCGCCCACACCACTTCGGGCAGCATACGGAAGGCGACAACCACCTGCAGGTTAGCGTCGTACGACCGCAGCGCGTCTACAAAGGCGGGGTCTTTCATCTTCTCCGGCTGCAGCACGGGCAGTCCATGTGCCAATGCATACTGTTTCACCGCCGACGGCTGCATCTCCGTCTGGTGTCTTCCCACTGGTTTGTCGGGCTGTGTCACCACCGCCACAACATGATACTGGTTTTCCACCAGAGCCTTCAGGGTCTCCACAGCAAACTCTGGTGTGCCCATAAACACGATTCTCAAGTCTTCTTTCGTCATACGTTCCTTGCTATTGTTATTATTCATGTCTGCTTTCGTCTATTCGGAAATGTTCTGCAAAGGTACGAATAATTTCTGAAACGAGCAAAAAAATCACGGCGGAGGAGTGGCAGACGGAATAAAGCAAGTATATTACGGATAAATGATTATTCACTCGTGTCTGTTAAAAACTCTCGAAACGCCGATGTACAAAGGGCTGGACGTGTCTCGTATCGTGGGCATGAGTTGTTATTCGTTTTAGGGTTAGATTGTTTGTTAGAGGTAAAGAGGGGGGGGCGGTAAAAATTACTTGTCGATGTAATGTTCCTCGGCTTGAACTACAAGCACCGTGACGCGGTCGTCGTAGATGTCGTATATGATGCGGTCGTGGGCTGTGATGTGGCGTGAATAGGTCACGTCATTTCCTCCGACAAGTGCTTCGGGGTGGCCCAGACCTGTGCGGGGATGCTGCATGATGTCCATCAGAATCTTCGTCGCCTTCTTGAAGAGCTGAGGGTTGGACTTCTTCCACTTGCGCAACGTCCGGTCAGCCTCCTTGGAGTACTCAATCGTGTAGGTCATAGGCTGTCGAAATATCGCTGCATCTCCTCAGGGGTGCTGCATTTGATAGTCTCACCCTTGGCATATTCGCGGCGAGCCTTGTTGATGGAGCGGCGCATGGCGGGGGTGATGGTGTGGTCATCACTGATGGTGGCGGTACGCACTGAGGCTATGCCGCGTATCATTTTCAGTGCCCGCTTGATATCGGCCACGAGCGCATTGTCTTCCAGCGTCACTATTATTTGGGATGTCTGTGGTAATGTCATTGTTGCCATGATAAATACGTATTTATATGATATCTCGGCTGCAAAGGTACAAAAAATAATTCAAAAAACCGCATTTGGAGAGGATATTAACACGATTCCCCACACTAAAGTGTGCGTTTTGTCAAGAGAAACGCTATATTGAGGATGGGAATAGTCCCAGAAAACAATTAAATTCTATTAAAATGATTTTTTCGGTTAAGCTATCCCTATATGTATTTAGAATATAGAGTTGTCGGCTGAAGCCGATTAAGAATTAAGAGGTAAGGAGGTTGAGAGGCCGTGACGTTTTCACGAGAGGCCGTGAAATTTTTCTCTAAGGCCGTGAAATTTTCACGAGCGGCCGTGACGTTTTTCGGTGGGAACTCCCATCAGCCACGTCAAATTCGTTTTATGATTTGTCTCATCATGCTTGTAAATATATAATTGTTATAACCGTAAATGAACCCTCACCTCTCGCACCTCTCACACCCGCCTTAGGTGCGGGAGGTGTGGGAGGTGTGGGTTGTTTTCTCCTTGTCCCTATTATAATACGCGCGCGAGCTGCCGCAGGCGCCACACCTCTCACTTCTCACCTCTCACCTCTCACTTCTCCCTGGGATCATGGGGACAGGTTGTTTGAAGTGAATTCAACGAATTCATTCAAAAACCTGTCCCCATGATCTTTCTTTTTCAAAAATTCTAGAGGGAGCATCGCTGCGACCTCCAGAATCTCCCGGGTACGAATTCTTACTTTATTATTCTAAAACTTAATTCTTCTTTCTACTTGAACATGGTTTGCTTCATCATCTTCTGCACATCGGCAGGCGTATTCTTTGTCTTGCAGCAGTCCAGGATGTATTTCACCACCTTGTCGGGCAGGCTGACTTTCTTCCAGATGTCGTGGCGTTTCATCCACGTGCCCTTCGTCGTGGTCTTGTCAACCCAGACGATAGCATCCTTGATGGCGGGGCGTCCCATTTCTGAGTACATGCCGTTCTTCAATGAATAGGTACCATACTCGTGGGGCATCACCACGACCTTTCCTTCCTTGGTCAGGGCAAGCTCTGCACAGGCATATTCGCCGTCGGCCCCATAGTACTTGAACTGTGTATAGCCAGTCTCCTTGCCACACAAGGTCTTCTTCTCGCCCTCCCACTGCATGGACTCCATAACCCACGTGCCGACGATCTCCTTGTCGTCAACTTTCACGTTCTGTGCGCTCACCTGCATGGCTCCTATCAGTGCCATTGCCATTACTAACATTGCTTTTTTCATAAGTTTTACGTTTTTAATTTGGTTAGACATTGAGTTTTGTCGGTGCAAAATTACAGGCTTTTCGCAGTTCCGCCAAGTTTTTGATTTTGCATTCACTTTGCAATGTGTTTGCATCTTGCTTGCACTTAGAAGGAAAGGATGAATTCATCCCATTCCTTGGCTCCGCCCTTGCGTTCGAAAACCTTCTTGTAGAGGCGGCTGCGCACAGTGCTGATGGTGCTTGCATCACGTGCAAGTACAACGGCCATATCCGACGGTGCAATCCTGAGTTTGATGAGCAGACAGACCTGATATTCCAGTTCCGACATCGTATAGAGTCCACGCAGTTGACTGATGAATCCAGGATACACCCTACGTACCTGCCCCTCTATGTCCTGCCAGTCTTCGTCTTTCATGCGATGACCAGTGCCTATCCGCTTTTGCAGCGTCAGATACTCGTCGCTTTTGAAGTAGGCCGTCTCCACCGACTCTATCGCCAGTCTGACGACTTGCGGACGCCCCCGCTGCACCTCCAGAATCTGTTGCAATTGCAACTGAAGCTTACGCTTGTCCTTCCTGCTATCGTAGGCTATCCGCGCAATAAGCAACAGCAGAACGACGATGACGATAGTCGAGAAGATGAACCCGTGTATCACGTTGGCCTGCCGTCGCTCCTTGGGCGAAAGCACATAGCTCTGTCGTTCGCGCTCGTCGTCCCTTCGAGCCAAGTCTGCCTCCATGATTTCCCTGATGTCTGTGCCCCATTCCGTGGCAATATCGTTGGACAGGCGCCAAGTGTACAGAACCCCGCTATGCTGGATGACGAGAGTCGAGTCGTCTGCCACCGTCAACGGTCGCGGGTCGTCGCCTTCCAGATACAGATGCTCACCGTGTCCTTTGTCAATCAGTCTCACGGGAGTCTGTTCGATGGGCCTTATAATCAGTCCCGACTTCGTTCGCGTCAGCCGACATTGGTACATTACGCTGTCGCCGTCGTACAGCCGAAGCTGCGTTCCTGTTGTTTCCGAATACTTCTCCGTGTATCCGACGGGACGATCCATCTGCTGCAATACCCATGCCCCTTGCAGGGTATACGCCTTGTCGTCCTTGCTGTCACTGCATCCAGCCAACAGACATACGGCCATCAATACGAGTATTTGTTTCATTGCTATCCGTTTTTACCTGCAAAGGTAACAAACAAAATACAAAGTGCGTCCATCCGCCGCTTTGCATTTTGTTTGCATTAGCCTTAAGGCAGCTATTTTCCAAAGAAGACGCGACAATCTCCCCGCTAATCCTCCGACATGTCATGTACCATCTTGCGATAGAGGGTGTATAGACGCTGGCGCGAGATGTAGCCCTTCAGGTGGTTGTCGGTGTCGACGACGGGAAGCCACTCGGCGCCTGTACGGTCGAAGGTCTTCATGACACTCGTCATGGGTGCCGAGTCGAGCAAGGTGGCTACGGGAGCCTCCATGAGCTGAGTTGCGGTGAAGTGGTGGTAGAGTTCGATGCGGAACATTACCTTGCGGATGTGTACGATGTCGACCTCGCCTAACAAGGTGCCGGCACCGTCGGTGACGGGCAGCACACGACTGCGGCTGCGGCTCACCTTGTTGACAATCTGTCCCAGCTCCATATCGGGCTAGACAGCCATAAAGTCGCGCTCGATGACGGAGTCGAGGTTCATCAGCGTCAGGGCTGCGTGGTCAGTGTGGTGGGTCAGCAGTCGGCCCTCCTTGGCCAGTCGCGCACCGTAGATGCTGTGAGGCTCGAAGATGATGATGGTAAGGTAAGACGATACGGAGACAATCATCAGCGGCAGCAGCAGACTGTAGCCGCCGGTGAGTTCGGCAATGAGGAAGATGCCCGTCAGCGGGGCGTGCATGACGCCCGACATGACGCCAGCCATACCCATCAGCGCGAAGTTCTTCTCCGGCAGATAGACGCCCACCTGCTCCATGTTCCACAAGCGTGAGAAGAGGAAGCCGGTGAAGCAACCGATAAACAGCGAGGGAGCGAACGTTCCGCCACAGCCGCCGCCACCGTTGGTGGCCGAGGTGGCAAAGACCTTGAGGAGCAGCACGAGGGCAATATAGGGTATGAGCATCGCCGTCTGTCCGGCAAAGAGCGAGTTGTCGAGGATGTGGTTCCAGTCGGCCTCCGTCCGTCCGTTGAGCAGCAGGTTGATGCTCGAATAGCCCTCGCCGAAGAGTGGCGGCAGGAGGAAGATGAGCAGGCTGAGCATGGTGCCGCCGATGGCCAGACGGACGTATGGTCTGTCCTTATAGCGGGCAAAGATGCCCTCGGCAAAGCCCATCGTGCGGATGAAATAGAGCGACACGAGGCCGCAGGAGATGCCCAACAGCAGACACGCCGGCACGCGCTCTACCGTCCACAGGTTGTCGAGGTGGAAGGTGAACAGGGCGGCGTCGCCACTGAAGATGTAGGTGAAGCAGGTGGCCGTGACACAGCTGACGAGGATGGGCAGCAGCGACGACATCGTCATGTCGATGAGCAGCACCTCGAGGGTGAAGACCAGACCGGCGATGGGGGCCTTGAAGATGCCCGCAATGGCACCGGCGGCTCCACAGCCGACGAGCGTCATCAGCGTCTTACGGTCCATGTGGAACAGCTTTCCCAGGTTCGAGCCTATGGCCGACCCCGTCAGCACGATAGGCGCCTCAGCACCCACGGAGCCGCCAAAGCCGATGGTAATAGCCGAGGCGATGACCGACGACCAGCAGTTGTGCGACTTCAGGCGTGAGCGGTTCGAGGAGATGGCATAGAGGATGCGGGTGATGCCGTGAGATATCTCGTCGCGTACGATGTAGCGCACGAAGAGCGACGTCAGATAGATGCCGATGACGGGATAGACGAGATAGAGCCAGTTGGCCGACGACTTCGAGAACTGCGACGTCAGCAGGGCCACGATGAGGTTGATGATGCTGTGCAGCGTGAAGGCGGCAACAGCCGACAGCAGGCCGACGACGAATGCGAGAATGAGCAGGAACATCTTGTCGCTGACGTGCTCTATACGCCAGTTGTGCAGCCTCGACTGCCACGAGAGTTGTCCTGTTTCTTCTAATACCTTATCCATTGTGCGGCAAAATTACACAAAAATGGTGACATGGCCAAATGATTGAGCCTGAAATTAACTATTGACGTGCAATAGCTGACGCAACGGTATAGGCCGTTGTCCAGGCAGCCTGGAAGTTGAAGCCGCCGGTGACGCCGTCGATGTCGAGCACCTCGCCGGCGAAATAGAGACGAGGGACGTGGCGGCTCTCGAGTGTCGCGGGGTTGACGCTGCCGAGGGCTACGCCGCCGCAGGTGACGAACTCATCGCGAAACGCCGCCCGCCCGCTGGTGGTGTACTGGTCGTTGACGAGGGTATTCGTCAGGCGGTTCAGTTCCTTAGCGTTCAGGTTCTGCCAGCGGTTCTGCGCTCGCGCGGCGAGGGTCTTCTGCAACAAGTACTCCCACAGACGGGCGGGGAGAGCGAAGGGGCGCACCGTCTGCAGCTGTTTCTGCGGCTGACGGCTCATCAGCGACTGCAACTCGCCGAGTACCTCCGGTTCGCGACGTCCCGTCCAGTTGACGGCAAGGGGCACCTGATAGGCGTTCTCACTTAGATAACGAGCGGCATAGCTGGAGAGCCGCAGGACGGCCGGACCGCTGACGCCCCAGTGGGTGACGAGCAGCGATCCGTCGGCACGCAGCTTCGTGCCCGGTATGCCGACAGTGACGCCGTCAACGACAGTGCCCATCAGACCATGCAGCACGGTATCGTCGATACTCAGCGTGAAGAGCGAGGGGACGGGAGCCGCTATCTCATGGCCGGCATCAGCCAGCCACTGCAGCCCCTCAAGGCGCGGTGAACCGCCAGTACAGACGGCCACAAAGTCGTAATCGGTCAGCAGCGTGTCGAGACGTTGCACGCGCACGCCCGTACATATTTTTATATCATGGCGGCGGGCTTCGTAGAGGAAACTGTTGATGATGGTATGTGAGTCCTGCGAGGCAGGAAAGACGCAGTTGTCGGCCTGTGTGGTCAGGCGCACACCGTGACGCTCAAACCACTGGTAGGCATCGCGATGGTCGAACTGTTTGAAAAGGCGCTTCAGCAGACGGTGGCCACGCGGATAGACTTGCGACAGGTCGCTAACGTCGGCAAAGGAATTGGTACCGTTACAGCGGCCTCCGCCAGAAACCTCAACCTTTGCCAGCACACGCTGGCTGCGCTCCAAGATGGTGACATCCATAGCGGGGAGCATCTCCTTCAGGTTTATGGCTAAGAAGAACCCCGCAGCCCCTCCGCCAACGATTGCCGTCCGCATCGGTCTACTTGCGAATAATCGTCACTTCACCGCCTCGTCCCAGTTTGATGATGCTCGACGGCTGATGGGGCTGATGCTCCTGGCGTCGGCTCCAGCAGACATAGTCTACAGCCTCGATGATGCGAGGGTCAATATCGCGATAGTTCTGCGCTGCCGGTTCGCCGCTGATGTTGGCCGACGTCGAAACGACAGCTTTCTGGAAACGGTAGCACAGCTCCTTAGAGAACGGCTCCTGCGTGATGCGTATGCCTATCGAGCCGTCGGCGGCAATGAGGTTGGGCGCCAGGTTGACGGCCCCGTCGAGGATGAGCGTCGTCGGACGGTCGCAGCAGTCGATGAGCTGCCAGGCCACGTCGGGCACGTCGCGGACATAGCGTTGCAGGCGAGCGTCGCTGTCGACGAGACAGATGAGCGCCTTCGAGTCGTCGCGCTGCTTGATGGCATAGACCTTCTTCACAGCCTCAGCATTCGTGGCGTCGCAGCCGATGCCCCAGACGGTGTCCGTCGGGTAGAGTATCACCCCACCCTTTCGCATCACCTCGACAGCCCGTTTGATATCTTCTTCGCGTGTCATAGTCTACCAGTCTTCGTCCTCGTTGCCTACAATACCGTTCTTCAGAGCCTCCTCCACCTTGTCGATGATGGCGTTGGAGTAGGCGTGGGTCATCACGAGCGCCTTGGCGCAGGTACGCTTCTGGGCGTCCTTCGGCACAAAGGGATAGTGCTTGGCTATCTCCCACTGCTCGTCGTAGAGGCGGCGGTCGGTGGCATCGTTCTTCATGCGCTTGCCGTCGCTGCGATAGTTGCGGTTGTCCTTGTTCTGGCGGCTGTCGTCGAGTAGTCCTCCCAGCCAGCCGGCATCCTCAGCCTTGAGGATGTCGTAGTTCTGCACGGTATAGGTGACGCGGACGCGCCCCTCCTTGATGTCGAGGCGGATAACCGGCGTAATGTTCACCACGTAGCGGTTCAGGGTTCCCGTATGGTCGGCAATGGCATCGATGGTCGACGAGATGATGATGCAGCCAGCCTCCTTGTCGTTGAGCGTGATGGCCTGCTTGTCCTTGAAGGTGGCCGTAGCCCAGTAGTTCAGGGCCACGTAGAGCTGCTGCTTGGTCTTGCCCGGAGCTTCTATCACCTGCTGATAGGTGAGCGACTGGTTCTTGTCGAGTGTCAGACTGCTGGCCAGATTGGCGGCGGCGTCGAGCCACTTGTCGCCATACTTACTCTTAGCATACTTCTCAAGGTCGGCGGCTTTCATGACTTGCGCCTGAAGAGTTGTCGTACCGAGGAACGCCATGATGACGGCTAATGCCCAAAGTCTTGTCTTCTTCATATTAATCATTTGCTGTTAAAATTCTGATGTGAAATGGAACTGTATGTGTTCGAAGTCCTGCTGCGCCATAGAGAGCACGTAGCCGGAGTCGGCCAGAAAGA
>Ga0256405_10011667_pt1 | contig 11124 bp, 15 predicted proteins | sample RumenRJG_02DNA_FD_189096 | JGI IMG/M metagenome (GOLD analysis project Ga0256405, IMG submission 189096) | Bovine rumen microbial communities from Lethbridge, Alberta, Canada - RJG_02 | ecosystem: Host-associated > Mammals > Digestive system > Stomach > Rumen | place: Canada: Alberta...
TTACTGTTTCTGACCATGAAAACTATGTTCTTCCTACTACTTTAGTTGATCGTAGTGCTCAGAAACATGATTATGAAGAAGGTGGCGCATCAGGTCTTGATGATATGACACCTGTTGCAGGTTATGACCCAGGCAATTATGATGTTCGTGAATTCCCATTCATTATGATTAATGATAAACCAATTCCAACATTTGATAGTGTTCTTGTTGATTATTATGTTGCTCGTAAGGCTGGCGCAACTCAGATTGAAATTACTGCTGATAAATTTGGTGGCAACTATTATCTTGAGGCTGAGACACTTTTCCGTAACCAAGATGGTCAGGATATGCCTGCTGAATTTGTAATTCCAAACTGCAAGGTTCAGTCTAACTTTACATTCACAATGGCAAATAGTGGTGATCCTAGTACCTTTACATTTACTATGGACGCATTCCCTGATTATACTCGTTTTGACCATACTCATAAGGTTTATGCTGCAATTCAAGTTATTGAAGATGTTATTGATAGTGATCTCCACCGTCATAGCACAAGCCATGAACCAAGCCATGATGGTCTTGAGTGGTTTTAATGCGCAAGTTTTTTAATTAAAAATTTTTTTTAAAAAGGAGGAAACTTTTTATAAGTTTCCTCCTTTTTCTTTTTTTTATTTCGTCAGAGAAAGGAAGTGAAATAAATATAATATGGCTTATAAACAAGATACTTAGGGTTTTATGGCTGCTGCAATTAGAGAAGGAAGGTCTAATGAGTTAGTAAAAAGATTTTCTGATGCTAAATATATGGATAAATTATAGCAATTTAAGAAAACATTAATAAATAATTAGAATAAATTAAATAATGCGTATAAAAAATTAAATAAAAATACTATTAAATTATTTGAAGATTCAGGAGGCATTTTAGATCAAATTGAATCTATAATTGCAGAATATGGTTTAAATAATATGGAATCTATTGAACTATTAAGAGAAATATTATAGAAAGATTATATGCAAGATGAATTTTCTCAAGATGAATTAGATTTTATTGAATTATATATTCAAACAAAATTAGAATTTTTTAATATTTCTGATGAATTATAGTCAGATAATGCAAATATAATTGGTACTAATCCTTAGAATTAGTACTATGGTATTTTTTTAGATAATATTCAAGGTAATGATGGAGAAGAATTTAGTAAATTTATGTAGTTAACAAGACAATAGTATGATGATTTTGAAAAAGCTAATCCAGATTTATTTACAAGAAGAGCAAATGGAAAATATGAATTAAAATTAGGACAAGTTTCAGTGAATGATGTATATGGACGTATGCAATCTATGTTTGGAGATGTTCCAGATATTTTAGATCAAGTTTATGCTGCATCTTCTAAGCAAGGTAAATAGTATTAGCTTTAGACTCGTACAATATATAATTTTTTAAAATCAAATGCTAATACTTTAGTTGATAAAAATAATAATATTTTAAATGATACTGTTATAAAAAATAGTAGATAGTTAGAATTATTATTTGATAAAGATTTAATTAGTAATATTCAATCATTAGCAATGTCATCTACAAAAATAAAAGATAATAAATTAATATTAGATAAAACATAGGTAAATAATATTTTTAAAACTTTAGATTTTAATAAATATTAGCATGAGAATTTAGGAGGTTTAGTTGGTGGAGATTTATAGTTTGCTCGTAATGGTGAACAATATGATTATTAGATAAAATATAAAGGTACGAATATGCCTTGGAATGGTCGAACTTATAATGGTGTAATTAATCATATTAATACATATATCCAAACTGGTCAAAAATTTATGTCAGATCCAACATAGTTGACTAATTTGGCAGAGGGTCTTATGAATGAAGACTAGTTTTTAAATTATTTAGATGCATCTCCAACGGCATATACAGCAATGGAAGAAATTAGTTATTAGACTGTAGTAGATAGCTTTATGACAGAAATGGATGGTTTAGAAATTGTAATTGAATAATTTTTTATTTGACAATTCTTAAAAAATATTTTATAATAAAATTACTTATAAGTAGAGACAAAGGAGACTGATATATAATGGCTAAAATAGCTTTTACAAAATTATCTCTTTCTAAAAATACTTCAGTAAAAGAAGTTGAATGGAAAGATCAAAAAATAGAAGTAAAACAATATCTTCCAGTAGGAGATAAATTAGATTTGATTTCAAGGATTGTAAATTATTCTGCTGATGAGCATGTTTTTTATAATCCTTGTAAAGTTGAAATTTTTGAACTTATTGAAATTATTCTTGCCTATACAAATCTTAATCTTACAGATAAATAGTAGGAAGATATTTTAAAATTATATGATTTATTCGTTAGTTCTGGATTTGCTGATGCAATAAAAGATGCTATTCCAGAAGAAGAAATTAATTATCTTGATGATGGCATTTGGGCAACTATAAAAGAAATTTATAGATATAGAGATTCTTTTATGGGAATTATGGAGCAAACATAGGCAGATTATAAAAATCTTGATTAGGAAGTAACTGATATAGAAAATAAAATTTCTAATCCAGAAAATCTTACATTATTAAAAGATGTAGTAACCAAGTTAAATTAATCTTACTATTTTATTTTTAAAATAATAGTAGGAATATTGAACATTTAATGCGATAGGAATATTCCTATCGCTTTTTCTTTTTATATATAAAAAGTTTTTTTAGAGAGAAAGGAGACATTTGAGTTATGCCAATGAAACCAATTACAGTAAAAGCTAATTTTTAGCTTGATACTAGCGCTGCTAGAGCGCAACTTTAGGGATTATAGAGAGAACTTTCTTCTGTTACTAAAGGCGCAACTATGAATCTTGGTATGACAGAAGAAATTACAAATGCAGTAAAATAGGCTGAATTATTAAAATAGATTTTAAGAGAAGCTACAGATATAGGAACAGGTAATTTTGATTTAAGCAAATTCACTTAGGCTATGAATCAAAATATGACTTCTATTCAAAAATTTAAAGAAAGTTTAGCTTCATTAGGTCCAGAAGGCGAAAAAACGTTTAATAGTTTAGCTAATACTATTGCTTCTGCTTAGGTGCCATTAAAACGTACTAGTCAAGGGGTATAGGAATTAATGACGGCTTTTGGAAATACTATGCGTTGGTAGGCAACTTCTATGGCTATGCATAAAATGGTAGGGACAATTTAGTAGGCTTATAATTATGCATAGAATTTAGATAAATCATTAACAAATATTTCAATTGTTACTGGGCATAATGCAGATTATATGCGTAACTTTGCTAGAGAAGCAAATAAAGTAGCATAGGCCTTATCTGCCTCAACTCTTGAATATACTAATGCTTCTTTAATTTATTATCAATAGGGTTTAGGAGATAAAGAAGTTGCAAAAAGAGCAGAAACAACTTTAAAATTAGCAAAAGTAACAGGTGAATCAGCCAGTAAAGTATCTCAATAGATGACTGCTGTTTGGAACAACTTTTCAAATGGAGTTGATAATCTTGAGCGTTATGCTGATGTTATGGCAGCTTTAGGTGCAACAACGGCATCTAGTTCTAGTGAAATTGCAAAAGGTCTTGAAAAATTTGCTTCTGTTACTAAGACTATTGGTTTAAGTTATGATTATGCAGCAAGTGCATTAGCAACTGTTACAGCTCAAACTCGCCAAAGTGCTGATAGTGTTGGTACAGCTTTTAAAACATTATTCTCTCGTCTTGAATCTTTAAATCTTGGTGAAACATTAGATGATAGTGTTACATTAAATAAATATTCAGAGGCTCTTCTTAAGGCTGGCGTTAATGTTATGGATGTTAATGGCCATCTTAAAAATATGGATACTATTCTCGATGAATTAGGTAATTAGTGGAATAATTTAAATAAAGCTTAGTAGGTAGCTTTAGCACAGACTGTTGGTGGAGTTCGTAATTATACATCTCTTATTACTTTAATGGATAATTGGCAAGATTTTTAGAATAATGTGGTTACTTCTCAACTAGCTGAAGGAACACTTTAGTAGTAGGCCGACATTTATGCTAAATCTTGGGAAGCAGCTTAGCAACGTGTAAAAACAGCTAGCCAAGGAATTTATGATACTTTAATTAGTAGTGATTTTTTTAAAGGTTTTAATAATGCTTTTGCTGGTATATTAAATTAGGTAAATGATTTAGGAAAACATTTAGGTACTGGTGGTAGTTTAGCAGGTTTAATGGCATTGACTGGTTATTTTGCTGGAGATAAAATAGCTGGTAGATTAGATAATGCAGCAGTTAATTTTTTAGGTAGTACAAGATATGGACAAGCAGCTAGTGCAAGGGCAAAAGCAGAAACTTTTGCAGATATGAGTCGTGCAATTAGTCTTAATGGAGATCAGCTTGATACACGTCGTTTGAATGTTTTAGATGCTACTGCTGATGCTTGGAAAGAATACGCAAGAGTCGTTAATAATAATGGTAGACATGGCAATGCATATATTAGTTAGCCTGCTATGTAGGGTTATTATAATTAGTTGTCTACTCTTACAGAAAGAGGATTAGCAGCTATGAATCTTAGCGTAGATGCTAAAACAGCTATTACTACAAGATAGAATATTGATGCCAAAGCGTATCAAGATTTAGCTCGATTAGGTAGTAAAACAATAACAGGACAAAAACGACCAACAATTAATACTTCAGGAATTATTGATATATTAGATTCAAATGGAGTAACTTAGGGATAGTTAAATGGTATTGCTTAGCGTAAAGTATTATTAAATTTCTAGGAACAATTAAATTCTGCTAGCTCTCCAGCAGCTAGACGTGGCATAATAGCAAATATGCAAAGATATGTGGATTCTGGGTTAAATTAGAGTGTTAAAAATACAGGAGAAGCAATTTTAAAAGAGCTTAATTCAAATCCAGATGGAGTTGTTACTTCAGATGCTGCTAAACTATTTGGCGCTTTATCATAGCAAACAGAGCGAATGTAGGGTGGTGTTATAACTAGAGCTTTTAATATTGGTGTCCATAATAGAGCAGATTTATTTAAAGGGGCTGATGGAAAAACAGTCCAAACAACAGTAGCTGGAATGGTTGATGCACGTGTTAATGAAGCAGTAACTGATTTAACAGCAGGATTAGCTGTTGAAGGTGTTCGAGATGGTATGGAATAGTTAAAACCTGATTAGACTATTAAAGAATATAAAGGAATTCGTGGAGCTATTTAGTACTGGCGAGATACAAAAGGACAAGCAATTAAAGATAGAGCAATTAATGGCTTAAAAGCAAGATAGTATGATGAAAAAGATTCTGAAGGTAATGTAATAGGATAGAAATATTATACTCAAACTACTGGGGAATTTATAATGCAAACTGCATAGGTTTTTAATACATTATCAATGGCTACTAGTAGTTTTTAGTCTTCTCTCGATTCTTTATCATAGGGTACATTAACAGCCAGTCAAGCTTTAGGAACATTAGGATCTGGAGCAATGGCTATAAGTACATTATCTTCTACTTTATTTAATAATAAAAAATTAACCAATGCTTTTGGTAGTATGGCAGGTGGTTTTTTACCAAATTTATATTAGAATTTAGGAAGTACTGCTTTAGGAAGTAAATTAGGATTAGGAGCAGAAGGTGTACTAACTGCAGGGGGGGCTTTAACATCACTTGGAGCAGCTATACCAATTGCTTTAGCTGTTAGTGCATTAGGAATAACTGCTAAAGAATATCAAGAATATAAACGAAATACTAGTGAAGCTCGTTTATCTCGAGCTAATGAAAGTAAAATAGCTTTATCAGCATTATCTAAAGAAAATAAAAATAAAGCAGATAATTATTTATCTGTAGTAAGTTCATAGTAGCAGTCTTATAATAAATTATTAGGGCTATAGCCAGGAACTACTGCTTATACTAGTTAGTTATTATCCAGTAATGCTCAAGCATAGGAATTAATAGATACATATAACTTATAGGCTGGTAAAGACTATAATATTGATGAAAATGGGGCTTATTACTTTTCTGCTGAATAGATAAGAAATAGTGATGAGCAAATTAGAGATCAAGCTAATTAGTCTATGTTATTATCTTAGTTAGCTAATGATAGAATTTACTAGTTATAGGATTATGCAAATGATTTAAGCGCTAGACCATATGGAATGATTGAAGCTATGAAAAGTCGTAAAGTCACTCTGTATGGAAGTGAATCTTTAACATAGTCTGAGATAGATAATAAATTATCTACAGAAGAAAAAATGTAGTATTTAGTAATGAGTCCTGAAGAATATGCTAAAAAAGTTACAGGAAAAGATTCTGGTAATGCATATAATAGAGAAGTAGCTGCAATGCGTAAAGATCAGTTAGAATTATAGGGATATATTACTGCTGAGCAAAGAGCACAAAGTAGTTACTAGTCTTCATTAAATGCTTATATTAGTACTCAAGAAAATATTACAGATGCATAGAGAGTCGCTATTAATTTATTAGGTGAAAATTCTACAAAATAGAGAGAATATCAATCTGAATTATATAGGCTAAGTAAAGATGATTTAAAAAATATCAAGAAAAATGGTAAATATTTAGAAGTAGGGCAATTACAAAAAGAATATTTAGCTCATTCTGATATTTATAATTTACCATTGGATCGTAGTTTAACTAATGATTAGTTAGGAGCTATGATGGAATCTCTCTAGGCTCAGTATTATATGAAATAGTAGATTGAAGAGATTATTGAAGATTATGGTTTAGAAAATACAGATATTTCTGCTTATTCAAATTTAACTTCAATGTCTTATGATTCATTTAATAAAATGATTACTGAGCATAATGGAGCAGAATATTAGAATTTAAATATTATGGCTTTAAATAAGTAGGCAACTGCTTAGGAAAATTTAGCTTAGGCTCTTTTACATAATACAAATCTTTAGGATACTAATTTTAGAGAACAATCACGATTAATTCAAGAAACATTAAATTTATCAATTAATTAGCAAGAAAATTTAGCAAATTATATTAATAATTTTGGAACTAATTTTGGAGATAATACTGGTAAAGCTATTTATGATGCTTTAACTGCTAATGGTACAGAATGGAATTCTCAATTTTATGAAGCATTATAGAATATTTCTACTTCAAGTAATATTGCTAGTGTTGCAGATTTAACTTATCAATCAACTCTTACTAAAAATGCTGATTTATAGCAATCAATGGAAAATTTGCGTAAAGCAATGATTGCTGATATAGAAGATCGCGGTGGATTAGCAAAAGCATTATTTACATCTTCTGATTTTACAAAAGTTTTTGATTCATTATCTGAATAGTATAAAGCAACAGGTTCAATTACTGCATAGAATATTGCAGATTTGGCTAAGAAGAATGATATAATTGGACAATATATGCGCGCTAGTGGGAGCAATGAACAAACAGTTGCTGATTTAATGGAAATGGTTGCTTCAGGAGACATTGGTACTGAAGGTATTACGCCTGCATTAGAACATTTCGTTTAGAATATGAATGGATCAGAGGGCGCACAGCAAGAAGCATTAGATACTTTAGAAAATTATGATTTTAGTGATTCAATCACTACTTTAGATAAAGGTTATTAGAATATAGGCAAAGTATTTTATAATGCTCGTGTTAATAATGTTTTATATGATAATCCTGTTAGAGAAGCATTAGATTTATTATTAACTCCTGATGATAGAGCAAAATTTGAGCGTATTATGGCTATATAGGCATATGGTGGTACTACTAAAGATATTATGTCTATGATAAAAAAGTATATGCCTGAAGCTTATACTGCATTATCAGAATTGGAAGGTAAAGGTAAGAAAAAAGGTAAAGGTGGAGGCGGTTTTGATACTGCTATAGAATATTGGTCTAAAATGGGCTTATTCGATGGTAGTGGTATTGAAGTTGATAAATCTACTGGTAGAATCACATTTGGGGAAGGTTTTTCTGAAGGTTATGATGCCTTAAATGGTGAAGGTAGTCAAGTAACCGCATAGGGGTTTAAAGATTATGTTGTTAATATATTTAAAAAGGCTGGAGTTAGTGAAGAACTAGCAAACACTTGGGCATCTTAGGTTACTGGTACACTCTCAGCTTCATCTTTTGGTTCTTTATTTAATAGTGGCGCATTAATTGATTCAGTTCAAGGGTTATGGGGAGACTTAACTGGAGAAGAAGCTTTAGGAAGAAATCTCACTGGCGAATAGATAAATGCAATTTTCAATCAATATCGAGAAATTTTTGCTCGAATGAAAATTGATAATGGAGAATTAAGAGAATTAACAACTAATGAATTAAAAGATTTTGAAAATAGTCCTGGTATAACTGATATAGCAGAATGGTAGGATTATATTGCTAAGCAAGCACGTAAAAATGGCGTAGCTATTATTGATATAAAAGGAAAAGAACTTTTAAATGGTAAATCTGCTGCAGCTATCGGTCAAGCTATTGCTGATAATAGTATGAAAACTATTACTGAATCAGGTATTTCTGGATTAGTATAGGCTGCAGTAATGAGTGGAGTTCAATAGTATGAAGATTATACTATTGGAGAACGAGAAGATAGAACTCATGTTGGTAAATCTTTAGATTATGATTAGTTATAGAAATTTTATACTGATACTCTTGGATTAACAACAGAAGATTTAACTCGTCATATTGATGAATTAAATCAAGAAGGTACAGGTGTTACTCATAAATGGACAGATGCTTATGGAGTAGAACATAATCTTAGTTCTAGAGATATGACTGGAGCTGAATTTACTTAGAAAATTTAGCATGATACTGAGGTTACATAGCAAATTATTGATATGTAGAGATAGCAATGGATTTCTTCTTATATATCAGAACATCCAAAAGCATCTTATCAAGAAATTTTAGAACACGTCAATGCTCAAGAAGAGTTATAGAGATAGGCAGCAGCCGCTACAGCAAGGGAAGGGGTTCAATCTTCTCCAGATAATACTACTGTTTCTCCAGAAGGTGGTGGAGAGACAAAAACACCAGAAGGTGAAGAAGAAACTAATACTAATGTTACTTCTACTACAGGAATAATTACTACTCCAGAAGGTGCTTATAAAGCAGCAGATGCAAATGCATAGAAAAAAGTTGGGAAATATAATGATTATTCTTATAGAGGTAGTGAATAGGATCGTAAAATTTATCTTTATAATTTATAGCATCCTAATTTAACACCATATTAGGCTTATAAAGCAGTTGTTGAACGCGGAGAATCTCCTGATGGATGGGACACTACTCCTACAGGTGAGACTACTACTCCTACAGGTGAGACTACTACTCCTACAGGTGAGGCGCGGGGAGAAGATGAACTTATAGCTTGGGGGTTAGATAATGCTCGAACTTCGGCTGCAAAAGCTGCTGCCGCTGCTGCACAACATCGTGGAGAAGTATTAACAGCTTAGATAGAAAAAGCTGCTGAAGAAACTGCTATTAAAAGTATGTCAGAATCTTAGCTAAATGCATTAGGTGATGTAACTGAAACTTTTACACCAGAATAGATTCATCAATTGACACAAATACGTTTAGAGCAAGAAGCTAAAGCGGCTGAAGAAGCAGCCGCTTTAGCTGAAATAGATGCTCGTGAAAAAGCAGAGGCTGAAGCATAGGAAGATGCACGCTTAGCAATACGAGAAAATTAGGAAGCTATAGATGCTTAGTGGCTACAAGAACATGGATATGGTGCTGAATATCAATGGGGTACTAAAAGTGCAACAGAATTAAGAAAAGAAAAAGAAGCGGCTGTTGAATAGACAGCTGAAGTAACTGAAATTTAGGAACCAGAAGAAGAAGTTGTGGAACCAGATGCAGAAACTATTCAAAAAACTATTGATCTATTAATGCAAAGTGGTTATTCTGAAATTTTAGCGAATCAAATTGTAAATGGAGAAATTACTCCAGAAGAAGCTCAAATGGCTAGAGAAGCTGAAGAAGCTGCTGCTAGAGAAGCTGAAGAAGCTGCTGCTAGAGAAGCTGAAGAAGCTGCTGCTAGAGAAGCTGAAGAAGCTGCTGCTAGAGAAGTTGAACCAGAAATTTCTAAAGAAGCATAGAAATGGATTGAAGATATGGGCATTACAGAAGATAATATTGATCTAAATAAAGATGCTGATGCAATTATTAATGCTTTAAATAATTCTGATTTAACAGATCCATAGCGACAAGAGGTTTTATAGGCAGTTGGTCTTGCAAATAAAACATTGAAAGATATTTCTGAGACTAATACAGATATAGCAGATTCTACAGCAAAAACGGCAGACGTAAAAGAAGAAAAAGAAGAAAAAGAAAATCAAGCAAAAGTTACTGGGTAGAAAGAAGAAGAAAAAAAAGAAGAGGAAGACAAGCTTAATTTACCCTCAGAACCAGAACCTGCGCCTGCACCTCCTAGCGGTAATGGAGGAGTTCCAGAAAGTAATGAAGGTGGCACTTGGGGGCCTCCTCAAGGTGGCAATACTAATCAAATCACTGGCACAGATATAGGAAAAGGTATTTGGCAAGGTGCTGTAGAGAGTGTAGCAGGTTGGATAGGTGGTGCAGTATCTGCCTTGTCTGGAAGGGGAAAGGGTGCTGCTTCAGGCCAAAACAATGCTCGTCTTTTAGCCTATGCTTCTGGTAAAGAAGGTCATATTGCAGTTACTGGTGAACTTGGCCCAGAACTTCGTGTTAAGTCAGATGGTTCAATGGATATCCTTGGTAAAACAGGTCGTGAATATGCATGGGTTGAACCAGATGATAAAATATATACGGCATCACAATCTGCAGGTATTTTAAAAAGTAATAAAATACCAGGATTAGAAGGATTAGCAAAAGGTATTAATAATTTTATTCCTGGTTATGCAACTTCATTCTAGGTATAGTCTAATGGTGGATCTAATGACAAAGGTAGTTCAAGTTCTGGAGGAAGTTCATCTGGAGGAGGAAACAATGGTCGTGGAGGATCTGCTGCGGTCGTTAATCCTTTAGAAGAAGAAAAGAAAGATCCTCGTTATGACCCTAATACTTTAAAGATTCGTGATATTCTTGAACGTTATTATACCATTCTCCAAAAAATTGATGATATTACTAGAGCAGTTGAAAAATTCGCTAAAGTTGCTGATCGTGCTTGGGGACAAGATCGTATTAAAGCAATTGAAAAATAGACAGC
>Ga0256405_10011668_pt1 | contig 11124 bp, 11 predicted proteins | sample RumenRJG_02DNA_FD_189096 | JGI IMG/M metagenome (GOLD analysis project Ga0256405, IMG submission 189096) | Bovine rumen microbial communities from Lethbridge, Alberta, Canada - RJG_02 | ecosystem: Host-associated > Mammals > Digestive system > Stomach > Rumen | place: Canada: Alberta...
AACCCATCCGAGAAACGCAAACATGAAAAATATGACTATCACCTTATTCATCAGATCATCATCCTTTATACTTTGTTATCACAGAATACGCCTCTTTAGGGCACGCCCATATGAGGTGTTCTCTACATTTTCTTTCTTCTTCACTGTGATTCTTATACCAGCCGTAATAGCACCAGTCGATAAATGCCCAACAAAATGGTCTGGGTGTAACAGTGTTGACCACCGGACAGGCGTCCCTTGATAATGTGGCAGCTACATTTTCTATTCCCAAACTATCTCTTGTAGTGAAATGATTTTTTGTTCTATTTATTATTGGCCCATTCATTTCTAGGAAGCTCTTCCTGGCGGGCGGTATTCTGATCCTCAGTTGAAACCCTGTATGCGATATTGGACATTATTTGTCAACTCTTCTGCTATATTGCACTCAAAGGAAGAGCCAACACTTTTTCATTGATGCTGTATGATTCCAACGATGTGCAGATTAGAGCGTTTGTCCCTTTTTCATACTTTGTATCATCCAAACAGGCAAAAGCTTTTACTGCCGAATTATTGAAACTTGTTCCCGATTTGCATTCCACCAGCATCAATCTGCCGTCTCTTAATATAACGAGATCAACTTCGTTCTGCCTGTTGTCGCGGTAATAACCGATGGGCTGATCACTGCCGTTATTGGTATATGATTTTCTGATCTCGTTGGCAATCCAGGTTTCAATTAATCTCCCCTTCAGGAAACTTGATTCCAGAGCCGTACTGTCCCTGATTCCTGCAAGGTAACAGGCAAAGCCCGTATCAAAAAAATACACTTTGGGTCTTTTTGTAATCTGTTTTACAAGTGAATCTTCATAATATGGCCTCGCCAGCCAGATGATTCCGGTCTTTTCAAGCGCCGAGACCCATTGCTTGATCGTCGGTGCCTTTACGCCGGTATTCTTGGCGTAATTGTCATAAATCAGCTCTTCCCCGGTATTAGAAGCCAGCAGGGTTAAAAAATCGTTAAACTGCTTCTCGTTTCTGATTTCCAATACTTCTGGGAGATCTTTGCTCATATATGTTTCGATATAGGAAGAAAAGAACTGATCTCTTGATATATCCGGATCGTCATAAAGCTGCGGCATGCAGCCTTTAACAATATAGCCCAGAAGCTCTTTTTCACTGAGCGAATAATCCGCAGCTCTTTTCCGCGATTCAATCTTATCAATGACAAACGGTTTTTCTTCTTTCTGCACGATCTCTCTGAAGGACAAAGGGCTCATCTTCAGAATGTTGCATCTGCCTGCCATCGATTCTCTGGCGTTTTCAAGAAGAGCCTTTGAGCTGGAACCGGAAAGAATAAACATCCCGTTTGCTGCGCTGTTTCCCTTTTCAAGCCTGATTCTGTTCACGATCGCTTCGATCTCCACAAACAGTTCTTTGGCTCTCTGGCATTCATCGATGATCACCGGATAAGACAGCCTATCTAAAAAAGATTTCGGATCATTGACCGCGTCCATGCGATCGCTCCGGTTATCCAGAGTGACATAGGAATAGCCTTCTTTGACCATTTCGGTATAGATAAGGGTCGATTTGCCTACCTGCCTTGGGCCGCTGACAATTGTTACGGGAAAATGCCTGGTTGATTCTTTGATCTGTTTCAGTATTGTTCTTTGAAGCATATTTCATCACATCCCTATTTCAGTATATCATATAAATATAAATTACTACTTTAGAATTTCCAAAGTATAAGTTTAGTATTGTGCAACTTAGTCCGGGATATTATTTTTCAATGTGTGTTTTTAGAGTACACCCATATGAGGTGCAAAAAACACCTCAATAGGGTCTATATCCTCTTTATCTGAATAAACTTAACTTCAATCATAAATTTTGGACTATATAAGGTACTTTAATACTGTCTTTATGATGATATAAAGTCGTTTTCTGTAACGCCTGGCTGAACTATGCTGGTACCCTATATGGAGAACCTTCAAAAGGACGCATTGAGATTTTGTCTCTTTGTTCGATGATCATCCTTTCTTCACAAATCCATATGCATTTTCCGGATCGATCTGCTGTAAGCATTTTGTTCATAAGAAAAATCTTCCACTGGCTCAAGGCCAATGGAAGTCCTGCTTACTGATCCGCCTTGAAATTATAGACCGGCTTGATGATCTTGATGATCTCTGCTGTCGGAGCAATATTGTCAACGATATCTTTCATATCCTTGTAAGCCATCGGACTTTCATCCAGAGTCCTGCTGTTGGCAGTCGTCGTATAGATACCTTCCATTTGCTTCCTGAATTCCTCTACCGACAAAGTCCTGAACGCTTCACCTCTGGACATGATCCTTCCGGCACCGTGCGGTGCGGAGAAATTCCATTCTTCATTTCCCTTTCCGACACAGACCAGAGATCCGTCTTTCATATTGATCGAGATCAAAAGCTTCTCGCCCTTTCTTGCCGAAACAGATCCTTTTCTTAAGATCATATTCTCCGTATCGATGTAGTTGTGAATGGTCGTAAACTGATCGATCACATGCAGACCCATTCCTTCGACGATGATCTCCATCATCGTCTTACGGTTGATGTCGGCAAATTCCTGCATGATCTTCATATCATGGATATAATCATCGAACAGTTCACCGGTGGCATAGGACAGTTCCTTTGGAACATCGCTTTTCATTTCTTCCTTCATCTTAAGGATCACGGATTCGATCTCTTTCTGTCTTCCCTGTGACTTCAGATCGTTGATCACTTTCTCAATCTCTTCCTTGGTGATGCCATTGGTCTGCTTATACGCAAGACCCTGATAGATATCCGCCACTTCCTTGCCCAAGTGTCTGGAACCGGAATGGATGACGATATACAGATTCCCTTCTTCATCCTTATCGACTTCGATGAAGTGATTTCCTCCGCCTAAGGAACCTATGGACTTCAATTCTTTTTCAAGATGATCGACCTTATCGACACATCTTAATTCAAATACATTCGTCTGATCGGCATTCTTATGTTTTCTGTCTCTGACATTCATACCGACAGGGATCTGCTTTCTGATCAGGGCATCCAGCTTTTCAAAATCGATCGACTTCTCAGCGATCACAGCTGTTTCCATACCGCAGCCGATATCGACACCGACCATATTTGGCGTGACCGCACCATGTAAAGTCATCGTAGTTCCGATCGTGCAGCCGGCACCGGCATGAACGTCGGGCATGATGGCGATCTTGGAATCCTTATAGACTTCCATATCGCATAAGGTCTGTAACTGCTCGATAGCTGATGCTTCGGCAGTTGAAGCATAAATGATCGCCTCGTTGTACTTTCCTTTTATCTTGTACATAATAGTTCCTTTCAAAGTCTGCCCGGTCAGGGCAGAGCCCTGATCAGACACTTATTTTTTCATAACGTTCGCTGTTCAATACCGTCAGCATGTACTCGTACGGTGTCAGACCTACGCCTTTGATCAGAGAATCAAAGACGGCAGGAGACTGGCCGGACGCAAGCTGCACACCCTTTCGGTCGAACGAAGCGTGATACGTATTTTTACGGGAATTCACATTCCAGAATACGATATTCGGGATTTCATAGCCGTTTGCCTCGAACCTTGCTTTCATTTGGTCATAGAACAGCCAGTCGCCCATCACACAGCGGTCGAACTCCATGTCGGTGATGATGACGATCGAAGAAGGCATATCCTTTTTCGCTGTTTTGTATTTGACAGCGGTATTCAAGACCAGTTCAAAGGCTGCCTCAAGGTCCGTATTCATTTCCCAGTCAGCATTTTGGATATAGCGGATCCTGTCAAGCAGTGTTTCGCCTTTGATGTCCACAAGTTCCGGCCTGGCGGAAAAGGTCATGAAACGATCAGCAAACGGACCTTTGTTGCGCTGCGCAAAATACAGCGCCAGACCGATGGAAGTGGCCATCGGCCTTCCCCACATCGAACCGGAAACGTCCGCCATGATCAGGAAATTGTTTTCACCTTCGATATAATCCGGCAAAGCTTTCCACTGCTGTTCAAGGACATCGTCCTGTCCGGAAACACCGTACAGATATTTTTCGACGATGTCATAAGGGTAAAGAACGGAAGAATTGATCTTCGCCTCCCCTGTTTTGACCTGTTCAAGATACTGTTCAAAACGTTCCTTATCATTTCGTTTGAACGCATTTCGGTAATTGTTCATCGCCTTGGACGGAACAGCCGGATAATCGATATCCTCAAACCTTTTTGCCGACATATCGACTTCGACGACCCTTAAATAGTTGCGAAGTCCGGCCAGTGTTTTACGATATTCCTTTTCGCTCATACCCAGCCTTTTTGCCAGGTACTTTCCCTTTTTCACGGTTTCCTTATTGGAAGTATTGACGGAAGGCATCCACTTTGCCAGCAAGGAAACAGCCTCCATCCGCTTCATGTTTCCGATGTCCTGTTTCAGCTGCTTTGCGATCAAAGCAGAGACTTTATCAGGTACATCGTCAAGAAGAAAGACAAGGTCGTCCCACCTTCCGTATTCCGCGATAAGCTCCAGGTTTTTATCAAGGATGTCAGGATATTCCTTTGCCAGATACTGCAGCATCAGCCGGCCTGTACGCCTTTCCCCAAGTCCTCCCCTGACATCCCTTGTATAGAATGCCAGTTTCGTACCAAGCAGTCTGTCACAGACCATGGCTTTGGAAAACATATTCACGATTTCCTTTTCCTTACGCTCACGCATTGCGCCGCAGACCGCAAAAAGATCGGTCAAAGCATCCGATGTGCTGTTAAGTGCCAATGCACCGTTTTCCGTCAAAGTATAATTTTGTACAGTTTTGATATCATCGAGAAGAGTCATGGTCCTTACCTCCTTAATTTTCAAGAACACGGCGCTGCGGGGCTGCATTCCCCACGAGATCTGGTAGCATTAAGATCGCTGTGAGCGCCGTTAAACAAGATGCCTTTTGTGTTTTGCTCTCATTCAGAAGTTTTGCTGTAGGCATCTTTCTTTTCGTGATCCCCGGATCGGGAATACCGATCCGAAGACCCTTACGAGATGCATGCAGAAGCGTGTGTTACGCCTCCCTGTCTAACGAGTTTGCTGTACGCATCTCTTTTTCAAGACGTCTTTTTCAGATTGCAGGATTCGAACCTGCGTATTCCCGATTATGAATCGGACGCTTCCCACTGAGCTAAATCTCCAGGATGTTTGCTGCAGACGTCTTTCCTGTTTCGTCCCTTGGGACAATTTCATCTTATCAGTCACAAGGATCGAATAAAATTCTCGATTAAGAATTTTATCTGACCCCTGTTTTATATGTATTTTAAGCTTATTTTATAAATATATGTTTATATTTTGACCCCTTTATGTGTACTATGAAGATAGAAGAGGTCATGATATGGAAGAAAAAATAAAGATCTATATACCGGAAAGCGTCAACAACATCCTTCTGAAAGATATGGAACTGTTCGAATTCTTCAAGAAAGACGGTTCTTTGAACAGGAACGAATTCTATAACACGCTCATCGTCAATTACTACGAGCAGTACGAAGAGAACCAGAGTGCGATCTTTTCGCATATCAAGGATTCCATTTCAGAACGCTCTTCGATCAAAGAACAGGATGTCAGTGACATCGCCGCCGATATCTTGCAGTATGTCGATGTCAGGACCTTCCAGCTCGACAGACAGAAGTTCGACGTTTCCATTTCGATCAAGCCGACCAGAAGATCCTCGGACGATATCGGTTATATCCAGAACTGTCTTCTGGGAAACTCGACACTGTCCAATTACTTCCGCAATATGTTTGCCTCCTATTCTCTTCTTCCTCAGGACAAACGGGAGACCATCATCTTCAAACAGAATTTCGAAATGATCGATGAAGCCATCGAAAACGATCGGAAGATCTACTTCACGACCGCAAGCTCCGATGCGCCGCATATCGTTTCGCCATATACGATCGCTTCCTCCAAGGAAGAACTTTTCAACTACCTGCTTTGCAAATACAATAATTTCCCTTACAGCTTCCGCATGAGCCGTATCCGTCAGATCAAGATCCTCAATGAAACTAGAGATCTTACGAAGAATATCATCGATGTCTTTGACAAGATGGCGAAATACGGTCCGCAATATTCCTACGAAGTGAAAAAGAAACAGGTCCTCATCAAAGTAAAACTCAACGAAAGAGGACAGAGATCCTACAGACTGATGTATCTGCACAGGCCCCAATATTTCAAGAAAGAAGACGACATCTACTATTTCGACTGTTCCAGATCGCAGGCTTTTCAGTATTTTTCAAGATTCGGATCCAATGCGGTCATCCTGGAACCGGAAGATCTCAGAGCGGATCTTCACCGGTTCTTCGAGACTGCCGCAAGGAAGTATCGCAAGATCGATAAGCTGAACAAAGAAGAGATAACGGAGTGACTTCCTGCGGCACATCAGATCCTTTGTCACAAACAAAAGATGAATTGGTGGCCCGGGTGGGATTCGAACCTGCAAGCCTTCCGGCCGACTGATTTCAAGTCAGCTCCCTCACCACCCGGACATGCAGCATATTGGCTTCGGCTGACGGAGTTGAACCGCCATCTCATGAGTCAGAGTCATGTATCCTGCCTTTAGACGAAACCGAAATCATTGAGAGCTGTATGCTCTCAAGCAGTTCTTACCAGGATCTCATCGATCGCCGTATCGAACAGTTCGGATAAGATGACGAGATTGTCCAGACTCGGCAATGCTTCTCCTCTCATCCATTTATAGACAGCCTGCGGGGTATTGAAACCCATCGCTTCCTGAATACCTTTCACAGATAATCCGTTCAGTTTACGCAGACTGTTGATCCTGTTTCCCGTTTCGATCATGTCGATCCTTACTGTCAGACACATCTTTATCACTTCCTTTCAAACAAAAACCGCTTGCTGATCTTTTCTGTTTCAGCAAGCGGTCTGTATTCATAGAAAGACGGTCTGATCTAAGACTAGACGAAACACCTTGAACACGCTGAAGCAGAAGCATTTAAAAACATATCGTTTGGTAACGATATCGACTGCTGTTCACGCTGTGATGACCAATTCATTCTGATGAACATATCTGTCTTCATGTGTTTTCTCCTTTTCACCAACAATATATCAGAACATTCACCGTTTTGTAAGTATACCTGTGGTTTAATATATCGAATTCAGCACTTTGCCTTTCGTAATCATTCTGGTGCCTTCCGGAAGATTCGAACTTCCGCATAGTCGCTTACAAGGCGACTGCCGTGACCTCTGGGCCAGGAAGGCGGATGGTACCATCGGTCAGATTCGAACTGACGGCCTATCGCTTATCGAGCGATCGCTCTGCTGCTGAGCTACGATGGCAGATGGCACCCCGTAGGCGATTCGAACACCTGTCTTAAAGTTCGTAGCTTTACATTCTGTCCATTGAAATAACGGGGTAATTTTATGGTGATGCCACCGGGAATCGAACCCGGATTGCAAGATTGAAAATCTTGTTTCCTGACCGTTAGAAGATGACACCATGCTGGCAGCCTCGGAAAGAATCGAACTTTCATCGCCGGCTTAGAAGGCCGATGTTCTCTCCATTGAACTACGAGGCTGTGTTATGACGTTTTGAGGTCCGCTTTCGCGATACGCGGACCTCATTTCTCCAAGACAACGATCTCTTCTATCGTCATCTGAAACAGTTTTGACAATACAAGCATATTGTCGAGACTCGGCAGGGTCTCTCCCCTGACCCATTTATATATTGCCTGGGGAGTATTGAAACCCATAGCCTCCTGTATCTGTTTTACCGGTATTCCTTTTTTCTTCCTTAACATGGATATGTTGTTCCCGGTCTTCTTCATATCTATCCTTATCGAAGTGCACATACGATCCTTCCTTTCAAAACAAAAACCGCTCGTCTTCATACATCTCTGCATCAGACAAGCGGTCAGTATCCTTGAAACTCAGGATCGGTCTTCTAATTATCAGACCTCAAACACTCTGAAGCAGAAAGCACAGTAAAAATCTCATCGATGATGTTTCTTGTGATACGGCGTTCATTCCGTTCAGATACAGATTCAACGTTTTTTACAGGCTTTCTTAAATCCATCATGTCTTTTTCCTTTCCACCACCATTATAACAGAACCTTCATCGTTTTGTAAGTAAACTGTCAGTATATTTTTTCTGAATCTGGCACCGCTTTTCATGGAACGAAATTATGTTTCCATATAAAAAGATCTCTGACCAATTCAGGATCAGAGATCTGATGACATACCCCCGGATTTATAAATAACCAAAACAAAGAATTACTTTTTATCCAGTTTTATTGTTTTCTTATATACGTCATCGCCGGTATCTTCATGATCACGGTTGATAACGATCGACATTCTCTCGTCCAGATAGTAATGGGTCGTGACTTCAAAAGGCTTATTTGCATATCTCCAGAAGATCTTCTGTTTCAGTAAAGCCTGTTTTATCATTTTCGGCATTTTCATTTTATGATTTTCGGCACTTTTGTTTTATGTTTTTCGGCATTTTTGCTTTATGACTTTCGATCATCTCTCTTCAAATGACATCTCTTATCAAAAAACTCCTGATTTCTAAAGTTTATGCATTACCGGATCAGCAGGCAGTGCCTTTTCTTTTCTTGTTTGCAAGAGAATGAATGTACCGATTTAACACCTTTGTTACTTCAGCTCAAAAGAAAGCATTCAGCAGATCCGTTCAATACCTCCTTCATCTCATCTTTCTCATAAATAAACACACCCTGATTTACAATATATTTAGAAAACATGCAGGAGGATGCTTCATGTTAATAAAAAACGCAAGGATCGAAAATAATGAAGAACTGACAGACATCAGGATCAAAGACGGTGTCTTTGAACAGATCGGAAAGCTTGAGGCAATGCCGGAGGAAGAAGTGCTTGACCTTAACGGAAAGCTTCTGCTTCCGCCTTTCATCGAATCTCATGTACACCTGGATACCTGTCTGACGGCCGGCGATCCCGCCTGGAACATGTCCGGTACCTTGTTTGAAGGCATCGAGCTCTGGAGCAGGCGCAAAGAAAAGCTGACGGAAGAAGACATCAGACAAAGAGTAAAGAAAGCCGTCTCCATGTATGCCCTCAATGGTGTTCAGCATATACGTACCCATGTCGACATCACCGATCCGAGTCTCATGGCTTTGAAGACGATGCTGGAACTCAAAGAAGAACTTCAGGATCTTGTCGATATACAGATCGTCGCCTTCCCGCAGGAAGGCATACTTTCCTACCCCAATGGCAAGCAGCTGCTGATCGATGCGGTCAAGCTTGGTGCGGATGCGGTAGGTGCCATCCCGCACTTTGAATTCACCAGGGAATATTCGGTGGAGTCTCTTGACTTTGCCATGCATCTGGCAAAGGAAGAAAACAAGCTCGTCGATGTACATTGCGATGAGATCGATGATGAGGCATCAAGAGGTCTTGAGACCGTAGCTGCCAGGGCCTATGAACTTGAACTCTTTGACAAAGTCACGGCATCCCACACCACAGCCATGCATTCCTACAACAACGCCTATGTCTTACGGCTCATGCGCTTGTTAAAGATGTCGAAGATCAACTTCGTCGCCAACCCTTTAGTCAACACCCACCTGCAGGGAAGAGCCGATACCTACCCGAAGAGAAGAGGCATCACCAGAGTCAAGGAACTGTTACAGCAGGGCATCAACGTATCCTTCGGTCATGATGACATCTATGACCCGTGGTACCCGATGGGCAACGGTTCGCTTCGTGATGTGGTGTTCGTAGGCTTGCATGTCACGCAGCTGATGGGCTATCAGGAGATCATGGATTCCTACAAATTCATCACGACCAATGCAGCCAGAACCCTGCATATAAGTGATTCCTACGGCATCAAAGAAGGAAATCCGGCAAACTTCATCGTCTTGGATGCGGAAAACTACTATGAAGCTTTGATCAAAGACGCCTCTGTTCTTTATTCCTATCGGAAAGGAAGAAAGATCGTTGAGAACTCACCATCCGAAAAACATCTTCTGGTCTGAGCAGAAGATGTCATAGTTAATAAATTCATCGTGATCTCTTAAGGAGATCACTTTTTAATATCACATCGAATGGACGATCAGCCCGAGTATCGCCATATGCACCGGGTAATACCAGTAGAAGAACTTTCCCAGCCAGGAAAGCTTTCCCCGTTTCCCGTTATATAAGGACAGCAACGGTACCGCGAACCAGCAGGCCATATGCACCATGCCATAGGTGTGGTTGTTGAAGATGTAGAACGCCACCGCATACATCGTCACGATGGCCATGAGCCATAACATCTGCGAATGAAAATCATCTCTGTTTCTGCCCATCATGAGTATGGCAAGCGGTGCCGCAAAGCTCCAGTCGGAAGTGAGAGTCACAAGACAGCCGATCAAAGTGATCAGTATTTTTAACCATTTGTTCAGTTTCTCAGAATCCCAGACTTTCAAAAAGATCAGCCCCCACATCAAAGGCCAGGCGATGCTGGTGGCGTTGAACAGCTGGTTTTTGAATGGGTTGAAACTTGGCTGCGTAAAATAACAGAACGCGAAATGACTCACAAACGCCAGTAATGCCATACGTCCGAGATACTTTTTGAAGTTATGGGTATAGTGATAGCCTTCCGCCACGAAATACAACATGATCGGCGCAGTCAGACGGCCGATGCTGTGCAAAAAGATCTGCATAAGTGTTTCTGCCTGCACATATTCTTCGATCCCCATCCAGGAGACATGGTCGATGGTCATCGCGATGATCGCGATCACTTTTAACGCATTGCCGCTAAGTGAGATCTTCTTATTTATTGCCGTCATAGGATCGTCCTTTTATCGTCATTTCAATTTCACAAGATCCGTTTGTTTCAACAGATCTCAAACTCAATACTTTTCCAAAGCGATCTTATGATCGGGGGCCGGAAATTCCTTTTCAATGAGTTTCATATATGCATCGATATCTGCTTCGAAACACCGAAGGTTTTCTTCAAGATGAACCGGATCACCGGTAGAAAACAAAGCCGGGATGTCACCGTTTCGGCTGACGAAGCGTAACATCAGTGAAGGAACGCTCAGCCTTGTCATTTCACAGATCTCTTTGATCACCCTATTGTTTGCTAAAAGGCCTTTTCCTGCCCGTCTGCAGTCTGTGGAACCATAGGCCATCGCCATGATGCC
>Ga0256405_10011670_pt1 | contig 11122 bp, 8 predicted proteins | sample RumenRJG_02DNA_FD_189096 | JGI IMG/M metagenome (GOLD analysis project Ga0256405, IMG submission 189096) | Bovine rumen microbial communities from Lethbridge, Alberta, Canada - RJG_02 | ecosystem: Host-associated > Mammals > Digestive system > Stomach > Rumen | place: Canada: Alberta | collected...
AGGGGTATCGCATTGACGATGCCTCCCGCAGTCAGACCATCGAGGTCCGCGCCAACGATACGCAGCAGCTTTGGTTCTATAACGCCCCTACCTCCCGAATCCTGCTCCACAAGGTGGACAAGGCTACCGGCAAGGGGATTTACGGCGCAGTGTTCCTGCTGTACGACAGCAATCACAACCCCATCGGTGAATATGTCACCGATCAGGACGGCTATCTCTATGCCGATGAAGGGCTGGAGGATGGCCGCTACTATCTGCGTGAGATCAAGGCGGCAGACGGTTATGTGCTTGATCCTGAACTGAAAACCATCTACATCCGCTACGGCTCCACCACAGAAATTGAGTGGAGCAATACCGCGGAGTGCGGCCAGATCCAGATCATCAAGAAATCCGCAGACGATAATGCGACCAACGGTCTGCCTGCCGGTACACTTCTGGAGGGTGCGGTGTTTGAGATCTACGACAAGGCGGGCAATGTGGTGGACACCATCAAGTCCGACCGCAACGGACGCGCCGTTTCCAAGACGCTGCCGTTGTCCCGCTATACCGTCCGTGAGATCAAAGCGCCCGCGAATTACTCTATCAACCCCACAGTGATGACCGCCTATCTGGAATTCAACGGACAGATCGTCACCTTTGAAGTGCAGAATACCAGCGTTTCCACCGGCGTATCCATTAAGAAAACCGGCCCTGTGCAGGCTGTCCCCGGTCAGCCGATTCGCTATGTGTTCTCACAGATCAAGAACAGCTCCAACGTTGCCCTTGACTCCTTCTATTGGCGCGATCAACTTCCCGCGCAGGTGACGCTGAGCAAAATCGTCACCGGCAGCTACAATCAGCCGCTTTCCTACAAGGTGGTCTATAAGACCAACCTCTCCGGGGACTACCGCACTTTGGCGGACAACCTGAGTACAAGCAAGGTTTATGTATTGGACGCTCGTCCTGCTGTCCTCGGCCTTGCGGCCAATGAGCGCGTTACCGAAGTCATGTTTGTGTTTGGAAATGTAAAGGCGGGCTTTGCGCAGGTAGAAACGCCTTATATCTATGCCACCGCCCGCAGTGGTCTTGCCAACAACTCCGGGATTGTGAATGTGGCGGATGTGGGTGGCCTTTACAACGGGCAGTGGATTCAGGCAGTGTCCCGCTGGCTCACCACCGTCTACACCAAAACAACAGTGAAGCTGCCCAAGACGGGGTACTAAGCCTTGCGGCAGAATGACTTTCGCAGCGCCGCCCCTGTGTGGGCGGCGCTTTCCCCGTTGGTCCTCTGGCTGGCGGCAATCGCTGCCTATGCCTACGAGGACGGTATGAACCTCTTTCAATGGATGGGGCGTTTCAGCCAAGTGCTGGAGCGCCCCTTTTCCATTGGTTGGACGGCGCATACACCAAAATTTATGCTGGTGAGCCTGATCATCTATGCGTTCGGTATCGCCCTTTACTATTCCGGCAGAGAAAACCGCAGACCGGGCGAGGAGTACGGCAGCGCCAAATGGGGCGACCCCAAGGCGCTGTGTCAGAAGTATATGGATCATCAGCACAAAGAGGCTAACATTATTCTGACCCAGCGCGTCCGGCTGGGGATGGACGGCTACAAGACACAGCGCAACATGAACATCCTGGTCATTGGCGGCTCCGGCAGCGGCAAGACCCGATACTTTTGTAAACCGGGCCTATATTCGGCTAATTGCTCCTATTTGGTCACCGATCCCAAAGGGGAACTGCTGAAGGCAGCGGGGGGCCTGCTTCTGTCTCTCGGCTATGAAGTGCGGGTATTCAATCTCATCGACCCCGAACAGTCCGACTGCTACAATCCCTTCGTCTATGTGCGGGAGGAAAAGGATGTGCTGTCCCTCATCGACAATCTTATCAAAAACACTACGCCCCGTAACGCCTCCAGCAATGACCCCTTCTGGGAAAAGGCTGAGGTTGCGCTGGATTCCGCACTCATGCTCTACCTCATCCATGAAGCGCCACAGGATGAGCAGAACTTTGAGACCATGATCTACATGATGAATTTTGCCGATGTGCGGGAGGAGGACGAGCAGTACCGCAGTCCGCTGGATATGCTGTTCCGGGCCTTGGAGGAGGAGCAGCCCGCCCACGTTGCGGTAAAGCAATATAAGGTTTTCAAGCAAGCGGCCGGTAAGACCGCAAAATCCATTCTTGTGACGGCTGCCGTCCGGCTGGCGGCCTTCAATATTCCGCAGTACGCCGCCATGACCTCAATGGACGAGATGGACTTCGGCAGTCTCGGCGAGCGCAAACGCGCCATCTTCTGCGTCATCCCCGTCAACGACAGCAGCATGAACTACCTTGTTGGTATGCTCTATACCCAATGCTTTCAGGAGCTTTACCGCCGCGCGGATCAGAAATACAACGGGCGGCTGCCTGTTCCCGTGCGGGTGCTTCAGGACGAATGGGCCAATGTCGCGCAGCCGGAGAGCTACCCGAAAATTCTGGCTACCTGCCGCAGCTACAATATCGGGCTGAACATCATCGTGCAGAATGTGCAGCAGATCAAGGCGCTGTATGAAAAGGAACACGAAAGCATCATTGGCAACTGCGACACGCTGCTGTTCCTTGGCGGCGGCAACGAGCCGGCCTCACTGGAGTTTATCGTAAAGCTGCTGGGCAGGGAGACGCTGGCCACCCGCACACGGGGACTGACCAAGGGGCGGAACGGCTCCAGCACCACGAATTATCAGCAGACGGGCCGCGACCTCATGACCGTTGATGAAGTCCGCAAATTGGACACCAATAAAGCGATTTTATTCATCCGCGGCGAGGACCCGGTGATCGACCGAAAATATAACCTTAAGCGCCATCCCAACATCAAATTGACCTCGGACGGCAAGGCAAAGCCATACATCCACAAGCCGCAGGGCGTGCCGGATTACGCACTGCCTGACCTGCCCTATGCGTTCAAATCACTGAACGATTACGAATTTATTGATATGGAGGAAAACGAACATGAGCAAACAGAAGAACAACGGCATGATGAAGCCTGACAAGTGGAAGCGGCGTTACTGGACGGCGGCTGGTGCTGCCGTCCTCTGCCTTTGCTGCGTTACGCCCGCGATGGCGGCGGGCGGCGATCCGCTGGATATTGTAAATAACCTTTCCGATTTTATCTTCAGCATCATCAAGGCGTTGGGCGTTATCATTCTCGGCTGGGGCATCGTGCAGGTGGGTATGTCGATCCAGTCCCATGACGCCAGCCAGAGAACGCAGGGCTTTCTCTGCTTGTTTGGTGGCCTGATGATCGCCTTTGCAAAGGAAATTCTGACCGCCATCGGCGTGATCTGATAAAAAGAGCCGGGAGATACTGCCTTGCGGCGGATCTCCCGGCTCCCTTGCGGGAGGTGATTTTCATTTGGATAACAACTGGATCGTAGAAAACCTGACCAACGCCTTTGGCGTCTGGAACAGTAAAATGACGGAAATGTGGTCACTGCTGACGGAATCGCCCCAGACCTTCAAGGGCGGCACCATCTGGCAGACCATTGTGACCATCAACGGTGGGATGCAGGCCATCGGCTACGGGCTGCTGGTGCTGTTCTTTGCCATCGGTATCTTTCGCAGCGCTTCCGGCTTTCGGGACTTTCAAAGGCCGGAGCATTTGCTGCGGCACTTTATCTACTTTGTGCTGGCAAAGCTGGGTATCACCTACGGTATGGACTTGCTGGTAGATGTATTTGACGTGTGCAGCGGCATTGTGGCAACGGCGGCGGGCAGCATCGGCGGCTTGACCGGCGCATCCGTGGCGCTGCCGCAGGAGATTGCGGACGCCATCGGAGATGTGGGCTTTTTGGCGAGCATCCCCCTCTGGCTGGTAACGCTGCTGGGGAGCCTGTTTATTACAGTGCTGGCATTCATTATGATCCTCACCGTCTATGGGCGCTTTTTTAAGATTTATATGTATGCCGCGCTCTCCCCGGTGGCACTGGCGTCCTTTGCCGGAGAGGGGACTTCCCATTTTGGCAAGGCATTTCTCAGAAGCTATGTGGGTGTGTGCATGGAAGGTGCGGTGATCGTTCTGGCCTGCATCATCTTTTCAGCCTTTTCCTCCAGCGGTACGCCGGTGGTGGATAGCAGCGCGTCTGTGGTGACGCAGGTGTGGAGCTATTTGGGCGAAGTCATATTCAACCTGCTGGTGCTGGTAGGATTGGTGAAGTCCGCCGACCATATCGCCAAGGAAATGCTGGGGTTATGAGTGATCTCTTGCTTTCCGGGCCTGCCGTTGGGCGGACTTCCGTTCCCGCTTTTCTTCCATTTCCCGCAGCCATTCGCTGACCGGTGCTTTCCACGGTTCGCTCTTGCTGGGAATGTTCTTAATCAGGCTGCGAGGATTCAGACCCAACCGCTTGGCGCGGGCAATATCTTCATCAGTCAGACGACACTTCTTTTTTGCATCCTGCCATAGCTGTTCACTATATGCCATAGGGAAGAAGTTTCCTTTCATTTTTTCTTTATCGTACCACATCGTACATAACAAAACAACACGGAGGAATTCAATGGAAATCAAAATCAACAAGGAGATTCGCGCCTACCGCGAAACGCTCTTTTTCGGCCTGTCCGTGCGGCAATTTGTCTGCTCCGTTTTGGCGGTGGGCGTTGCTGTGGCGCTGTATTTCGCCCTGAGTCAAGTGTTGGACCGGGAAACGGTGAGCTGGGTGTGCATCGTCGGCGCGGCTCCCGTGGCCGCTGCCGGATTCTTTCAGTACAACGGCCTCACGCTGGAGCAATTCTTGTGGGCGTGGCTGAAATCCGAGGTCATCATGGCAGGCAAGCGTGTCTGGAAAGCGGAAAACTACTATGAAGAAGCGATGAAACGCGAGGTGAAGAAACATTGATCTTTTTCAAGCATCGGCGCAGCGCAGAACGGGACGCCTTTTCCGTTCCCCGCAGCGTCCAGAAATCCATTCCCATCAAACGTATTTATCAAGACGGCGTGTTTCAGGTAAGCGGCAAGTTTTCAAAAACTTGGCGCTTTTTTGATGTCAATTATGCCGTGGCCTCCCCGGAAAAGCAGCGGGAACTCTTTATGACCTACTGCTCCTTCCTGAACTCGCTGCCCATCGGTGCCACAGCGAAGATCACGCTCTTTAACCGTCAGCTCAATCAAAAGGACTTCGGTCGGACGCTGCTCATGCCCATGCAGGGCGACCGCCGTGACCTCTACCGCAACGAGTATAACGCGCTTGTTTTGGGCAAGGCGGCGGAGAGCAACAATCTCATTCAGGAGAAGTACATCACCGTTTCGGCAGAAAAGAAAAGTGTGGAGGAGGCCCGTGCGTTCTTCTCCCGCGTTGGGAGTGACCTCACCACGGGACTTTCCCGTATGTCCTCCAGCGTCCGTGAGATCACGGTCAATGACCGTCTGCGGCTTCTGCACGACTTCTATCGCCCCGGCGAGGAACAGCTATTCCGGTTCAATTTGGAGGACACCATACGCAAAGGGCATGACTTCCGGGACTGCATCGCCCCGGACTGTATTTCCTTTCAAAAAAATCACTATGAGTTGGGCAATCATGTGGGGCGCACCCTGTTTCTGCGGGAGTATGCCAGCTTTATCTCCGATGCGATGATTACGGAGCTGATGGACTATCCCCGGAATATGATGCTTTCCATTGATATTATTCCTGTGGCGATGGACGAAGCAGTGAGCGATATTCGCAAGCGCATTATGTCCGTGGAATCGGATATTACCCGCTGGCAGCAGCGGCAGAATCAGAACAACAATTTTACCGCCAATATCCCCTATGACTTGGAGCAGATGCGGAGCGAAACGAAGGAGTTTATGACTGACCTCATGAGCCGCGACCAGCGTATGATGCTGGCTTTGGTGACGCTGACGCACCTGGCAGATAACCTTGAACAGCTCGATCAGGACACCGAGGCTCTGCAAGCCATTGGGCGGGCGCGGGGCTGTCAGTTTAACATTCTGCGCTACCAGCAGGAGGACGCGCTGAATACGGTGCTGCCCCTCGGCTTAAAGCGTATTGACGCCACCCGTACTCTGACCACGGAATGTACCGCTGTCCTCATGCCGTTCAAATCGCAGGAAATTCAGGACGCAGGCGGCATTTACTATGGCGTGAACGCCGTGTCGCATAACCTCATTATCTGCAATCGCGGGAACTTACTCAATGGCAATGGCTTCATTACTGGCGTCTCCGGCTCTGGCAAGAGCATGGCGGCAAAGCAGGAAATGACCGCGCTGGCCCTTTCTACAGACCACGACATTATCATCGTGGACCCTGAGCGTGAATACGGCGAGCTGGTACGGGCATTGGGCGGTGAGGTCATCACCATCTCCGCCTCTGATCCAAACGGCTGTCACATCAATGCGCTGGATTTGTCCGAGGGGTATGGCGATGGCAAAGAGCCGCTGGTGATGAAGTCCGAGTTTATCATGTCGCTGTATGAGCAGCTCATGGGCGCGGACAAGATCGAGCCGCAGGAGAAGTCCATCATCGACCGTAGTGTGGGCAACATCTACCGGGAATATCTGAAAAACTATCAGGGCGAGCCGCCCACCCTGAAAAATCTTTACGATGATTTGATGAAGCAGGTCAACCCGGAGGCGCACCGCATTGCGTTGGCGCTGGAGCTGTTCACGGTGGGCAGTCTGAATGTATTTTCCCACCAGACCAATATCAACACAAAAAGCCGCATTCTCTGCTTCGATATTCAGGACTTGGGCGAAAATCTGAAATCGGTGGGCCTGCTGGTGATGCTGGACGCCATCTATAACCGCGTCATTCAAAACCGCAAGGCGGGGAAATATACCCATGTCTACATCGACGAGATCTATCTGTTTTTCGCCAACGGGAGCGGCAGTGGACACAGTATTACCAATTACAGCAGCGAATTCCTCTACAAGTGCTGGAAGCGCTTCCGTAAATACGGCGCGACGCTCACCGGCATTACACAGAATGTGGAGGAATGTCTGCTATCCAATACGGCGCGGATGATGTTCGCAAACTCCGAGTTCCTGCTGATGCTCAATCAGGCTACCACCGACCGGGAGCAACTTGCCCGCCTGCTGGGTGCGTCGGATACGCAGATGAGCTATGTAGACAATGCCCCCGCTGGTCATGGCCTGATCAAGGTGGGCGGCGCTATCGTGCCTTTCTCCAATGAGCTGCCCAAAAATACGGAGCTGTACCGCCTAATGTCAACCAAGCCCGGTGAGGACTGATGTCATGCGGGACTTGAAGATTAAACCCAGTATGGACACGCCAAAGGCAAAGCTGAAGAATCCCGCACCAAAAGACGCCGATTCCATTTTGAAAAAGCACATGGATAAGCGTCAGCAGGAGAAAGAGCCGGAGAGCCGCGATCCTGTGCGCTACGCCAACGACCGCGTGGAGAAGAATATGCGCCATGGCGCATCTGGGGCGGCGGATGCCTCGCGGCGCATGACAAAGCACTACCGAGGAAAGCTGCGGCAGGGCAAAGAAAATGCGGCGAGGGAGTACAGAGTGGCAGATATGGGGATTGGTGCGGAAAGCGGCTCTACCAATGCCCCGACGGAATATGACTTTTCTCCAGCACAAACCACTGCACGAAATGAAGTCGGAAAACAGACGTTTTCTCCGCAAAATCCCAATGCCGCCAAAAACGCAAGCGCCGCCCCGCAGGAGCGTGGGCGGCAAAAAGCTGTGCGGGACGCGAAAGCCGCCTATGGGCGGAACCTTGCCGAGAAAAGAACAGCAGAGCGGCACATTGTACCTCCACCGTCCGACCGTGGATGCACAATGACCACTCCGCAGAAAGGCAATTCGGGGGTATCGGCCAAGGGCAGCCCTGGCCCCAAGAGCGGACAGGCCATGACCAAGGCCACGCGCACCATGCGTGTTCGACCAACTGACCACGCAGCGCCGAACAATGCAATCATCACGCGCCGCGCAAGGGCGGCGGCGCAGAGAAAGGCACAGCGGAAGATGCTTCAGGAATCCGCGCAGAGCGGCGGAAGGGCTTCCAAAAAGTTGGGCAGCGTGGCAGTCCAGACGGTGAAAGAAATCGGGAAAGGAGTGGCGTCTGCGGTCAGCTCAATCCTGACCGCAGGCGGCGGTGCGGTGGTGCTGGTGCTGTTCCTGACGGTGATCCTTGTGGCGGCAATCGTGGCGTCCCCCTTTGGTATCCTCTTTTCCAACGAAAGCCGGGAGGCGGGCGTTGTGCCGATCTCCGCTGCGGTGGCGCAGGTCAATTATGAGTATAACGAGCGGTTGGAGGAATTGCAAACAGCGGACAGCTACGACTCCATCTCCGTGACCGGGCAGTCTGCCGATTGGATAGAGGTGTTGGTGGTGTTTGCCGTGAAGGTGGCTGGAGCCGATGCAGACGCCGCGGACGTGGCCACCATGGATGCCGACCGCATCGTTCGCCTGAAAGCGGTCTTTTGGGATATGACCGGGATCGCAACGGAGGTGGAAACAATCAACCACCCCGGCAGCGGTGACGACGATGGCTGGACGGAGCGAAACCTCTATATCACCATTACCGCAAAAACGGCAGAGGAGATGAAAACCGAGTATCATTTCAACCGTAACCAAATCGCGGCACTGGACGAGCTGCTGGAGCAGCGGGATCTCCTGCGCGAACTGATAGAAGATGTGTACTCCGTCAGCGGGGATACGGCGGCACTGATCCGCAGTCTGCCGGAGGGTCTGTCGCCGGAGCGCGAGGCGGTGGTACGCACCGCCTGTTCTCTTGTCGGCAAGGTGAATTATTTTTGGGGAGGAAAATCCCTCGTAATCGGCTGGGACGTCCGGTGGGGCGAGCTGCGGCAGGTCACGGCGGCAGGCAGCTCCACCACGGGGACCTACCGCCCCTACGGACTGGATTGCAGCGGCTTTGTGGATTGGGTTTTCTACAATCAGTCTGGCGGCAGCTATGTCATTGGCCACGGCGGTGGAGCCACCATGCAGCACAGCTATTGTACCAATATTTCGTGGGCGGACGCACAGCCCGGTGACTTGGTGTTCTACCCGGATAATTCCCATGTGGGCATCGTTGGCGGCAGGGACGCAAACGGAGAATTGCTGATCATTCACTGCGCCAGCGGCTATAACAATGTGGTTGTTACTGGTCTGGAGGGCTTCGCCTCTATCGCAAGGCCCAACTACTACACAAACTGACAGGAAGGACCGGCGCGATGCGCCGGTCCTATTTATTGTGAAATGGGGGAAAACGATGAGAAAGAAATTGACGGTATGCTGTACCGCATTTTTGCTGGCGCTGTCGCTGACGGTTCCTGCATTGGCGGCATCCAGTGCATTTCAGGACGTGCCGGAAACTGCGGACTGCTATGAGAGCGTGATGTATCTTGCGGAGCATGAGATCACGCAAGGCACGGGGAACGGATGCTTCTCCCCGGATGCGCCGGTTACAACCAGTCAATGGGCTGTCATGCTTTCCCGAGCCTATGGTGTGGAAACCAAAGGAAACTCGTGGAGCGAACTGAGCCAAAGCGCTGTGGAACAATCCTACCGGAAGGGCTGGCTGAACGAAACTGCACTCTCCACGCCCAATATCCAGCTATGCCGGGGAGCGCTGCTCAAAAGCGCCTTTGCCGCAGCCAAGATTCCCGTTTACGACAGCATACTCTATGCGGGCGGCGTGTCGCTGCCCGATTATGAAAACTGCATCCGCATCGGGAAAGAGCTTCAACTCTGCGGCGAGGAGGATGATGCAAACGAGATTGTCACCCGCAGGGACGCTGCTATGCTCCTTTACGCCATTCTGACCCGCGCCTTCACCGTGGAGGCCCCGCCCGCGCCGGTGGCTCTGGTAAATACGGCAGGCGTCAACATCAACGGCTACCTGCTGGCACTGCGGCAGGTGCCGGAGCCGATGCTTTCCGCCTTTAACGCCGCCGGCTGGACATACCGCATCGACTTCGACTACATCAGCGAACTCAGCAAGCAGCTGAACATGAGCTGCATTGGAGCCACCAACTACAGCCAGAAAACCATCTACCTCTCGGATGCCAGTGCGACGCTCCATGAATTCGGACATTTCCTCGATTGGACGCTGGGAATCCCCGCAAAGCATGAGCGGCTATATCTTGCAGAGGCGCAGAACTCCGGGCTGCGGGATTACGCCAAAACCAACGCCAGGGAATACTTCGCGGACTGCTTTGACTACTGGATCGCATACAGCGGCAGCGAAAAACGCATGGAAACCTTTCGGAATGCCGCGCCGCAGACTTGGGCCTACTTTGAGGCACTGGAGAAAAACAACTGGAGAGGCTGACATCTGAGGCCGCCCCTGTCAGGCTCAACGCTTGACAGGGGCGGCTCTTTTTCGTGTTCAGTTTTGTGCTTCTCGCTCCTGACGCAGAAGCGCGATGCAGATTTTGAGCTGATAGGCTTTGTGGACACCCAGCTTTCTGTAAATGTTTTTACGGTGCGTGGCAATGGTACTTTCCGAGCAGTTTCTTTGTTCAGAGATCTCACGGGGGCTGCTGCCATCGGCCAGGGCCTCCAAGATCTCTCGTTCCGTCGGCGTCAGCATATCATAGCCCACCAGGAACATCTCATAGGTCGCCGGATCGATCTCGGATTTCCGGAAGTAGGCCAGCCGCTGGGCGTCGGCCTGCGCCGCTTCAAACTGCCCTTGCAGCTCTTCATTCTTATCCAAAAGCTGCACGGCCTGCTCCTGCACGGTCTGCTTTTCTTGCTCCAGCGTGGTGATGATCTTCTCATGTTCCCGATCCTGCGCCTGCAGCGTGGCGGAAATCGGTTCAAAATCAGCAAACGCCATCTGCTCGCCGCCGCGGTCCTCGTCCCGCAGCCGATCCAGATCCCGATGCACTGGAGCGAGATACCGGCGCGCCAGATACAGACAGCAAACAATGGCAGAAAACAGCAGCAGCGCCGAAAGCAACACCGTCTGCATAATATTTTTGGCAACAGCGATATTGTAATCTTCCTTCGGGATCAGCACCGCCAGCGTGTGGGGTGTCCCATCGCCCTTTGCCGCGGTAATGTAGAGCGCGGGGAGCGTGGCAGTTCCGAGGAACATCTGACTGTTATGCAGTTCAAGACGGAGCGTGAGCAGGAACGGCTTGCACAGCTTCAAGAGGCATCGGCGCTGGCCCAGGTTGAGGCCG
>Ga0256405_10011671_pt1 | contig 11122 bp, 8 predicted proteins | sample RumenRJG_02DNA_FD_189096 | JGI IMG/M metagenome (GOLD analysis project Ga0256405, IMG submission 189096) | Bovine rumen microbial communities from Lethbridge, Alberta, Canada - RJG_02 | ecosystem: Host-associated > Mammals > Digestive system > Stomach > Rumen | place: Canada: Alberta | collected...
AATTATAACCAAAGGACTCAATACCGAGATAGACCGGTAAACAATAGTCTATCTAGAAAGAAAATAGTGGTGAACACTGTTTTCACCACTAATATACGAGGAGGATAGGCTTATGAAGAAGATGAAGAAAATGCTTGGTATGATGCTTATCAGTTTATGTTTATTCCTGTTTGCCTGTTCCAATCAGGCGGAAACGACAGAAACAGCAGTTGAAAATGAAACAAGTGAAGAGAGTGTTCGAACAAGTGCTCTTATCACAAAAGATGATATTACGATCAATGAGACGATCGAAAACAGCGAAGATGGAGCACATGCCATCGAAGCAGATGGACAAGAAGCTTCTTATAATAACATCAAAGTCGTCAAAAGCGGTGATTCCTCTGGCGATGAGGCAGATTTCTATGGCGAGAATGCCGCAATCTTTGTGACCAATGGAGCAACCTTGAATCTGGAACAGATCGTGGTGGAAAGTGACGGCACACACGCCAATGGTGTTTTCTCTTATGGAGAAGGAACCACGGTCAATATCTCCGACTCTGTCATTGAGACGAGCGGTAACTGTTCGGGTGGCATCATGACGACAGGTGGTGGCACGATGAATGCCTCCAATCTGAATATTCATACGACAGGTAATTCTTCTGCAGCAATACGAAGTGACCGCGGCGGCGGAATGGTAAACGTTGAAGGTGGTTCTTATATCACCGATGGCAAGGGTTCACCAGTCGTCTATTCCACAGCCGATATCACGGTAAGTGATGCCTATATGGAATCGACATCTTCCCAGGGCGTTGTTGTCGAAGGCCAGAACTCTGTGACCTTAAACAATGTCGAGCTTGTTGCCAGCAATGTTTCCAAAAATTCGGATAAGTCGGATTACTATCAGGCAGTCATGATCTACCAGTCGATGTCCGGTGATGCCGATGAAGGCTTAGCTTCCTTTACGATGAAGGACGGCAGCCTGACCAATAAGAATGGCGATATCTTCTTTGTCAACAATACGGTCGCTACAATCACTTTGGAAAATGCGAAGATCGTCAATGAAGATGAAGATGGCATCTTCTTAAGAGCAGAGGCGGCCGGTTGGGGAAATGAAGGCTCCAATGGCGGTCATGTCACGATGGAACTTTGCAATCAGGAAGTCAATGGCGATATGGAAGTCGATGATGTTTCTTCTTTAAATCTGTATCTGAAAGATGGTTCGGTATTTAATGGCTCGATCAATGAAGATGGTGAAGAAGGAGAAGTTTACGTTGAGATCCAAGAAGGCTCGAAGTGGATTCTAAGCGAAGATTCTTATATCACTTCCTTGACTTGCAGCGCGGACAGTATTGATCTCAATGGTCACAAGCTCTATGTGAACGGCCAGGAGTATGAAGAAGGTACAGCAATGAGTGGTGAAGCAATCGTTGTAGAAACAAGTCCTTCTGATCATGGTGATATGCCTGACATGCCGGGTGATGGTGCAACGCCACCTGAGATGCCGGAAGGCGGTCATGGTCCGGGCGATGGATCTACACCACCGGAAAAACCGGATGGGGAAAGACCTTCCGATATGCCGAAAAAGAAAAGCGAATCATAATACAAGAGAGATCATTCCGATTGGGATGATCTTTTTTTGGTGGACTAAGAGAGTTTTGCGGATGTTGGATATTACGAATCAGATATATTTGATTGAATAATAAAATATGAGAATTTCTGTTTTATAGCCCGTGTTAAGATTAGTTCGAAACTATGGATTCGGAATTTATTAATGAATTCTTTTCTTATACAAATCTATACATGATCTTTCTTTTGTTTTTCCTTGGAAGTATTGTCGGGAGTTTTTACCATTGTTTGGCAATGCGCATTTTGAATGGGGAAGACTGGAAGAAAGGAAGGAGTCACTGCGATCTTTGCGGACATGTTTTGACACTAGGAGATCTGATCCCGATCATCTCTTTCCTTTTATTGAAAGGAAGATGCCGTTATTGTGGAGGAAAACTATCATATAAATACCTGTTGATAGAGGTGTTTCTTGGCTTTATTTATGTGTTGACTTACCTTTGTTTTCAAAGAATCAATATCAGTTTGTTTTGTCTTTTGAATTTGTTTGGCTTATTACTGGGCTTATCTTTGGTTGACCTTGAATCATACATCATCCCGGATGGATTTATTGGGATGGGGGTTATAAATTGGTTTATCAGTGCTATGTTTTGTTTGAATCTCAGATATGCTATATGGAGAACAGTTGAGGCATTTCTTCTTGCTGGAATGGTGTATCTGCTTGCTTGGCTGATGAAAAAAATAAATAAAAAGGAAAATTTTGGCGGCGGAGATATCAAACTCATTTTTGTGATTGGATTGTATACAGGTTTTTATTATGGTGTCTGGGTCTTGTTGGGATCCTGTCTGATAGGACTTGTTTATGTACTGCGTGTAAAGAAAAGAAGGATTCCTTTCGGACCCTTCTTAAGTGTAAGTGCGATGTTTGTTTTATTGTACCGCGGTCTTATCTGACGATCTTGATCTTCTTGTTTAATACAATGCCGATCACAAAAGCGATGGCATCGATGACAAAGGCGGCGAAGTTGCTGGCAAACTTAAGCTCCAGAGGGAACTGATACATGGCAACTTCGATAAGCGTCTTGATAATAGCAATACCAATAAAGACAGAAACGACCGAATAAAGAATTTTCAGCCATAACTTTTCTGTCTTAGGAAGCAGATAACCTAATGTAATGCCAATGAAAGCTTGTCCAATCGGCCATGCCAAACGGAAACTGCCGCCTTTTAATAATTCTGCTAGGATGCAGCCGGCAACACCGACGATTGTGGCAGGTATACCAAAGGTATTGAGGTACATGGCAAATACGATATAGCCGAGATCAAGTTTGATACGGTTAACGATCGGAATGATCACAAAAGCGGATAAAACGACATATAATGCGATGCCTAGAGATAAGAAAGCGATCTTCTGATTTCTTTTCATGACAATATTATATGGTTTTGCGTGATCTTTTTGGGATAGTAATAACGATGAAAATGACATCGCAATGCATTTTTCATCGTGAAGTCGATCTTTATGATTCAAAATAGCTTACCGCAAGATCGCCTCTTCCTTCAGCACTGGCAGCACCTTCAAAGTTGTGACAGAAATAATCAGCGGCATTATAGGCGCCGGAAGAACTGTTTTCGATGTTTAAGAGATAGGATTTGACAGACGGATAGGAATTGCTGAGTTCATGGTCTAGATATGCCAATTGTCCTTCGATGGAAGCGGCATCTAAGCCATTATTTTGACAAAAAGAATATAGATTGTCTTTCCGACTTCCGCCCCATTGGCATAGACCATAATAGTAATCTCCGATATCGGAAACGAAATTGGATTCAAAACGGATGTTGGCTAAGATACCACAGGTGGCCGCCTTGTTATATCCATAATTGGAAGTCAGATAGTTATAAATGATACCGTAACCTTCTGAAGAAGAAACGGTCTTGCTTCTAACAACGATCCCATATGTCTTCTGGCTGGTGAGACCGTTTTTATCTCTAACTTTGATGGTAACTTCATACTCACCGCTTTCATCGGCATTGAGGTTTGTCTCAATTTCATAATCGTTGATATCTCCATCTACGATGTCGTAGACTTTGACGATGTTGTTTTTGGGGTCGTATTCGTTCCCTTTGTAGATATATACTGTATCTTCTTGAATCTCTATGATTGGCTCATTTGTGTCTTCGACATCGACGATTATTTCAAAATCTCGTTTTACATCCATCTTGTAGCGTTCTTCTTTCTTGGAAACCATATAGTTTAATGTTTGGTGACCAAGTTGATAGGTGTTCAATGGTTCCTCTACCGATAATTCACCTATGTGTGAAGATACAAGATCTTCGGCTTTGATGTTTGAACCATATTCGATGTCGTTTGTTTTGAATTCAATATCTAAGGTTTCATAGACAGCGTTTTTTCTTTGAAAGAAATCGATTACAAAAAAAAGAGTCACAGAAACAACGGAAAACAGAATAATAAGAAGGGATTTTGAATAAGGCTTTTTCATAGATAGGTATTATTATAAGACAACTTTATAAATAATTCATTTAGACAACAAAAATGCAGATATTATAAAATCAAATTAATAGCAGAGGTCTTATGACAGAAAAAACAGATAGCAACGAAATAGAAAACCAAGAAAAACAGGAAGAATTGTCTGAAGAGAAAGACGGCAAAAAGGGAAAAGGTGGTCCAGTTGAAAGAAAGATCATCAAAAAGATCGTCAGGATAGTTAAAGAAGAGAAAAAGCCTGATGTTATAAAAGCCGTTCCAGACGAAACGTCTTCAAAGAAAGAGACCGTTTCGACAAAGCCGGTCTCAAAAAAAGAAAAGAAACCCGCAAAGAAAAAGAGAAAATGGCCAATCATTCTTCTTTTGATTCTTTTGTTGTTGGCGGGTCTTCTTTGGTATGCTTTTCCATATATTAGGATCTATACCGGTAATTTTTTATATAACCATGGCAGATATGAAGACGCGATCGCTCTTGTGCAGGGGATGGAAGGAAATGAGGAAGCCGGGCACATCATTGAGGATTGCACCTACAAGATCGCTGAAAAAGCAGCGCTGCATATTTTAAATAATGATAAAGAGTTAAAAGAATATGGCATGAAACTGGAAAGAGTCTATGATGACGAAAATGCATTAGACTACGAAAATAAAAATGAGATAAGTTCATTTGTGGCAGAATATAAAAACGATCGCTTTACTTACAGAGGGTCCTATGTTGCAAGTGTTATCAAGAAAGATGATAACACTTGGAAAGTTACAGCATATTCTGAAAAGGAAAAACAGATTGTTCCAATCAAGAAGCCCAGTAAAGTCTTGGCGGGTTCTTCGATTGTAGCAGAATACCCGGAAGCTAGATATAAAGAGACAAAGCAAATCAGCGAAAGTGAAGTGATTTATGTTTTTGAAATGCTGTCTTGGGAGAAGCCTTTATATAAGACAGGTTATGAAATAAGCGCCAGATGTTCTTATGATATTCAAAGTGATTCCTGGAAACTGAATGAAGTTCAAAGGGAGCTCAAGGAAAGTGAAGAGATCCCATTTAAAACTTTTACGACAAGTATTTTTTCAATCAAGTTGCCGGAATCCTGGATTATTACCAGAAACGAAGTAATCGAGACCAAGAAAGTAAATACAACCGAATATACCGAGTATAAGTACAACTATACATTCTATCCAGATTTGGACAGAGAAACAGAACTAATGAATATCTCTGTTAATTTCTCTACAAATAAAAAGAGTTCTTCCAGTGTTGGGAAAAATACTTTATCTGGTAAGAATATCGGGGTAGGGGCATATTCGGAAAACAATGGCACATATAGCATTTCTTTCCAGCCAAAGATCAGAAAGATGAATTCCAGCTTTGTGATCGGCGGATATGGTATCGAAAAAGAAGAACTGCAGAAAATAATTGATTCCATCATTATTGTCGATCATCACTATAAACTGACGGTTGTTCCGGAAGGAGTATTCAATATTCGGGACGATTATTCCTCTAAGTCTGGTAAAGTTGTTGCTACCGCAAAACAAGGAGATAAATTTACTGCTTCCAGAGCAGTATTCAATGAAGGATATACTTGGTATGATGTGGCAGAAGGAAAATGGATTGCAGACAAAGATGGAGAATGGCTTTTTGTAGAATAACAATTTATAAATCGGCTTGCCGAGTAAAAAAGTGGCGCTTTTCACTGATGATAAAGTCAATGACTGAATTTGATAAAAAAGGTCTCAGCATTTATCATGGAAGAGTAAAATATCCGTTTTGGAAGGAGGGTATACGGTATTAGCGCCTGGCCCTATAAGGGTGACGAGGATGGCAGTTATCGAAAGACTCGGCGGATGCTGCCACGGTTAAAATGGATCGTTATAGAGAGTGTTAAAAAGCGAAATCAAGATCGTAACAGAGCCTCTCTAATCATAATTTTATTTATAGATAAACAAGGAGTTCTTAAATCTATGAGAGTTATTATTCAGGACAATTATGACAAATTATCAAAGTGGGCTGCCAATTATATTGCAGAAAAAATCAATGCCCATAAGGAAGAAAGGCCATTTGTATTGGGTCTTCCAACCGGATCTTCACCAATCGGCGTATATAAGGAATTGATCCGCATGAATAAAGCAGGAGAAGTCTCTTTTGCCAATGTCGTAACCTTCAATATGGATGAATACTTGGGGCTTCCGCATGAACACGATCAGTCTTACTGGTATTTCATGCATGACAACTTCTTTGATCATTTAGTCGATATGAAGCCGGAGAACATCAATATCTTAAACGGCATGACGGATGATCCGGAAAAGGAATGCGCTGATTACGAAGAAAAGATTCGTTCTTACGGCGGTATTGATCTGTTCATGGGCGGCATTGGTGTCGATGGCCATTTAGCTTTCAATGAGCCATATACGTCATTATGTTCCAGAACCGGTGTCAGAAATCTAACGACCGATACCCGAATTGTCAATTCCCGTTTCTTCGGCAATGATCCGGAGAAGGTCCCGGCACAGGCGTTAAGCGTTGGTATCGGTACAGTTACTGATTCCAAGGAAGTCATGGTCCTGATTTCCGGCCACAATAAGGCAAGAGCCTTAGCAGCTACCGTTGAAGGTAGTGTTTCCCAGAAATGGACTTGTTCTGCGTTACAGCTTCACAATGGTGCGATCATCGTTTGTGATGAAGCAGCTTGCGGAGAACTCATGGTCGATACTTATAAGTACTTCTTGGATATTGAGAAGAAAGAGAGACTTTAAAAATGTATACCATAAAAGAACTTTATGATCTTGACCATACATTGGCCAAGGAGTATTTGTGTGGCTTTGAATATCCTTGGGAAGCCTTAAAGGGCATCAAGGATATGATCATCGCCTTAGGAAAAACGTTAAACAAAGACGAATATAATGAAGTGAGCGAGAATGTCTGGATTCATAAGACAGCAAAGGTGTTCCCTAGCGCCTATATCGCTGCGCCCTGTATCATCGGAGCAAATACCGAAGTCAGACATTGTGCCTTCATTCGTGGTTCGGCTTTAGTTGGCGAAGACTGTGTTGTCGGAAACAGCTGTGAATTGAAAAATGTCATTTTGTTTGACCATGTTCAGACGCCGCACTACAACTATGTCGGCGACTCGATTCTGGGTTATTATTCTCATATGGGTGCTGGTTCGATCACATCGAATGTTAAATCGGATAAGAAACTCGTTGTTGTTCACAATAAGGAAGAAAACATTGAGACCGGCTTGAAAAAATTTGGCGCCATGATTGGTGATCATGTTGAAGTTGGATGTAACTCTGTATTGAATCCGGGTACAGTCATCGGAAGAAATTCCAATGTCTATCCTTTGTCCAGGGTAAGGGGTTTGATTCCTGAAAATTCGATTTATAAGGATGAAGGAATTGTTGTAGAAAAGAGGGAAAACTAATGGGCAAATACTTTGGAACCGATGGCTTCAGAGGTGAAGCCAATGTCAATTTAACATATGAACATGCAATGAAGATCGGTCGTTTCTTAGGCTGGTATTATGGAAAAAACCAGAATAAGAAGGCCAAGATCGTCATCGGTAAGGACACCAGAAGAAGTTCCTATATGTTTGAATACTCTCTCGTATCTGGTTTAGTTGCCTCGGGTGCGGATGCCTACATCATGCACGTAACAACAACACCGAGTGTTTCGTATATTACAAGGACAGATAAGTTTGACTGTGGCATCATGATTTCCGCTTCTCATAATCCGTACTACGATAACGGAATTAAGCTGTTTAACTATAACGGCGAGAAAATGGATGAGGAAGTCTTAAATGAAGTCGAACGTTATATCGATGATGAATTTGAAGTTCCTTTGGCTTTAAAAGAAGATATCGGTAAGACAGTAGACTATGTCTCTGGCAGAAACAGATACATGGGCTATCTGATCTCCATGGGTAAGTATTCCTTCAATGGAAAGAAAGTCGGTCTGGATTGTGCCAATGGTGCGGCCTGGTCGATTGCCAAGGGTGTCTTTGATGCCTTAGGTGCACAGACTTTTGTCATCAATAACAACCCAGATGGTTTCAACATCAATACCAATTGCGGATCCACTCACATCGAAGGCTTACAGAAATATGTGGTTGAGAATAAACTGGATGTCGGTTTTGCGTTTGACGGCGATGCCGACAGGTGTTTGTGTGTTGATGAAAAAGGCAATGTCGTGACTGGTGATCACATCCTTTATATCTATGGTTTATATATGAAAGAAAGAGGTAAACTGATCAATAATAAGGTCGTTACCACAGTTATGTCTAATTTTGGTTTATACAAAGCATTGGATAAGATTGACATTGAATACGAAAAGACCAAAGTCGGTGACAAGTATGTCTATGAAAACATGGTCGAACAGGGCAACCGTATTGGCGGTGAACAGAGTGGACACATCATCTTTTCTAAGTATGCGACGACTGGTGACGGAATCTTAACGGCTTTGAAACTGATGGAAGTCATGTTAGCAAAAGAAAAACCGATGTCGGAATTGGCTGCACCGGTAGTCTTCTATCCACAGGTCTTAAAGAATGTTCGTGTCAAATCGAAGCCGGAAGCTCAGAATGATCCGGATGTCCAGGCAGCTGTCACAAAGGTTGCTGAAGCGTTGGGTAATAACGGACGTATCTTGGTCAGAGAATCCGGTACAGAACCTCTGATAAGGGTCATGGTAGAGGCTGGAACACACGAAGAGTGTGAAAAATATGTTGATGATGTCATTGATGTCATCAAGGCAAAAGGGCATATTGCTTAGTTTGAAGTTGAGTCCTATCCATTGGTGATAGGACTTTTTAAATGGACCAACATAACGTCTTATGAGTTTAGTTCTTAGCATAAAACTAATATCTATTAATTCTTATAAAAGCATTAATACAATAATTTTGTTGTAGTTTTTGAGTGATAAAAGCAAAAGCCAGGATAATTTATTATTTTTGCTGATATTTTTATGTAATTATTAAAGTAAGAGATTATCAAACCAAGGCTATATCGGCTGGTTATAATGTGAGATAATGTCTTTAATTGTTCTTAATCGTTCTGCTAACTAATTTGGAGACTTTGATTATGCTAATAAAAAAAATACTATTACAGTCTTTGATAATTGCCCTATTATCAATTCCTTATATTGTAAATGCGGACGAAGTTGTTTTTAAACCTGGTTATATTTCGTATCCGGTTTTTGAAGGGAATGTTGTGCTTCAGTTACCGTCCTCAGAAGATGAATATACTATCTCATATGATCTTGATGGTGGGACCTTATCTTCTCCTAATCCTTCCTCATATTCTTCGGATAGTGAAGATTTTACCTTAAATAATCCTACAAAGTCTCATTATGCATTTATCGGGTGGATCGACGCAAACAATCCCAGTGAACCGATAAGAACTATGACTATACCTAAAGGGAGCAGTGGAAATAAAACCTTTACGGCTGTTTTCGAATATTTGAATTTTTCTATTTCTTGTTCAGAAAGCAAGCTTTATGTTGGAGAACAATATCAATTTACATATTCGATAAGCCATTCTGAATATATTGATGACAAGAGCGTGGTATGGTCCTGCACCGATTCTTCTGTGGCTGAAATTGATCAAAATGGTTTAGCCACAATTAAGAATACGACCATGTTTGCGACATATATAAAGGCATATAACGAAGAAACCGATTCTACAGCGGTCTTTATGTTAAACCCTTCGTATAGATTTAGCTTCATTAACGATAAAACGATAAGAGGGAATTTGGAAACTGATGGGTATCGTTGGGTCGGAAATGCAAGCACGCCTTACTTAGAACTAAAGGATTTTGATTATACAAGCGATTATTCAAGGACTATCATTCTTCCTGCTAAGGCGGAAATACATTACTGGGGAACAAATACGATTACTTCAACTTTTATCAATCCCTCAACATATATTCAAAAAAGAAGCGTGATAGATTGTTCCCCTCTTTCCTACCCTACAAATACGGAAGTAACACAGTCGAGTCTTGTTTTTATTAGTATGGAAGACAATGCGGAGCTGAACATAAATGCTGTTGGTGATAATAATGGTATTCAATGTGACGCGATTGTTTTTGGTGCAACATTGCCAAACAGCAATCAATATAAAAGCGGAACAATCAACATCAACACATCACAAAGTGGTATAGTTCAAACCGTCGTAGCGGGGAGTTATGGCATCCAATACAATACAAACTTGATCATAAATGCTGATACTGGTTTTGATTTTTCAACTACAAGATCCTATAAGCATAAAGGCGCCGGTGTAACTGTTGGAACTTCAGGAAAGTTAAAAATAAACGCAAATAACTATGGTATTTACGCAGCTTCATATTTTCTAGGAAATAGTTCTACAGCACGATCAGAAATAGTGGCTATTGCGAAGGATTCTGATGATGCAGGCATAGCGCTTGATACACACTGCATTGAAGGAACAACTGGAAATCACCGTTTTTATGGTTCGGATCATGCGATTGAGTTTGATGCGAAATATAGTACAAGTACTTATTATATTGGAGATATTATGAATGATTCTATCGTCAAACCGTCAGATCATGTTCCATTTTTGTCTAGTACCTCAAATTACGCTTTGGCTGACGCAATTACTAAAGAACCTGCAAAAGAAGTTATAGCTGAATACCCATACAAGAATTATACGATCACATACGACTTGAAAGGCGGAAAGATCAGTGGGTATAATCCACTTCATTATTCGTCTTATAGCGAAGATTTTGTACTGATTAACCCTACAAAAGAAGGCTATGAGTTTACTGGCTGGATTTGCAATGGCAGTGAAGAAAAAATGATGGAAGTCACAATGTTACATACGGATACTGGTTCAAAGACTTTTACTGCAACGTGGTCTGAAATTCATTACTCTCTTACTTATGATCTTGGCGGTGGAACATTAGAAAATGATAATCCTTCCACATATACTGTTGGTTCGGAAAGCATAACTTTGAATGACCCTTCAAGAGATTACTATGTTTTCAAAGGCTGGCTTGAAGAAGGAAGTGATGAGCCGATTACACCTATGATTATTCCTTCTGGTTCTACGGGAGACAGGTCTTACACTGCTATATGG
>Ga0256405_10011672_pt1 | contig 11121 bp, 9 predicted proteins | sample RumenRJG_02DNA_FD_189096 | JGI IMG/M metagenome (GOLD analysis project Ga0256405, IMG submission 189096) | Bovine rumen microbial communities from Lethbridge, Alberta, Canada - RJG_02 | ecosystem: Host-associated > Mammals > Digestive system > Stomach > Rumen | place: Canada: Alberta | collected...
CTTAATTCTAGTATAAATAAAACATTCGTTCCATCATCTGCCACTTTTCATCACTGGTGGCTCCCTCCTTGCATTGTTGGAACATGGCCATATAGTCCTCCCACTCCTGCTGTCGGGGCAAGGTGGCCAGACGCGCCATGGCTGAGCTCCAGTCAAAGTCGAGCGGTGTTTCCACAATCATGACTAGACGGGTGCCAAGAATGAATATCTGCATGTCCAGAATGCCTACTTCGTGGATGCCGTCGCGAATCTCCTGCCACGACTCTTCCTTACTATGCCTGCGACGATATTCAGCAATCAGTTGCGGATCGTCCTTCAGGTCCATTGTTTGTACATAGCGTTTTACCGCCTGTCCGTATTCTTTGACACTATAACCTTCCATCATACTTTATCTTTTAGCTCAGAGTAAGTTAAGAGGAGGCAAAGTTACAAAAAAATGAGCGAAATGCAAAAGGAAAGTTCACTTTTCTTTTCATTTCCGAGTGCAAGGTAAGTTCGGCGAAGCCAAAGTTACCAAAAAAATGAGAAAAAGAGAAAATGAGCGAAAGAAAAATTTGGTTTTTTGTTTGATTTGCACTAATTTTGCAGGCAATTATGATCAAGTTACTGCATAATGCGCTGACCACATTTGGTCGATTCCTCATATTAATGGGGCGTACGTTCAGTATGCCCGAGCGCTTTCGCATGTTTTGGAAACAGTATGTGAAGGAGATGGCACAGTTGGGTGTCAACTCCATAGGTATCGTGCTGTTGATATCGTTCTTCATAGGTGCAGTTATCTGTATTCAGATGAAGCTGAACATCCAGAGCCCTTGGATGCCTCGATGGGTGAGTGGCTATACGACGCGTGAAATCATGCTGTTGGAGTTCTCTAGCAGTATTATGTGTTTGATATTGGCAGGTAAGGTTGGTTCGAACATCGCGTCAGAGATTGGTACGATGCGTGTGACACAGCAGATTGATGCCTTGGAGATTATGGGCGTGAACTCTGCTTGTTATCTAATTTTGCCTAAAATCCTAGGTATGCTGACCATCATGCCATTGCTGGTCATCTTCTCTTCGGCGATGGGTATCTTAGGGGCCTATGGTACGGCATATATCGGACATATTATCGTGCCAGACGACCTGACGTTAGGTCTTCAGCATGCTTTCCAACCCTGGTTCGTGTGGATGAGTATCATCAAGAGCCTCTTCTTTGCTTTTATTATCAGTGCGGTGCCCTCGTATTTCGGTTATACCGTCGAGGGCGGTAGTGTCAATGTGGGTAAGGCCTCAACGGATGCTGTGGTGTCTTCGAGTGTGCTCATTCTTTGTTCTGATGTATTCTTAACACAGTTGCTGTCATGATAGAAGTCAAGAATTTATATAAGAGCTTTGAAGACAAGGATGTGCTGAAGGATATCTGCACTGTCTTTGAAGATGGCAAGACCAATCTGATTATCGGACAGAGCGGAAGTGGAAAGACTGTGCTGATGAAGAATTTGGTGGGTCTGCTGGAGCCTACCAGTGGTCAGATACTGTATGATGGTCGTGACTTTGTGGGCATGTCGAAACAAGAGAAAGTGTACATGCGTCGCGAGATGGGCATGATATTCCAGTCGGCAGCACTTTTTGACTCGTTGACGGTGCTGGAGAATGTGATGTTTCCCCTTGACATGTTTTCGACGATGAATCTGCGCGAGCGTGAACGTCGTGCAATGGACTGTCTGGATCGCGTCAATTTGCTAGGTGCCGAACAGAAGTTCCCTGGTGAGATCAGTGGTGGTATGCAGAAGCGTGTAGCCATTGCCCGTGCCATTGCCCTGAATCCGAAATACCTGTTTTGTGACGAGCCCAATAGTGGTCTCGACCCCAAGACATCATTAGTGATTGACGACCTGTTGCACTCTATCACACAGGAGTTTAACATGACGACCATCATCAATACCCACGATATGAACTCAGTGATGGGAATTGGTGAGAATATCATCTTCATCTATGAAGGTCATAAGGAATGGCAAGGCGTGTCGGCTGAAATTATGGGCTCCACGAACAAGCGGCTGACGGACTTTATCTTTGCCAGCGATTTGCTGAAAGAGATGAGGAGTGCGCTACGCGCTAGTGAAAAGTGAATAATGAAAAGTGAATGGTGAGATGGAGAATCAAAACGAGATACAACAGCAAGAACAGGAACGTCTGGTACTTCGAACAGAGCATTTGGTGAAGATCTATGGCAAGCGTACCGTGGTAAATGATGTGTCGTTCGACGTGAAGCAAGGCGAGATAGTCGGATTGCTTGGCCCTAATGGTGCCGGTAAGACAACATCGTTTTATATGACAACTGGCCTGATAGTACCGAATGGTGGTCATATTTACCTAGGCGACGAGGATGTTACCACATACCCGGTTTACAGGCGTGCTCGTGCTGGCATTGGCTACCTGGCTCAGGAAGCTTCAGTGTTTCGTAAGATGACGGTCGAGGATAATATTCTCTCGGTACTGGAGATGACGGGCAAGCCTCGTGACTATCAGTTGGAGAAGTTGGAAAGCCTGATTAAGGAGTTCCGTCTGGAAAAGGTGCGCAAGAACCTGGGTGACCGTCTGTCGGGTGGTGAACGTCGTCGTACGGAGATAGCCCGCTGTCTGGCCATCGAACCTAAATTCATCATGCTTGACGAACCTTTTGCTGGCGTCGACCCTATTGCTGTAGAGGATATCCAGTTTATTGTCTGGAAACTGAAAGATAAGAATATCGGCATCCTTATTACTGACCATAATGTGGAAGATACGCTGTGTATCACCAACCGTGCCTATTTGTTGTTTGAAGGCCGTATTCTCTTCCAGGGTTCGCCAGAGGAACTAGCTGCCAATCCAGTGGTTCGAAAAAACTATCTGACGGAGTCGTTTGTCCTGCGTCAGAAAGACTTCTCCGCATTAGAAGAACAACGTAAGGCAGAGGAGGAGGAACTTTGACTTTTGTAGTTTGAACTTTGAACTTTATGATACGTAAAACGTTAAATATCATTAAAGAGTAACCATAATCTTCAAACTTCAAACTTCAAAGTTCAAAATATTATGTACCTTTGCACGCTCAAAAGTGGACTTTGCTTAATAAATAGAATAAGGAATAATATAATTAAGGTATAAAAGAGATGAATATTTCATTTGAAGCTCCTGACAAAGTCAATGGCTTGATGACCATTACATTGGAGAAAGAAGATTATCAAGGAGAAGTCGAGAAGACTCTGAAAGACTATCGTAAGCGTGCTAACATCCCTGGCTTCCGTCCTGGTCAGGCTCCTATGGGCATGATTAAGCGTCAGTTTGGTGCCAGCGTTAAGGTTGACGCAATAAACAAGATGTTGGGCGAGAAGTTGTATGAATACATTCGCGAAAACAAGATTCAGATGTTGGGTGAGCCTCTGCCCAGTGAGCAGCAGGAACAGCTTGACTTCGAGAGCGATGCTCCTCTGACTTTCAAGTTCGATATCGCTGTGGCTCCTGAGTTCAAGGCTGAGTTGACAGGTAAGGATAAGGTTGACTACTATAACATTACTGTTGATGACAAACTCATTGACCAGCAGGTAGAGATGTACCAGAGCCGTGCAGGCCAGTACGAGAAAGCTGAACAGTACGATGCCGAACAGCGCGACATGCTGAAAGGCGACCTGCGTGAGGTTGGCAAGGAAGGTGGCATTGAGCTGTCTGAAATTTCCCTCATGCCTCAATATATCAAGGTCGACGACCAGAAGAAGCTCTTCGACGGCTGCAAGCTTGGTGATGTCATCACTTGGAATCCCCGCAAGGCTTATCCCGACAATGATGCCGAGGTGAGTGCTATGCTGAAGATTCAGAAGGAAGAGGTGAAGGACCACGATGGTGACTTTACTTTCCAGGTGACAGAGATTAGCCGTTATGTGAAGGCTCCTGTTGATCAGAAACTGTTCGATCAGGTGTACGGTGAGGGTAATGTGAAAGACGAGAAGGAATTCCGTCAGAAGATTGCTGACCAGATTAGCCAGCAGTTCAAGTCAGATAGTGACTATAAATTCCTGTTGGACGTTCGTGCCCACATGGAGAAGAAGGTTGGCAAGCTCGAGTTCCCCGAGGCTATCCTGAAGCGTGTCATGCTGAACAACAACAAGGATAAGGGCGCCGATTTCGTTGAGAAGAACTTCGAGGCTAGCATCAAGGAACTGGGTTGGCACCTCATCAAGGAACAGCTTGTCGCTGCTCAGGACATCAAGATTGAGGACGATGACCTGAAGAATGTAGCCAAGGAGGCTGCTCGTGCCCAGTTTGCCCAGTATGGTATGTCGAACATCCCCGACGAGTATCTGGAGAACTACGCTCAGGAAATGCTGAAGAAGCGTGAGAATGTTGATGGATTGGTTGATCGTGCTGTTGATGTGAAGCTGACTGCAGCCCTGAAGAATGTGGTGAAGTTGAACGAGAAGGATATCACACTTGAAGACTTTCAGAAATTGCTTCAAGAGAAGTAATTAAAGATATTTAACCAAAAAAAAGGTCGGGATGTTTTGCATTCCGACTTTTTTCTTGTAATTTTGTATCTCACTTTGATAATATGAATATGAATAACGACTTTAGAAAATATGCTACCAAGCATCTTGGTATTAACGGTCTGGTACTTGATGAAGTGATGAGTGCGCAGGCTCAGTATTTGAATCCCTACATCCTAGAGGAACGTCAGTTGAACGTTACTCAGATGGATGTATTTTCACGATTGATGATGGATCGCATCATCTTTCTTGGTACACAGATTGATGACTATACTGCCAATACTTTGCAAGCACAGTTGCTGTATCTTGATTCAGTCGACTCGGGTAAGGACATCAGTATCTATTTGAATTCTCCTGGTGGTAGCGTCACTGCCGGACTGGGTATCTATGATACGATGCAATTTATATCTAGCGATGTTGCCACAATCTGTACGGGTATGGCAGCCTCGATGGCAGCAGTCCTGTTGGTGGCTGGTACAGAGGGTAAGCGTTCGGCTCTGCCCCATAGTCGTGTGATGATTCACCAGCCCTTAGGTGGAGTACAGGGCCAGGCTTCCGATATCGAGATTGAAGCCAAGGAGATTATGAAGTTCAAGAAGGAACTGTATACAATCATCTCTGAACATTCGCATACGCCATATGACAAGGTGTGGAACGATTCTGATCGCAACTACTGGATGACAGCAGAAGAGGCTAAAGAGTATGGCATGATAGACCAGGTTCTGAAGAAGAAGTAAACAAGAGGAATGACAAGAAAAACATGTAATTTCTGTGGACGTTCGGAGCGTGATGTCAGGCTCCTGATAACGGGTGTGAACGGTTGTATCTGTGAAGATTGTGCCGTACAAGCCTATCAAGTGGCTACTGCCAATGGCTATGGCCCTGATGCGAAACGTGCCGAACCCAAATATAGTAAAAAGGCATTACCCAAGCCCAAGGAGATTAAAGACTATCTGGATCAGTATGTCATTGGACAGGATGAGGCTAAACGATTCTTGTCAGTAGCTGTATATAATCACTTCAAGCGCCTGCAGCAGCCCTCTAGTGATGATGGTGTTGAGATAGAGAAGTCCAATATCATTATGGTAGGCTCAACAGGTACAGGTAAGACCCTACTGGCACGTACGATCGCCAAACTGCTTGATGTTCCTTTTACTATTGTTGATGCAACGGTGTTTACAGAGGCAGGTTACGTGGGCGAAGATGTCGAGAGTATTCTGACTCGTCTGTTGCAGGTGGCTGATTATAATGTGGAAGCCGCACAGCGTGGTATTGTGTTTATTGATGAGGTCGATAAGATCGCACGTAAGACGGATAATCCTTCCATTACGCGTGATGTCAGTGGAGAAGGTGTGCAACAAGGCCTGCTGAAGTTGCTGGAGGGTACGAACGTCAATGTTCCTCCCAAGGGTGGCCGTAAGCATCCTGATCAGGAGTATATTGCCGTTGACACCCGTAACATCCTGTTCATCTGTGGTGGTGCCTTCGATGGTATTGAACGTAAGATAGCACAACGTCTGAATACTCATACCGTAGGCTATAATTCAGTACAAAATGTTCGTAAGATAGACAAGAACGAACTGATGCAGTACGTCCTGCCTCAGGACTTGAAGTCGTTTGGACTCATTCCGGAACTCATAGGTCGTCTGCCTGTACTTACCTATCTGAACCCCTTGGATCGGAAGGCGCTGACAAGAATTCTGACGGAGCCCAAGAACTCCATCATCAAGCAGTATGAGAAGCTGTTCCAGATGGATGGTATTACCTTGACGTTCAGCGATGAAGCTTTAAAGGTAATCGTTGACAAGGCTGTTGACTACAAACTGGGAGCCCGTGGCTTGCGCTCTATCGTGGAGAATATCATGATGGATGCCATGTTCGAGGTACCCTCTAAACGTATAAAATCCTTTGAGGTGACAGCAGAGTACGCTCAAAAGCAACTCGAGAAGTCACACATCGCTGCGTAATAAAATAAGAGTCTATGGCAAAAAAACATGAGAATCTGACAGAAGCCTTGAAGAAATACTTTGGCTTCGATAAGTTTAAAGGTGATCAGGAAGCTATTGTGCAGAATCTGCTAGATGGCAATGATACCTTTGTACTGATGCCAACAGGTGGCGGCAAGTCGTTGTGCTACCAGTTGCCTTCATTGCTGATGGAAGGTACGGCCATCGTTATCTCTCCGTTGATAGCGCTGATGAAGAATCAGGTGGACGTTATCAGTTCGATGAGTGACGAAGGTACGGCCCATTATCTGAACTCGTCGCTCAACAAGTCGGCTATCGATCAGGTGAAAGCCGATATCATGGCAGGTAAGACAAAATTGCTGTATGTGGCTCCGGAATCGCTTACTAAGGAAGAGAACGTAGAGTTCCTCAAACAAGCCAAGATATCATTCTATGCCATAGATGAAGCTCACTGTATCTCAGAGTGGGGCCATGACTTCCGTCCGGAATATCGTCGTATCCGTCCCATCATTAATGAGATAGGTGTAGCGCCGATTATTGCTTTGACAGCGACGGCAACGGATAAGGTTCGTACGGATATCAAGAAGAATCTGGGCATTATAGATGCTAAGGAGTTTAAGAGCTCCTTCAATAGGCCAAACCTTTACTACGAAGTACGTCCGAAGACGATAGATGTTGATAAGGATATCATCAAGTTTATCAAGCAGCATCCAGGCAAGAGTGGCATCATTTACTGTCTTTCACGAAAGAAGGTGGAAGAACTGGCAGAGATCCTGAAAGCCAACGATATCAAGGCAGCTGCCTATCATGCAGGATTGGAATCGGGGCTCAGGTCGCAGACACAGGATGACTTCCTGATGGAGCGTATCGATGTCATAGTGGCTACCATCGCCTTTGGTATGGGTATCGATAAGCCTGATGTACGTTTTGTGATTCACTACGATATTCCTAAGTCGTTGGAGGGCTACTATCAGGAAACGGGACGTGCCGGTCGTGACGGTGGCGAGGGCATGTGTATCACGTTCTATGCCCATAAGGACTTGCAGAAGCTCGACAAGTTTATGGAAGGTAAGCCTGTGGCAGAGCAGGATATTGGCCGCCAGTTGCTGGCTGAGACGGCCGCATATGCAGAGACCAGTGTCTGTCGTCGTAAGATGCTGATGCATTATTTTGGTGAGGACTATACTCAGGAGAACTGTCATAATTGTGACAATTGCCTGCATCCGAAAGTCAAGATTGAAGCCCAGGAACAGTTGATTCTTGTGTTGAAGACTGTGCAGGCTTTAAAGGAGAATTTCCGTGCCGAGCATATCATCGATTTCCTGTCGGGTCATGAAACTGAGGAGATCATTGCCCATAAGCATCAGAATCATGAGTTATTCGGTGCTGGTGAGGATATGGAAGGGAAACATTGGAATCCGGTTATCCGTCAAGCACTGATTGCTGGCTATCTTAAGAAAGATGTGGAGAACTACGGACTCCTGAAGTTGACGTCGGCAGGTAAGAAGTATATCAAGAAACCAGAGTCCTTTATGATTGTAGAGGATAATGAGTTTAGTGAGGATTACGAATTGGTGCCTTCTGATGCTGAAGGTGGTACAAGTGCCCTTGATCCTACGTTGAGTGCTATGTTGCGTGATTTGCGAAAGAAGGTGTCCAGACGCTTGGAACGTCCGCCATATGTCATCTTCCAGGATGTCAGCATTGAGCAGATGGCTACCGACTATCCTGTCACACTTGAAGAACTGAAGAATATCCAGGGCGTAGGTGAGGGTAAGGTAAAACAACCCTATGCCAAGGAATTTGTCGACCTGATTAAGAGCTATTGTGACGAGAACGAGATAGAGCGTCATTCTGATTTACGTGTCCGTACGGTGGCTAAGAAGTCGTTACTGAAGGTGAAGATTATTCAGTCCATTGACCGCCAGATAGCCCTTGATGATATTGCGACGGCACAAGGACTGGAGTTCGAGGAACTTTTGGACGAAGTGGAGGCTATTGTATATAGTGGCACCAAGTTGAATATTGACTACTTCTTGGAAGAGGTCATGGATGAGGATCATATTGACGACATCTATGATTATTTCTCGGAAAGTGAGTCAGACTCTTTGGAGGATGCTATTAACGAACTGGGCCAGGAGTGTTCTGAGGATGAAATCCGACTGGTTCGCATCAAGTTCATATCTGATATGGCCAACTGATGCGGTCTTCGCCTAATTGAGAATTGAAAATTGATAATTGATAGTTATTAAGGTGAAAAAGATTGTTTTGATGATGTTGGCAGTGGCATGGGCATGTCAGCCTGCTGACGCACAGTTCTTGAAGAAACTGTTTAAGAAAAAGGCCAAGACAGAAAAGAAGGCCGCTGTAACGAAAACGGACGGCATCGATGATGATGCCCAAACGGCTATGGTTGACATTGCTACATTGGCAGATAACACCAATAATCGAAACGCTTTCATGGGCATACCTCTTGGTATCAAAGGTGACCGCTTTGAAAAGCAGTTATTGGAGAAGGGTTTTACAGTACGTAAGGCTGAAGGAAAGCAAACGGCGAAATCGTATATCTACGATGGAGAGGTGTATGGTGCACGAGCCACTGTGTCCTTGGCGGTATCCGATCAGACTGACCGCGTGTATGCTGTCGATGTGACTGATGAGACTATCTATAATTCTGAAAAGGATGTCAAGACCCGTTTCCGGATTGTGAAAGGGGAACTGCAGAAGGTTTATGGTAGCGGCTATGTGGATAATCAAGGTGAGGCGTATACCATCCAGACACGGTTGGGTACCGTTAACCTGCATTATGAGCGTGGCTCTCTGACAAATAGCTATTCGTTGGGCTTTGCTCTTGACGATGCCAAGGCTTATCAGATGGCATATTCTGAAATGGAGGACAAGGAGTACGAGGCGGCTCCCCGTAAGATTGAGACAGGACTTGCAGCAGCCTGCAACCATACCGATATTGTTGGGTTAGGCGTATGCTTGTATCAGAATCGTACTGTTAAAGGATCTCAGACCGTGTTGCGTAGCTATGACTATACCTTGGGTAAGGCTACGCCAAAAGTTGTTTTGGGCACCTTTAAGATGGCTGATTATCAGACTTCCGTCTCGTTGGCCCGCCGTAAGCAGGCTATTACGTCTATCTCCATTACAGCGACTGATGATATGGAGGCAGTTTGTAAAGATTTAAAGACTTATGGCTTCACTTCCGACGATCAGAAAACATGGCGTCAGGGCAAGATGACGGCTGTCGTGACAACTGACAAACAGGGTGGGGTAGTGCTGACACTACGTTAAATCCTATTAATAATAGGTGAAAATGCTTGTTGTCTCAGAAAAAATGAGTAATTTTGCACGCAATAAAATTTAAAGAAGTATTTTTATGTCATCATTTATTGCAGACAAGATTGTGATGGACGGCCTGACCTTCGATGACGTCCTGTTGATTCCCGCTTATTCTGAAGTGCTGCCCAAGACGGTAGAGTTGAAAACCCGTTTCTCTCGTCATATCGAGCTGAACGTGCCTTTTGTAACAGCCGCTATGGATACTGTTACGGAAAGCCAGATGGCTATTGCCATTGCTCGTGAAGGTGGTATTGGTGTGATTCATAAGAATATGTCAATAGAGAATCAGGCCCGTGAGGTTGCCATTGTAAAACGTGCTGAGAATGGTATGATCTACGATCCTATCACCATTCCATTGGGTAGTACGGTGGCTCAGGCGCTCGATATCATGGCAGAGTATCATATCGGTGGTATCCCCGTGGTTGATGCAGAAAAGCATCTGGTGGGTATTGTTACCAACCGTGACCTGCGTTTTGAGCGTCGCTTGGACCGTCCTGTAGAGGAAATCATGTCGAAGGAAAACCTCGTGACCACTCACCAGCAGACTGATTTGACAGCTGCTGCCCAGATACTTCAAGAGAATAAGATTGAAAAACTTCCCGTTGTAGATAAGGACAACCATCTGATAGGCTTGATTACCTATAAGGATATTACCAAGGCTAAGGATAAGCCGATGGCTTGTAAGGATGACAAAGGTCGTCTGCGCGTCGCTGCAGGTGTCGGTGTAACCTTCGACACTTTGGAGCGTATGCAGGCTCTGGTGAATGCTGGTGCCGATGCTATTGTCATTGATACGGCTCATGGCCATTCCAAGGGTGTTATCGACAAGCTCCGTGAGGCAAAGATGTCATTCCCCAATATCGATATTGTGGTGGGTAATATTGCTACGGGGGCTGCTGCCAGAATGTTGATGGAGAATGGTGCTGATGCTGTTAAGGTGGGTATCGGTCCTGGTTCTATCTGCACCACGCGTGTTGTAGCAGGTGTTGGCGTTCCTCAGCTGAGTGCTGTCTATGATGTCTATAGTGCACTGAAGGATACTGACGTGCCTTTGATTGCCGATGGTGGCTTGCGCTATTCCGGTGACATCGTCAAGGCTTTGGCTGCAGGTGGCTCTTGCGTGATGATCGGCTCACTGGTAGCTGGTACTGAGGAAAGTCCTGGCGATACCATTATCTATAACGGACGTAAGTTCAAGTCATATCGTGGCATGGGTTCCTTAGAGGCTATGGAACATGGTTCAAAGGACCGTTATTTCCAGGCCGATACCAAAGATGTCAAGAAACTCGTGCCAGAGGGCATCGCCG
>Ga0256405_10011673_pt1 | contig 11120 bp, 23 predicted proteins | sample RumenRJG_02DNA_FD_189096 | JGI IMG/M metagenome (GOLD analysis project Ga0256405, IMG submission 189096) | Bovine rumen microbial communities from Lethbridge, Alberta, Canada - RJG_02 | ecosystem: Host-associated > Mammals > Digestive system > Stomach > Rumen | place: Canada: Alberta...
CTCTAGATCCATCATGTTCCTTAGATGCTTGGAAAAGTTTTTCAGCAAATGTAGACTTTCCAGAAGCTGGACACCCCTGAAGAAGTAAAATAACTTGTTTATCTTTAACTTCTACTGTTTTTACTTCTCCATTTATTTCAATTTCATATTTCATATAAAAATATACATTTTATTTAATATTATATGTTTATAATATTGCAAAGTTTATAAAAACTAAGAGAACCAAATGGTTCTCTTTTTATTCTATTGATGCTTTATCTAATAATGTATGCAAAAGTTCTATTTCTCCATTTGTCATATTTTTGCGTGTACCGTTATTACTTTAATTGAAGGATATAACTCTTCAAGTTGTTCTGCCGATTTTAAATTATTCATATTATCGTCAAAGAATACAAAGGTCTCATATCCAAGTAACATTAGATATTCTATAACTTTTGCTTTCTTTTCATGAATAGAACCTTTAAAAGGAAATTTTGAATATGCACAGCAGAATATTAAATCGTCTTTAATATCAATTCCATTGTTCAAAAAGAATTTTCTTACCATTACAGGTTTAGAACGTGCAGTCAATATAGCAATATGTGTTCCTTTTGCATATTCTCTTTTAAGAGTTTCCCAATAAGGTGTGAAATTCGCTTTATATAAAAGTTCAGAAGAATCAAAATTAGAATAGTCATAATACTCACCTTCCTGCTTAATATATTCATTATATTCAGCAGGTAAAAGTTCTTTTACTATTTTACCATCTTTCATAACATTTATAGTGGCATTGCTATAAATAAGAGTATCATCTATATCAAAGATTAATATCTTACTTGATGTAGTGCCAGCCACAGAAAATGGTTTATCTATTTTTGATTTTAAATTCATTATTAATCGGGAAATGTTTTTAAAATATCATCTCGCTTTTCAATTGCTTCATCAATTGTATTAGTTTTATACAAATATTCATATTTTTCAAATATATGTCCACGATGTCTGCGAACAACATAAAAATTTTCATCATATGTTTTAGCACCTGGCCATGTATCAATATTACGCCATTGTGCAACTCTTATAATGGTGTAAAAATATTCTGGAGTAAATCGATGATATTTAAGTACAAACACACAACGATTCCATAATTTAACTAGCCAATATATAATAATGCTACTTATACAAACTGTTAGGATAACAATAAAAATATATCCCATTGTCATTACAAATGATTTCATAATTCTTACTGTTTATTTGCATTCATTACATATCCACCAACTTGATGAGCATATATTCTTGCCGCATCATTTGTATCAAATTTACCCAATGCATGACCATCTTTAAGAACATAATAACATGCGGGTTTTTCTTCATGCAACCATGAAAAAAATGTACTTACAATAAAATGCAATATAGCATTATTCTCAAATACATCCAGTTCCTCATCCTTAAAATATAATTTTGTCAAATAATACTCAGGATTTTTCTTAAATGCTTCATAAATTATTTCATTGGTCACATTATCACCATATGCTGATTTAATATCATTTTGAACATATTCTTTAATAGTCTGAAGACACACATTTACTGGTTTTTCTATACCAACGAATCTTATTTCAATTTCTTTCATAATTATTTTATTAAATCTCGAAGCAGGTTTTCAATATTGTTTTCTGGTTCAATTGTCCATGACTTAATACCATAGTGAGGATCCACCCACTGGAACTCAATAATACAACACTTTTCATTTGCATACTGCCATGCCTCCCAAACATCGTTTTCAGTTGGCTTTCGATCTTCTTTAAGACGTAATGTCCTGATTTCACGTAAACTCATAATTTATAATGTTTTTGTATAGTTAATATTTGTATTCTTGTTAGCTTTTATTAGTAAGATCATTGCATCAATAAATTCAGACTGTTCATCGGTAAAAGCACAACTTCTTGTATATCCTTCAAACTCAAATGTTACCGTATGAGTTAAAGGCTGCTGTTTTAATTTACTAAATATTTTCTTAAACCAATTCATTTTATCAAAATTTATTTTTGGCTTTAATGTTAGAAATTATTTTTTTATGTTGTGGGTAGAAAAATTCCCTAAATATAACAGTATCTCCAACATTTGTGCTAATATATAAAAGTCTGTCATTTTCAGACACTATTGCCCCTGTTTTAAGGTTTTTGTATTCAACTATACAATAATGACGTCTTGCTTTTCCGCGCCACCGAGAATAATGTCGTTTATCAACAATAACTGTTTTAATATATATAGGTTTATTATATACATATAAAGATGAATCACCATTCAGCTTATATTCCCATACATATATATTGTTGTAATCTTCATGATCAATTCTGTCAGGTTTAACACAACTAATCATTGAAAAAACCAATATAACAAATATTATAAATTTTTTCATAGCTTTAGTTATTTAATCGTTCCAAAATATAAGCACCAAATCCATCTTGAATTTTAGCAGCATCATTACCAGTTAAATGTAAACCACCTGGAGAGGTAAGATGCCCCCAACCACGAATAGTAAATACCTCATACTTTTGCTGATCTTTTGCAAGATATGCCGAAATGACACCATCATCATAAGAGAAATTATATACCTCTTCAATGACAATATTATCAGCACCATTAATTTTGTCAATGATCTGCTTTTTGGTTTTCAAGGATGTTTTATAATCCATGTTGTTTACATCATCCCAGAAATTGTAATCAAAATCCAGTGCATTGATATTTTTATTATCACCCCATACCATAAAATCGGCATGTTTGTCAAGCTCAAAAGGCAATACATAAATTTCTTTCCAGTCTTTCATATTATTTCTATTTTTGGATATACTTTTCAAGTTCGCTTGTGGTAAATGTATTTCTCCTATTTTTAATTTGATAGAGCAAAAATAATACTTTTATTTTAAATGAAAAAATAGAAGTTACTTCATAATAATTTCTATTCCAGGAACAAGCTCTTCTATGCGCATGTCTAACACACATGGATCACACCCGTTTTCATTAATAACACTTTTAACAAATTTTACATATTCACCTAACCATAATATGCGTTCTTTATCAGATGCAAGTGTAATTGATTCAATATCATTTGGGTCAAACCCAGCTTCACCCATATCACAACTATTTGTTTTTGTATTATATGGGTAATTAAGTATATAAATTTTGCAGTTCTCATCGTATTTAAGATATGCAATTATTATTCCATGTATATAAGGAACTTCTGGGTTTTTCCCTAATTTGATTTTTACAAATTTATTTACATATGTAGATAAATTTAATCGCGCACTCATAATTATTACAATTTTAGCGTTCTTTAATATTGTACTTAAAAAATGTTCAAAGTTTCAAAAAATAATAAGGGAATCATTTCTGACTCCCTTAACTAATTATTTTTTATTTTTTCTTTGTCTGTCGAGATGATTTCTTTTCTGGCTTCTCGGTTTTTAAAGTTTTTTGTGTTTTTGATTTTGAAACCTTAACGGATTTAACTTTGGTTTCTATTGGCTTCTCAGGCATTTTTTCTTTATTACCTGATAAAATTTCCTCTTCATCAGTATCCGTAATTCCATTCAATTCCTTAAATTCTTTCAATTCATCTTCTGTTATTTCATCTACCATATTATCTGGCCAATTTTCTTCTGCCACCAATGGTTCAGGATCAATATATTTTGAAACAATTTCTTTGAAACTTTCAGGCGGAAGAGGTATATCAGCTACATCATAAACGGCTTCTTCATTAAATCCATCATACATAGATTCCTGTAATGGGTCTTTAATTTCATCAATTAATGTCTCTTTCGTATCTAATGCCTCTTCTGTATCTGGAATTATTGGTTCTTTGGCCTCAATTTCATTTTGATGATAAAATGATTTTTCAAAAGAATCAAATTTAGTATTAAAATTATTATTATCTGTTGTCTCCTTTTTAGCAGATTTAAAATTAAAATAATTTTTTACAAAATCTGACCAACCTGTTTTATTTTCTTTCATAATTATTAATTATTATTTTTTATTTTGTCTTTTAAATAATTTATTTGAAACTCCGTTAAACCAATATCATCAAAACATATATAACCATATTTTTGAATACATTCAATTTGTTCCCATGTGAGATTCAAATAATCATAATCATCATGTGTCAAGTAATAATTCATCTTTCTACTCTATTTAAATTTATCTCTCCTGTTTCGCTATTATATAAGTATTTAATAATATTATTAAAAAATCTAGTTCCGATACCTTTTCTATAATTCGACGAGGAGACTTCAAATAACTTTATAAATAGTTTATTTGATTCTAACTTTTGAATTACACATGCGGCCTCTAAATGACCTTCAGGAGTCAATAAACCACATATATCACAGAATCTAGAAATATAATTTCTTTTGCAAAGAACCAAATTGGGATTTACAAGATATTTTATAAATTCATCTTTATTTATAAATTTGTAAAAACTCAAATTCATAAAAATATATTAATTTTAAATTGTATTTTAAATTTTTAAAATGTTTTTACAAAAAACGGGATTTAGCTTTTAGATTTTTTATTTTCTTGGTAGTAAAAATAATTATAATAAAAAAGAGATATAAACCTTTATGATTTATATCTCTTTATTTGTACCCGGAGAGGGACTCGGACCCTCACTTCCTGCAAAGGAAAACGGATTTTAAGTCCGTTGCGTCTCAGATAACTTATTGTTAATCAATATTTTTAAAGTTTTCACTTAAACTAATAATTTAATCAGTTGTTATCCGGAATATATCTTCACCATATTCTATTTCTAGAACTTAGGCCTCCTGCATCTATTCTCTACGGCTGAATCCATATTTCTATGGCCTATGCCTCGGTGCTACCAGCTATCCATTTTTCAGGACCTTAGGCTCTTTTAGTCAGCTACTTCGATTAGATTTTTCTAACTTATTCAACTGATACCGATATTCAGGAGCTTCACCTTTATATATTGTTTCCAATATAGGGGGCAAACATTTTACCTATTTCGCCATCCGGGCAATTTTTCAAAGATCAAAATAAATTTTGCGAGAAGTAAATGATCAAATTTATAAATTTAAGTTTTATAATAGGAACTTCTTATGCAAAATTCTTTATATATTATATATATTTTTGTAAAAAAGTTTCAAATTAAATATCTCTACGAAAATATTCATTTACGAATATGTCATGATTTCTAATTTGATCTTCCTCACATTTTCCAACCCATTCTTTAAATTTTTCTATTGACATACTTTTATTATCAAATCCAATTGGCATATCAATATCATTGTATGCTAAATAATGGTGAATAATTAGTCCGTCAATTAATTGCATCCATCCATCCTCAAAATCACAAACAATTCGCTTTCCAGAAAGAACCCAATCAATCAATTCCTGAGCTTTTTGAAAATAGCCCTCTTTTTTCATTCGAGCAATTTTATTTTCTTTTGCTCTTTTTCTTTCTTGCTCTTCTTTAGCTTTCATTTCAGCTTGAAGATTTTCCAAAGTGCTTGAATTTTTTGTATACTTAAAATCCATGATACATTTATTTTTAATTTGATGTTGCAAAATTACAACTTTTTATTCAAATTAAAAAATAGAAGTTAATTATAACTAAATGTGCGTCAGCCGGGACTCGAACCCGGGACCCCCTCATTAAGGATTATTGATAGGATTCGAACCTATTAAAATTCCAATATTCAATAATCTTTTAAATTTTATAGTGTTTTACCACTAGAAGTGAGGTGCGCTAACCAACTGTGCCACTGACGCATGGTCCGGTTTTTATTATTTTCATTGACTGCAGGGTTTCCGGAGGCTCATAACTGCAGCAATCTGGGCGCTACCCAGCCTCGTCTCTTTACATGAAGTATACTGTTTTAATATCATTTCTATTAATAGTATGTGTATGACGTTCAGCTATCCAATAATGATCAATTGAATCCCATATATAACATGCATTTTCTGTAGTAATTGTTACTTTATCACCATTTAAATTTTTTCCAGTTGACTTTATCATAATACATATCTTTTTCGTTATGATATGCTTCCTGTTCAAATGGGATTTTATAATATGCTTCAAAATTATTAAACTTAGAAACAAATAATCCTTTTAACCACCACCAAATATAAATCAAATAAAATGTAAAATATTTAAGTTTAAATGATTTAGCTTGCATTATATGAATATGTTCATGATTCACCATTACTCTTCCCTAATAAGTTTCTAAAAATGCCTTTAAATCGTCTTTTTTCCGAATATCAAAAACATGTCCAAAAAGTGTAATGGCTTCAAAACCTTTTGGCAATAATTTAAAATTCCAATGAACTTTAACACCATGAATTAAGAAATAATTCTTAAATTCTTTTATTTCCCAATTTTCCATAATAATTAAAGTTTAATTATTTATCTTTATTTTTGTTATTTCTTTCATCACATGCAGCTTTAATTGTATGCAATGCTTTCATTTCTTCTGAATTAAGTTTTTCAGGCATCTTATATATTACAATTAATATATAATCACCTTTATAATTTCCATAAGGAATTCCCTCGTGTTGAAGTTTAAGATGTTTTCCATTTTGAACACAGGATGGAATCATTATCTTTCTTTTTGTATGATCAGGTTTCTCTAAAATATATTCACATCCAAGCAATGCATCATAATATGGAATTTCAATTTTTTCATATACATCAATATTATTAGCAATCTGATATCTGTCCATATCATATACTCGTTGACAAACTGCATAAAAATCTCCAGTTGCTCCTTTAGGATCTAATGATTCATTCCCTTTTTCTTTATAAACCATAGAAAAACCATCAAGCATCCCTGATTCAAAATTAACTTCAATGATTGTTTCTTCCTTTTTAAATCCGGTTCCTCCACATGTTGGACACTTACTATCTACTACATATCCTTTTCCATTACATTTTGGACACGCCGATGTTGTTTGCATAAAACCAAAAGGAGATTGTCTAGTTTCTGTCACCATACCGGTTCCATTACAATGTGGGCATACATGTTTATTTGTTCCACCAGCTCCATGACAATTTGGGCATCTTACATTGCGCTGAAATTTGACTTTCTTTTTACATCCAGTAAACAACTCTTCAATTGTAATAGGAATTACCATTTTAATGTCTGACCCCTTTTCTGCCTGACGTTGTCTTCGGCTTGCTCTATTATATGTATTATGTTTACCAAATAAATCTCTAAAATCAAATCCTGTTTCGGAATTAAAGCCAAAATCATCAAAATTAAAATTGCCAAAATCAAAATTACCTCCATTAAAACCGCTATATCCGCCAGTGTTTTCAAAATTGAAAGATGCACCTCTATCATATTGTGCGCGCTTATCCTTGTCAGATAAAACTTGATAGGCTTCATTTACTTCTTTAAATTTTGCTTCGGCTTCTTTCTTTTCTTTATCAGATTTATTTGCTTGCTTATCAGGATGGAAGAGAATTGATTTTTTACGAAATGCAGCTTTTATTTCTTTATCTGTGGCATTCTCACTAACCCCTAATATTTTGTAATATCCCTTAGTATCCATTTATTTCTTGTATTTCATAAAATAATATTTTTACGCTTCCTTTAATCTCTTTGGAATCTATAAAATTATAATTTAAAAAATCAAAAAGTTTTATATAAAAAGACCTCAGAAAAAGAAAATTAATCCAAGGTCTTTTGCATTTATTTTTACAAATTTACTTAAATAGCACTTTAATATGTGTGTCATCTAAGCGCTTAAGAACCATATAGTCAGAACCATTCGTAGCAATACCACCATTTTTGACTGAACACTTTTGTCCAGGAATACATGTTCCATCATCAATAACGACAATTTGCCCAAGTAAACCTACAGGTGACCATTCTTTTCGTTGTTCACGAGAAACATATTTTTTAGATGGGTCATATTCAGGATTGAGCTTTCTATGTTTTTCTATATGTTTTTCAATTTTGTATTTTTTAGAATTTTCGTCTATTTGTATATCCAGCACGGAATTTATATTAGTCAATTCTTCATCGCTAACTTCGATTTTTTCTTCAATTTCAGCATCTTCATATATATAACGTCCAAATATATCTTTTTCATATTTGTCAATCCATTCTTCTGACGCTGAATTTGCAATCATTGATGGCATTGAAGAAACTATTCCTATTGGTGTAACATTGGCATTTGCAAATTTAATTTTTTCAGGATTTGAAGAATCTAATGTAACAAAATGGCCAACACGATCTTCATTTTCAGGATTTCCATCAACCCATTCAAAATATTCTGCATAGTCTGCACCATTTGTCTATACCTACCCATTGCTATATACAGAAGTATCAGTTACTCTAAAAACATTTGAGCGGCCATTTGTTAATGACCCATTTCCTACTACAAATAAAGTATTTGGCTTTACTGCATTAAATTTGCCCGCCGCTAACATTGATTCGCAATCAGCGACAGTTCCGTGTCCGCAACTAAATGAAAACCTTCCTGCAGCAAAAGATGATCCGGATGCATGTGAATAATCACCGGCCGCGACGCCAGTATACTATTTATACAGTTTAAAATTCACTGATCCGTCTTGTATATTTAATGATGGTGCAATTGTCAATAATACAGACCCGTCAACACTATCTATATCTGTTATTACAGCAATTTTTTGGTCATTTACTTTTAAAAAATCTCCAATAATACTAGAATTAAGTTGATTATTAGATGCATCTTGATCACTTATTGATATCTTGCCTCTATTTGTTAATGTAGCATTAATGGTAAAATCTTTGATGGATAATCCCATAATAAAGTCTCCCTCACTATGTGATCCATTTCCAAATGCGCATGTTCCAACTCCTTCAGCGTGTGCCCCAACTCCTTCTGCAGTTGTAGAATCCCCCTCTGCATGAGATCCATTACCTTCTGCAATAATACTTCCATTGCCATTAGCATATCCTTCTGCATGAGATCCGATACCTTCTGCAATAATACTTCCATTGCCATCAGCATATCCTTCTGCATGAGATCCATCACCTTCTGCAATAATACTTCCATTGCCATCAGCATATCCTTCTGCATGAGATCCATTACCAAATGCATGTATTAATGGCTCATCCTCTTGATATAAACCACCTGTACATCCTTCTGCATGAGATCCGATACCTTCTGCAATAATACTCCCAAGATAATTATTATTCCCTTCTGCGTGTGCCCCAACGCCTGTTGAGTCTGTACCACGCCCCTCTGCATGTGAATATTTACCGGATGCATCAGTATTACCTCCTTCTGCGTGCGCACAAATATTAGACGCAGTTGTAGAACCCCCTTCTGCATGAGAATAATCGCCAGATGCTTCAGTGTCATATCCTTCTGCGTGTGACCAATTTCCATATGCCTATGTTAATTCTCCTTCTGCATGACTACAACTGCCGTCTGCAGTTGTAGAATGCCCCTCTGCATGAGAACAGTTACCAAATGCATCAGTATCGTATCCTTCTGCGTGTGACCAATTTCCACTCGCGCATGTCAATGCACCTTCTGCATGCGAATAATCACCAGATGCAGTTATACCGCATCCTTCTGCATGTGAACCTTCACCGGAAGCAATATTTACATATCTTATTGTGGTATTTGTAAGCTAATTATAATATGAACATGCATATCCTTCTGCATGTGCGCCTTTATTAGATGCAATAATATATGAATCCCCATCAACATAACCGTGTGCAAATGCACCAGATCCTAAAGAACCTATGCTGCCATTTCCACTAACATCCCCAAAAACCAATTGTCCATCCTAAAAAATGCCATTCTATAAATTATTATTCAATTCTAACATAAATCTCTAAATGTAATTTTTAAAACATAATTACTCATTTCTTTCTTCCTTGTACATTTCATATGCTTCTTGAAGCTATTCATTTGTGAGCTCTATTTTTCCGTTAAGTTTATAGAAATCATATATTTTCCATAAGTACTGATATTTGTCATCGCAATCATTCCTGAACATTTCAAATCTACTAATGTCATTTAAAGTGATATTCAAATATTCACAAATTTCTGGAATTAATATTGAAGCCATATAACAGATTTTTTGGCCTCTCATCATGCATTGATATAATTCAGTCATATATGTTGATTTGACATAATTATAATATTTTGACCCATTTTTCATCAATATATGTACTCTGTTTTTCTATTTTTCAGAATCATAAAATGATATAATATCTATATTACTTGGGTGAAACCCTTCAATATTGCTAAAAAATGCAGCGCTTCCAGTTATAAAAGTTTTCATTTTGTATTTTATTCATTTTTAGAATTATCCATGTGCAAGTTCAACCCACCCTCTACAGCTTAATGCAATTGTGTCGTCGTCATCAGTACTGACATTTACTGAAAATGTTTTTTGTGTGCACATAAATGCAAATGTAGAGTTGTCTATCGCTGTAAATTTACCAGCACTGCCGTCTTTTCCATGAAAATTATATATATTATCATTTAGATCATCCTTACTAATAATAGTGAAAATATCTCCAGGTTGATATGCACCGCTACTCAAAAATATTTGTGGTGGCGTATTCTAGCTATGCCTATAGTTAATAAATATACGTTCGGCAGAATCCTATATAAAAAATGTACTGGCATTCCCAATGCTTGATTTTGAATATAAATGATAATCACCATTCGGACTCTATCCAACATTAGGATTTGCTTCACATGGGACATTCATCGATCTTCCGCGGCAGGCGCCATGTATATCAACCGTGAATGCGTTTTTTCTTTTATCATTGGATGTTCCACAGCCAACAATAAATAACGCATTTCTATCGGGCATATTATACTAACCGACAACTGTCTGCGAATCTTCATATGCAACATATGCAAACAAATTGCGTCCAAATACAAATGATCCGTCACCATGTGCTATATGGCAATTTGTTACATCATATACAACATCATTAATATTCACTGATGGTCGTAAACTAGGACTCACAGTAAAAGTTATATGGCCATAGTTATTAGCTACACTTGTAATTTGATAAAAGCTATCATTAATCTAAATTATATATCCTTTCTTTCTTTTATAATAATCATATTCCTGGTCAAATGTGTTAAAAATTATCTATGATCTACTACCT
>Ga0256405_10011677_pt1 | contig 11116 bp, 7 predicted proteins | sample RumenRJG_02DNA_FD_189096 | JGI IMG/M metagenome (GOLD analysis project Ga0256405, IMG submission 189096) | Bovine rumen microbial communities from Lethbridge, Alberta, Canada - RJG_02 | ecosystem: Host-associated > Mammals > Digestive system > Stomach > Rumen | place: Canada: Alberta | collected...
GGTGCACTGTTTGCTTCGATCCGCAACAAAGGACAGTCCATGGGTGAAGTCATCGCGGATACCATGGGCCAGAAGACAAAGAGACTGTTTCTGATCTTCGCATGGCTGACACTGCTTCTGGTTGTTGCCGCATTCGCATCGATCGTTGCGGGCACATTTGGAAATACGAATTCCGCCGGCGTTGCGATTGAAGGTGCAACGCTCGACGCGAACCTGTCTACCGCCATGATTTCGATGCTGTTCATTCTGCTGGCGATTGTGTTCGGTGTACTGGTATACCGCATGAACGTTTCCATCGGGATCGCATCCGTAATCGGCGTTGCCGGCATCGTCGGAATCGTATTCCTTGGCCTGAACTGGCATCCGTTATCGATGAGCTACAACGTGTGGATGTATGTCCTTGCTGTTTATATCCTGGTTGCTTCTGTCACACCGGTCTGGATTCTGCTTCAGCCGCGTGATTACCTGAGCTCGTTCCTGCTTTATTTCATGATTGCAGTAGCGATTATCGCAATTATCGGCGCGGCGATTGCCGGCAATGCGAAGGTGGATATCCCGGCCTTCACAGGCTTCCAGACTTCCGGCGGCTATCTGTTCCCGGCTCTGTTCGTTACGATTGCCTGCGGCGCGATCTCCGGTTTCCATTCACTGGTTTCCTCCGGTACGACATCGAAGCAGATCGACAATGAGAGAGATGCGCTTCCGATCGGTTACGGCGCGATGCTGATCGAGTGTGTGGTTGCTGTCATGTCTCTGTGCGCGATCGCTTATGTGTGGAACAGATCCTCCGAACTGGGAACACCGACCATCGTGTTTGCGACAGGCCTGTCCCAGATGTTTGGAGATTTCACAAAGAATACAACGCTTCAGAATGTGATCTATCAGATGCTGATCCTTGCTGTTTCCGTGTTCTGCCTGACTTCTCTGGATACCGCGACAAGACTTGCCCGCTATATGTTCCAGGAATTCTGGCTGAAGCCGGGTGAGACCGTAAAGGATGTCAACGACGGAAGAAAGATCCTTGTCAATCCGATCGTTTCCACAGCGATTACCGTGGTACTGGGCATCGGCCTTGGCCTGACCGGCTATGCGAAGATCTGGCCGCTGTTCGGCGCTGCCAACCAGCTGCTTGCCGCCCTTGGTCTTCTGGGTGTCTGCGCATGGCTTGGTTCCATCGGACGCAACAATAAGATGTTCTACATCCCGATGATCTTCATGCTCATCGTAACGCTGTGCTCACTGGTCCTGACGATCATCGCGAAGGTCAAAGTGGCAGGAGAGGATCCGTGGAATATCGTACAGGCGGTTATCGCAATTGTGCTGGTTGTTCTGGCCGTCGATCTGGCGATCACCGCGCTTAAGACGATCGGAAAGGAAAGCAAAGCCTGAGACGAAGCGTCTGACTGAAAAAACACAAAGAAAAAACGGATACCGAGAGGTATCCGTTTTCTGTATTGATGCGACTGGATTTGAACCAGCGTTCTCCCCTACGGTCACTGCGTGACCTTCGGACGCAGAAGCGCTAAGGCTCGCAAGCTCGCCAAGTGCTTCTAGTGTGCGTCCTCGAACGCGGGCGTTCGTGACACAATGGGGCCGCTGCTGGATTCGATTCAGATCAGAATAATCAAAAACAAGGAGCACCTGTCGGTACTCCTTGTTTTTGATCGATGCGACTGGATTTGAACCAGCGGCCTCTGCGTCCCGAACGCAGCGCTCTACCAAACTGAGCCACGCATCGTTATTTGATTTGTGCTTGTCCGAAGCAAGCTTCATTATAATATCACTGCTTTTTCCAAAAAGCAAGTACTTTTTCACATTCCTTTCCAGCTTTGCTTGCAGAGCGCTCTCTATCCATGCTATTGTAGGTCTGTTCTTCTATTCTGTCTGAGAGGTTTATACATCATGGAAAAGAAAACTGCGAATCCAAAAGCACTGCTGCCGATCCTTGTCTTTCTCATTCTGTATCTTGGGAGCGGGATCTATTTTGAATATGTACATCCTACCGAGGGGCAGATGGGCTTCTATGTCATCTCTGTTGTTGTCGCGTTCGGGCTTGCTCTGATTGTCGCGTTCCTGCAGAACAAAAGCCTGAGCTTTGATGAGAAGATTCATATCTGCGCCCAGGGAATCGGGGATGACAATATCGTGATCATGCTTTTCATCTTCCTGATGGCCGGTGCCTTCAGCGGGATTGCTTCCGCGGCAGGAGGGGCCGAGAGTACAGCCAATCTGATGCTGACAATCATACCGGACAGTCTGGCATTTCCCGGCATGTTCCTGATCGCCTGTCTGATCTCCATGGCGATGGGAACCAGTGTCGGCACGATTACGGTTCTGGTGCCCATTGCGGCTGTCATGGCGCGGCAGACCGGATACGCGATGCCGCTTGTCATCGGAACGGTGGTCGGCGGGTCCATGTTCGGAGATAATCTTTCGGTTATTTCCGATACTACGATTGCAGCCACACGTACCCAGGGCGTAGAGATGCGGGATAAGTTCCGCGTAAACATCAAGGTCGCGCTTCCGGCCGCTCTGCTGACCGGTGTGATTCTTTTTGTCTATGCGCTGCAGCATCCTTCGGCGCATCTGGCGGATTATCAGTTCAACGCGCTGCTCGCGCTGCCATACTTTATCGTTCTGGCGCTCGCGCTGCTCAGCGTTAATGTGTTCCTCGTGCTCGGAATCGGTATTCTTCTGTTCTTTCTGATCGGAGGCTTTGCCGGTACCATCACCATTCCGGCTGCATTTTCCGCAATGGGAGACGGAACTACCGGAATGTTTGAGACGATGATCGTCACAATTCTTGTCGCTTCCATCAGTGCTCTGATGCGGGAGCATGGGGGATTCGAGGCGATTCTGTCCTTCATCCGTGCCCGGGCGAAGTCACAGCGCGGGGGCAAAATGGGAATCTGCGCGCTGACGGCTCTCATGGATATCGCAACCGCGAACAATACTGTTGCCATTGTGATTGCCGCTCCGATCGCAAAGGAGATCAGCGAGGAGTATCATGTACCTCCGAAAGAAGTCGCATCCTTGCTCGATACAACCTCCTGCATCTTCCAGGGACTGATCCCGTATGGAGCGCAGCTTCTGATTGCAGCGCAGCTCTCCGGTATTTCCAGTATGAAGATCATTCCGTTTCTTTTTTATCAGTTCCTGCTGACTGCTTTTGTGCTTCTGTCCATTTTCCTGAAGAAGTCAAAAGACTGACCGGCTTTTCACATTTTATTCATTCTTTGTTATACTGTGATTGCAGTGCCCGCAGCACAAGAAAAGGAGTATCTGATGCCTGTCGATTTTGAAAGAAAAGTCACGATGAATTCCTCCGGGTTTGTCCTGCTTGCAGATTATGTTCCTGCTATCGTTCAGGAGATCCGTTACTATTCTACATACAACTTTGTGGGGGACCGCATCGACGGCTACGAAGAGCCCTGTGCGCTGCTGACAAGGGAGGCCGCAAGAGCTTTGAAAAAGGTGAGCAATGAGATGATGGCTTCCGGATTCCGGCTGAAGGTGTTTGACGCCTATCGTCCGGCCAGGGCAGTCAGCCATTTTGTCCTGTGGGGAATCGAAGATCTGGATCTGCGCATGAAGCCGTTTTTCTATCCCGGGCTGGAGAAGCAGGAGCTCTTTGCCAAAGGATATATCTCAAACAGATCCAGCCACAGCAGAGGCAGCACCGTAGATCTGACGCTTCTGGACATGCAGACGGGGAAGGAAGTGGACATGGGAAGCCCGTTTGACTGGTTCGGAGAAGAATCCCACCCGGATTATCAGGGTGTGACAGAGGAGCAGTATAAGAACCGGATGTTCCTGCGCATGGCGATGCTGCGCAATCATTTTCTTCCCCTTGACTGTGAATGGTGGCACTTTACATTGGAGGATGAACCATATCCGGATGTGTATTTTGATTTTCCGGTCTCCTCTGACAGCGTCTAGCACAATACGGATCAAACCTTTGCTCTTTGAGACAGGCCTGCCGGCGCAGATCTGCGGCGGATGCAGACAGTTCAGACCATGTGTTCCCCGTACACACGGCATACAAAAGAAAGGTACTGAGATGACTCATAACAGTGACAACATCAAGTCCGGCGATCTTATGCAGAAGCCGCTCCGTCTTGGGATCATTTATGAGGAGGAAAGCAGGCGCGGTCTCACGCATCCCTTTTTTATCCTGATCATAGATGCATTCAAACGAAGGGCGGAAGAATTGGGATGTGAGATCACATTCGTCAATAACAATCTGGTGGAGAAGGATCTCGATTATGTCCGGTACTGCCGCGTCAGTCAGCTGGACGGCGTATGTGTGGTCTGTGCCGATTTTACCTCGCAGAAGGTGAAAACGCTGATCGAATCAGGCTTCCCTTGCCTGACCATGGATCATCTGTTCAAACGGGTGCCTGCGGTACTCTCGGACAATGAAACCGGTATGCGGAAGCTGGTGGAGTACGCGATCTCCTGCGGTCACAGGCGTATCGCATATGTGCATGGCCATAACAACTCTGTCGTGACCAGAACACGCATTCAGAAGTTCAGAAATACCATGTCCGCACACAACCTTCCGGTACCTCCGGAGTATATCCGGGAATGCGAATATGACAACATCTCTCTCACCCGCAGGATCGTCCGTGAGCTGCTGGCATTGCCGGAGCGTCCCACATGCATTATCCTTCCGGATGATATCGCATATCTCGGCGCGCAGGACGCTGCAAGGGAGTGCGGGCTTCGAATTCCGGATGACATCTCCTTTGCCGGATACGATGGGATTCCGATCACACAGTCTCTGAAACCGCAGCTGACCACGATTCGTCAGGACGGAGATAAGATGGGAAGGCTTGCTGCGGAGCAGCTGGTCCGCGTGATCCAGGATCCTGTCAACTCCAGTAAGTTTCCGTTTATCCTGCCGATCGAACTGATTGAAGGCGGAACGATCGGACCGGTCTCAATATGAAAAACGCAGTTTCAGTGTTACACTCATATACGGAGTGCTTTACTGTGTGATCGTGCCGCTTTTTCCGACATGGGAGGCAGAACCGGATGTCATCCGGCATCGGTATCAGACATCGACTCCCTTTGCGGAAAGGTTTCGGACAAAGGAAAGAAGCAGCTTTTGTCAAGCTGCATAAAGAAGAAGGAAAACAAATATGGGTGAGAATCAGAAGGATAGAAGGCCTCAGACAATCACGGAGCAGGAAAGCGCTGCTTCCAAGAACCAGCCGGCAGGAGAAGAGATGATCTGGACGGACCTGGATGACGAGGGATCGAACAGCCGGGAGGCGGCCAGACAAAGACGCCGGGAAGAACGCAGGCGTGCTCTGCGGATGCAGCGGGCGTTTTTTCTGGGCGTGCTTGCAGTGCTGCTGATCGTGGTGATCTTCGTGGTGGTTCTCTGTACCCGGCACAATGACCCTGCAAAGACGGATGGAAGCGTCTCGGATTCCGGAAAGACGCAGGAAACATCCGGCACTGTCATTGCCGACGAGGATACAGCCGGCGAAGCTGTTTCCGGCGGTGATGCGGCACAGGAAGCTTCTGATGGTGGAGAGGAAAGCGCCGCTCAGAATAGCGAACCGGTGATGGATACAGGATCAGAGCCATCCCGGATCCTCACCCAGGCGCAGCTGCTGGCAGCAGGCTACGATTATGACGGGGCAATCTCACTCCTGAAGGGCATCGACAGCCAGGATCCTTCTGTGACGGATGCCATCGCAGATTATGAAAACCGGAAAGCGCAGTGCGTGGCGGTCGATGTGACGAAGATCCCGCATGTATTCTTCCATTCGCTGATCAATGACGACCGTGCGTTCAAGGCGGATCTGGTCGGTGCGGACCGGGTGCGGCAGAATAACGCTGCCATGACGACGACTGCTGAGTTTGACGCCATGATTCAGGACATGTACGATGCCGGCTATGTGTTGGTCGGTCTGGATGACATGTGCATCAAGACTACAGATGAAAACGGCGTAGTTCATATCGCGAAGAATGACGCGCTGATGCTGCCTCCAGAAAAGAAGGCATTTGTACTGTCGATTGATGACCTGAGCTACTATCATTCCTACGGGATCGGGACACAGGGCTATGCGACCCGCATGCTGGTGGATGAGAACGGGAAACCGAAGTGTGAGTATACAAATGAAGAGGGCGTGACCTCCATCGGTGACTATGACGTGGTTCCACGGATGGATACCTTCATCGAACAGCATCCTGATTTTTCCTACCACGGGGCAAGAGGAACCGTGGCCATGACCGGATACAACGGCGTATTTGGATATCGGACCAATAACTATTATAAGGACATCAATGACCCGCACCTGGATCCGGACCAGATCCAGTGGCTGCAGGAGCACCCCGATTTCAACTGGGAAGAGGACTGCGCCAATGCGAAGGCTGTGGCGGACGCGATGAAGGCGGAGGGTTGGACATTTGCCAGTCATACCTATGGGCATCTGAATGCGGAGAGCGCGGACCTGGCGCGTCTGCAGGCAGATCATGAACGATGGGTTACCGTCAATGAGCCGATTCTCGGGAAAGTGGATAAGATCATCTTCGCTTTTGGCGCGGACATCGGCTTTGTGGGAGAGTATACGGATGCCAACGCGAAGTTCCGGTATTTCAAGGATCAGGGGATGAACATCTTCTGCAATGTGGACGGCAATATCGGCTGGACGGAATTCGGGGATACCTTTATGCGGACCGGCCGTGTCGCATTGGACGGATTCACGATGTATCAGGCCATGACCGAGAACGCGGGGGCACACTCCATTTACGCCAACGACTATGAAGCGCTGGGAATCAGTGGAATTTCGGAGTTCTTCAATCCATTGCGCCCCACACCGATTGACAGTGAGTGATCAAAAGCAGGAATGCATCCCGGAGGCACAGGGACCGGAAGGAATGGATATGAGCATGATAAATATGGCAATTCTGGCTGCTGTTGACGCGGGAAAAACGACACTGACAGAGAGCATGCTCTATCTGAGCGGTGCCATTCGCAGGGCAGGCAGAGTAGATCATGGGGATGCCTTTCTTGATACCCATGAGCTCGAGCGCCGACGTGGAATTACGATTTTTTCGAAAATGGCCAGGATGTCGAGCGGTGATCAGAAGCTGACGCTGCTCGACACGCCCGGCCATGTTGATTTTACCGCGGAAACGGAGCGCACGCTGACTGTCGCGGATATGGCACTGCTCCTGGTCAGCGCTGCAGACGGCGTGACAGGCCACACCATGGAGCTTTGGAACCTGCTGAAGCGCTACCAGCTTCCCACGGTCATATTCGTCAATAAAATGGATCAGCCGGGCGCCGATGCTGACAGGGTCCTGTCGGATCTGCGGCGGAATCTGGATGACCGGTGCATCTGTTTTGATGCATGGAAGACAGCCAGGCAGGAGGAGAGCAGGCAGTCTTCGCAGGAGGATCCGGACACAGAGGCGCTGTTTGATCAGATTGCAATGTGCGATGAGGAGGCGATGGAGCTCTTTTTGGAGACGGGACAGATTCCCCGGGAGAAAATCGCGTCCCTGACAGAGGAGAGAAAGCTGTTTCCCTGCTTCTTTGGCTCCGCGCTGAAGATGGAGGGGGTTCAGAAGCTGATCGAAGCACTGCCGCATCTTGCAAAGGAACGGGAGGTTCCGGATCAGTTCGGCGCCAGGGTCTATAAGATCTCCCGGGACGCAAAGGGAACAAGGCTTACCTGGATGAAGATCACCGGCGGACAGCTGAAGGTCCGCAGCCAGATGACAGACACGGAAAAAATCACGCAGATCAGGACTTATTCAGGAGAAAAATACACCTGCCCGGATGTGGTCAGCGCCGGAGAGATCGTTGCGGTGACGGGTCTTTCCGGATCCTGGAGCGGACAGACCTTCGGAAGCTGTCCTCCTTCAGAGGAGATGGCAACGCAGTGTGTTCTGTCCTATGAAGTGATCTGGCCCGGGGATGTGGACCGCGTGCAGATGTTCGGAAAGCTGAAGGAACTGTCTGAAGAGATTCCGGAGATCGATCCGCAGCTGGGGGAGATGGACGAATCCATTCACGTCCGTGTGATGGGAGAGGTACAGACACAGATCCTGCAGGCAATCATGGAAGAGCGGTACAAAACCCCGATCTCATTCGGAGAGGGACGGGTTGTCTACAAGGAGACCATTGCATCCGGCGCGGAGGGTGTGGGACATTTCGAACCGCTGCGTCACTATGCGGAGGTTCACCTGTATCTGGAACCCGGTGAGAAGGGTTCCGGCATCGTGTATGAGAGCAGCTGCCCGACGGATCTTCTCGCCCGTCACTGGCAGCGGCTGGCTCTGAGTATGCTGTGCGTGCACAGGCAGGTGGGGGTTCTCACCGGAAGTGAACTGACCGATGTGAAGGTCACTCTGGTTTCCGGCAGAGCGCATCTGAAGCATACGATGGGCGGGGATTTCCGGGAAGCAGGAAGGCGGGCTCTGCGGCAGGGACTGATGAAGTGTGAGAGTGTCCTGCTGGAGCCATGGTACGATTTTGAACTGGACATTCCGACACAGATGATCGGAAGGGCACTGAAGGATATTGAGGACTTCAGCGGACATGCCGAGGCACCCAGGATCGAAGGAGAATACGCGCACCTGAGCGGCTGCGCGCCGGTTTCCTGCATGCGGAATTATCCCGCTGACGTACGTGCCTACACAAGCGGAAGAGGCGCGCTGCACTTAAAGATCCGCGGGTATGAACCCTGCCATAATGCGCAGGAGGTGATTCTGGAGACCGGGTATGATCCGAACCGGGACCTGTCGAATCCGACCTGGTCGGTTTTCTGCGCGCACGGAGCCGGCTACGATGTGCCGTGGGACGAAGTCGACCAGGCAGCGCATTTGCCCCTGATGAGCAAAGATACCGGGGATGGAATGCGGTGGAATTATGCGGAGGATGACGCCGCGGGATCTGGAGAATATGGAGCAGAGGAAGAGGATCCGGATCAATGGGAAAGAGGGTATGAGGAATACCTGCGCCATGAGGCTTCCACGCAGGAGCTGATGCAGATCTTCGAGCGGACCTACGGGAAGATCCGGCGCCGGGATCTGGGAGGATCGAAAGAGACGTTCTTTGGAGGAGGACGACACGGCCCGACCGGACTGCATAAACCAAGAAAGGTTTCCAGGAAGGATCCGATCCTGCTGGTCGACGGCTATAATATCGTCTTTGCCTGGAAGGAGCTCAGAGAACTGGCGGCGAGGGATATGAATGGCGCGCGAACCAGGCTGGCGGAAATCCTCAGCAATTATCAGGGATACAGAAAGGTACCGGTGATCCTGGTGTTTGACGCGTATCGGGTGAGCGGAGGCGCGGAGCATACGGAGCGCTACCATGATGTCTGCATAGTCTATACACGGGAAGCGGAGACAGCGGACCGCTATATCGAAAAGGCTGTGCATCGCATGGCGTCGGAATATGAGATAACGGTCGCAACCAGTGACGGGGCGGAACAGATGATTATCTGGGGCGCCGGCTCGAAGCGGATGTCTGCCATGGAGCTTAAGGAGGAGATCGAACGGACCGGGAAAGAGATTCGGGAAGAATACCTGAATCAGAATTCCGGCGGCAAAAACAGGCCGTTTGCCGAGCTTCTCGCCGGAACCATGCAGGATCGGTCTCTGTCGGGGGCTCCTTTGACTTAGCAGCCACGCTCAGCGAAAGAACAGCAGCCCAGGCGTCTTTTTCGCCTCGCTTCGGCAGGGAAAAAGCGCGAGGGCTTATATGCTCCGGGCGAGTGCTTTTTGCTTGACACTCGCTTTGCTTCGCGGTACGCTGTAACCGGAACAGGTTTTTTGCGCCGGTATCAGGCGCGGAGGGAAGCATGACGAAAACAGGCAGAATGGAGTGGGATATGAGAAAAAACAGAGGAAAGACAATCGGTATTTTTGCGGCAGCATCTTTTCTGGCAGCAGCTTTTGCTCCGGCGGCCATTGCCGGTGACGTACAGCCGCTCGATGAGGCGGAGATTATCGTCTTTGCGGCGAAGAGTCTGAATACGGTGATGGATGAAAGTATTATTCCCGCCTATCAGGAACGGCAGCCGAATGTAACGATCACGCCAAGCTATGACAGCTCCGGAACTTTGATGACACAGATTGAAGAAGGAGCGGCCTGCGACGTATTCTTTTCCGCGGCACAAAAGCAGATGAACGAGCTGGAAGAGAAGGGGCTGGTCGTTGAAGGAACCCGGAACGATATCGTCAACAATCAGGTCTGTGTCGTCACCTATGACGGCAGCAAGACAAGCGTGACCGGACTTGAAAATCTTGCGGATGCCTCAAGCCTGGCACTTGCGGACGGATCGGTTCCTGTGGGAAAATACACCCGCGAGGCTTTGGTTGCTGCCGGCATGATGGAAGCGCCCGGGGACGGAGATGTCTCAGCCATCACGACGCAGGAAATCTCGGAGGCCCTTGGCGGAATTGAGATCAATGAATGCGCGAATGTCGGCGCTGTCGCGGCCGCGGTTGTGGAAGGTGCGAATGAAGTCGGTACCGTATACTATTCTGATACCTACGGATTCGAAGACCAGCTGATCATTCTGGAGAAGATTCCCTATGACCTGACCGGCGATGTTCTCTATCCGGCGGCACAGATCGTCAATCAGGAAGCGGATGAGGCGCAGAGCGCGGCAGCAGCGGATTTCGCAGCCTTTCTGGCGTCCGATGAGACGAAGGAGATCTTCGATTCCTATTATTTTGATACCAACATCGGTGCAAAGGCCCAGACGGAGGCATAAACGGAGGCAATCAGGATGACGGAATTTCTGTCCGGGCTTGACTGGAGCCCGCTCTGGATCTCGCTGAAGACCGGAATCGTGGCAGCTGGCATCTCCTTTTTTCTGGGGATCTTTACCGCGAGAAAAGCGGTGAAGGCCGGCCCGAGACTCCGCGCCGTTCTCGATGGCTTTCTGACCATGCCGCTGGTCCTTCCGCCGACGGTTGCAGGCTTTTTTCTGCTGCTGATCTTCTCCACGAGAAGACCCTTCGGAAGCATGCTGTATGATACCTTCGGCATTAAGGTGGTGCAGACCTGGCTGGGTTGTATCCTGGCAGCAGGCGTAATTTCATTTCCCCTGATGTACCGGAATGCGCGTGCCGCGTTTGA
>Ga0256405_10011679_pt1 | contig 11115 bp, 6 predicted proteins | sample RumenRJG_02DNA_FD_189096 | JGI IMG/M metagenome (GOLD analysis project Ga0256405, IMG submission 189096) | Bovine rumen microbial communities from Lethbridge, Alberta, Canada - RJG_02 | ecosystem: Host-associated > Mammals > Digestive system > Stomach > Rumen | place: Canada: Alberta | collected...
TCAGCCACCATTTTGTCCCGACCGAGGTCGGGTCTGAGTCTCTGGGAGGAGCGGGAGGCGGCAACCCGTAGTGTTGTTGTGTCAGCTGTCATTTTGTCCCGACTGAGGTCGGGGCGGTGCACTGCAGGACGCATGCAGGGGGAACTGCCCCGTCAAAACATCAGCGCCGTTCAGAAGGCTCAGCTCCGCCAGCACCTTCGGGCGCCGCAGAGTACAGCTCCGCATAGTTTTCAAGCAGCTGACGCAGCTCCGCATCGGAGTCCGCAAGCAGGGCGCAGGCAAAATACAGCGCCACGGCAGATTCCGTAGAAAGCCTGCCCATGGGCACCACGCCCTCGCGCCACATCCGCACGCCGGTAATATACTCAGAAAAATCAACGCTGCTTTCCTGCTGCGACGTACAGTAGAATTGCGCGCCGTTGCGATGACCGAGCGCAATAAGCTGCCGCACGGAATAATCGCTTGTACGCATATTGCCGGTGCCCGTCTCATACAGCTCAAAGAAAACCGTCTTTACGCCGTCTTCCTGCCGCAGCAGCTTGCTGAATATATCGCTGCGGAAACCGGGATACATACGTATCATAATCATACGGGAAGCCGCGTCCTGCAGCATGCTTGCCAGCACCTCGCCGTCAAGATCCTGCAGCCCCGCAAACTGCACAGCAAGCGGTCCGCTTTCCGTAAACACCGGCCGTACCATATTCAGGTTCCTGAATCCGTCAGGCGCCGGCCGCTCAAAGCGCAGGTTAAGCGGAGAATAGACCTTTTCGTTGAACACGACATACACGCCGTTTTTCTTTTCTTTTGCAAGGCGCACGGCGCAGGACAGGTTCCGTCTCGTCTCATCGGACTCCGCCGCCAGCGATGATGATGCCGTAAGCACCACCGGCACGCCGCAGTCTGAGAACAGCCAGTACAGCAGCGCCGCCGTATAGGGCAGCGTATCGGTACCATGGGTCACCACAATGCCGCTCGCAATTCCCGCCGAAATACGCGCAGAAATCTGAGCGATGAGCGCCGCCCAGTCAGAAGGCTCAATCTCTTCGCTCAAGAACTGTCTGACCGGCACCACCTGCACCGGAATATCCGGATCGCTTCCGGCAAGCATATCTTTCAGGCAGTGCGGATCACCGGCGGAAATACTGCCGTCAGGCAGACGCACCGCCGTCATGGCACCGCCCATGTTGAGCACATAAATAACCCTGATATGCAGCTCATCCTTTATGATCGTCTTAACAACCTGCGGAACAGCCATGCCGCCGGTCAGCTTCATTACGGCGCCGGTCAAAAACTCCAGCGGCGCCATCTCGCCGTTGCGCATCCTGTTGCAGAGCGCAGCATTTTCATCAAGCACCCGGCGCACGTACGGCAGCAGCTCCTCGCGCCCGGACACCTGCACGATTCCTTTCTTCTTAAGAATTGCGGTCGGCGACTCTCCGGTCTCGGCCACATCCTGCACCAGCTGCTTTGCAATACCGCTGTGGATTTGTCCGGCCGTCAGCCGCTTAATAATATCAGCAAAATACTCAGGCGTAAGCCTGCTGTCGCGCAGCATGATGTTCCGCGCGTTCAGCTGCTTCATCATCTCTGATGACATCCAGTGCGCCGTGTCCATAGGATCCGCGCCGCATGCCACCGCCTTTTCATAAAAATCAGCCCGTTCTTTTTCATCGCACAAGAACTCAGCGCGCAGCCGCGAAATGCCGTACAGACGGCGCAGACGTGCGCGCCGCTCGGACGGCAGCTCCACGCCCGCAGGATTTTCCTCAAGGCAGCCGGCTGCAATCTCTTTAAGCGGAATCATCACCGGAGGCTCAAGCAGCTCAAACCGCCGCAGATCATTGCTCCGCCCGGTATGATAGGGTTCCGTACACGTCTTCCGTTCATTCCACAGACGGCTTTCTCCCGACACCACGCCGCCGGCGGAGAATACTGATTCCTGCCGGTCAAGCTCATAGTTCACGGCCTTGCGCACAAAGTTGAACGAATTCAGATTGCGCAGCTTTACATAATAGTCAGGCAGCTCCGGGTACTTTGCCAGAGCCACAAAGGCGTTGCTCCTGATGCTGCCTTCGGCCGCCTCGCGGTTTACAATATTCAGGTACTGGGTCAGGCGGCGCAGCTCGTCCAGAAACAGCTCTGCTTCTTCCCCCAGCTCAAATGAAGGCGTCGTCTTTATACGGATGCTCGGACAGCCTGCCCACGTAAAATCCATCTGGCTCTGGCCGTCCGCATGGGTCATGTGCCCCGCATCCTCTTCTATACGGATTTCTTCAATATGCACGGCCTTGGAACGGCTGTGGAAAATAATATCCAGCTTGCCGCCTTCCGCCACTTTTACGGAATAGCCGCTGATCTTTTTGTCCTCAGGCTGAACGGGCAGCTTTCCAGTCAGATGCTCCACAGGAACGGAGGCAGGCACCGAGCTGCCGAGCGCGCGTACAAGGCTGAACACCTGCTGCATGACGCCGCCGTTTACCGTAATCTGATTGTTCGTTTGATCTTTTACAAACACCGCATCCACAGGAGAAAGCAGAATTCGCGTTTCCAGATAGACAAAAGACTGATACATGAATACTCCCAGGGCACCGCCGAACCAATCTCAGGACGCTTCAGCGACAGCCGACGGATTCCTGACCGCTGCCGCAGCACGGACCGGAACCCAAGTTACAAAGTAGCCTTAAAACAAAAAAGTTTCCGGGCCTCTCAAACAAAATTCTCATTTAGTATATCGTTTTTTGCCAACTTATGATATACTGTAGTCACATAATTAGGGGTGCTTCGTGAATAAACGAGATTTTCCGAAAATACATTTTTACGATCAAGATTTTGTTGATATTTATGATAAAACGTGGTCATGGCTCGCCGGATACTGGATCAACCCCAAAACTGGGGAACAGTCCGCTGACGGATATTTTATCTATCCGCAGAACGGCACATATATTCTGGACCAGCAGGAGGCTATCTTTTCCTCATTCTTTCTGGTCTATTCAAACCGCAACTACCCTGCAAACCAGAGCATAGACTATTTCTATGCCAGACAGGAAGAAAGCGGTGCCATCAGATGGAAATACGACGCTGCGACGGACACGCCTGTAACCGACGGCTCCAACCCCGAGGGCATCGGTCTGCCGTTGTTCGCATGGGCCGAATTCAATCTGTACCACAAATCCGCGAATAAAAAGCGCATCCGTGAGATCATGCCTGCGCTGCAAAAATACATGGACTGGATTGACCGCACGTTCAAGCAGGAAAACGGACTGTACTCTGTCCCCGTCGTTGCCGGCGGCATGTTCAATTCGCCGCGTGCGGACGCATACTATCCCGTGGACTTCAACGCGGCAATGGCTATAAACGCATCGCACATGTCTGCGCTCGGCGACATCCTCAATGACAAGGACCTGAGCTTCCAGTACAAGCGCATGTATTTTTCGCTCAAAACCAGAATCAACTCCATGATGTGGGACAACGAGACCGGGTTCTACCACGATCTGGACAAAGACGGAAACCGGCTGCCCGTAAAGACGATCGCAGGCTTCTGGCCGCTGCTGGCAGAGATTCCTAACGCAGACAAGGCCGCCGCGCTTATCGCGCATCTGAGCAATCCCGCTACGTTCGGTACGGACCATCCGTTCCCCACGCTGTCGGCCGACGCGCCCGAATTCTCTGCGGACGGCGAAGGATTCCGCGGCAGCGTTTACCCCATGCTCAACTTCATGGTCATCAAAGGACTGGAAAAATACCAGCGCTACGACATAGCCCGTGAATGTGCCATCAGGCACCTGTACTATATTCTTGAGGCGCTCTTCCCCACCGATGAAAAGATCAAGGGCGACGTATACGAAGCATACCTGCCGTGCAAGGAAGGCAAAGCCATTATGCAGAGTGATCCCGAATTCCCGCGCACGCACTATCTGCCCGGTATAGGTCTTTCAACCATCGCCGTCATGATCGAGAACGTCATCGGCCTGTCCATAAGCCTGCCCCGCAAGACTGTGGACTGGATTATTCCCAACCTGGAGATCATGGGTATAGAAAAACTGTCGCTCAAGCGGAACCTGATCACCATACTGAGCAACAAAAGCTCGCGCGGCTGGGCCATCGAAATGGAAAGCGAAAAGCTCTATTATTTTACGATCAATATTCTTGACCAGAAAAAGAAGACGCTGCCCATACCGTCGGGCAAATGTTCGATGCTCATAGACAAGCTGTAAAGCCATGGCGTCCCTTGAGGCAGTTATTGAGATCGGCTCCACGGGAATCCGCCTGCTTGTATCTGAGATCACCGACAGCGCCGACAAAAACATTCTTGACCGCTCAGAAGTTCCCCTGCCGCTCGGCAATGACGTGTTCACCACCGGTACCGTCAGCAGGGATACATTGCTCCAGTGCATCCGCATACTCATGCGGTTCAGGGAGCAGCTGGCCGGATGGGGCATCCGTCCCGGACAGGCTTCGGTCATCGCCACAAGCGCCATGCGCGAGGCAAAGAACCGGGATCCGGTGCTTGACCGCATCAGCGTCAAAACAGGCTTCCACGTACGGGTCATAGACGGCATTGAAAACAACCGCCTCACCTATCTGGCCGTAGCCGACTGCGTAAAAACAGACAGCACCATGCGCCGTCAGAACACCCTTATTCTTGAGGTGGGCGGCGGCTCCACGGAGCTCATGCTCATCGAAAAAGGCAAGATGGCCGGCGCGCACAGCATGCGGCTCGGCACCGTCATCATTGAGCAGCAGATGAAAAGCATGCTCGGCTCGTTTGACGATGCCCGCCGGTACATCGAAGAATTCATCCGCAACACAAAAAGCTCGCTCAACAACGAGCTTGACCTGAAAAAGATCAAGCACTTCATAGCGGTCGGTTCCGACGCACTCATAGCCGCCATCAATGCCGGCTCGCCGCTCACCGCCACGCTGTGGGAAATTCCTCGCGAAAACTTCGACCGGTTCGTCGACGAAATCCAGAACTACACCATAGAAGAATGCACGGGAAGATTCCGTATTCCCTACAGCGAAGCGCAGTTCCTGCAGGTCAGTCTGCTTGTGTACAAGCTGTTCCTCAGGCTCACCGATGTACAGCGGCTGCTTGTCGCCGAAACCAGCATACGCGAAGGCCTGATTCTGGACAAAATGAATCACTCGGACGCCGCGCTGCAGCAGGATTTCTACTCACAGATTATCGCCTCGGCCATGAACCTGCTGCACAAATATCACGGCGACGAAAACCATGCCAGCTATGTGCGCAGAATCAGCACCAAACTGTTCGACGGCCTGCTGCCCGAACTCGGCCTGAGCGAAAAAGTCCGCGTGCTGCTGGAGGTGTCCGCCATTCTGCACGATATCGGCATGTTCATCGCGCTTGAAAACCACGAGCGGCACTCGCACTACATCATACAGAATTCCGAAATATTCGGCCTCAGCAAAGAGGACATAACCATCGTGTCGCTCATCACCTACTACCACCGCGGCAGCCGCCAGCCTCAGGACGACGACCAGTTTACCGTACTGCCCCGGCAGGAGCGCATGACAATCCTCAAGCTCACCGCCATCCTCAGGCTGGCCGATGCGCTTGACCGCAGCCACGAGCAGCGCATCAGCGAATTCACCATCAGACTGGATCAGGACAAAATGACCATACAAACAAAAGGCAACCACCGCTATCTGCGCGAACGGCTCGCCATGGCGCAGAAAAGCATCCTGTTTGAATCAATTTTCGGCTATAAAGTCATCATCGTATAAAGGATACGCCCTGCTATGAAACAGAACACATATTTTAACCGTGAGCTTTCATGGATAGAATTCAACGCGCGCATTCTGACCGAAGCGCTGCGCAAGGAGCTGCCCGTTCTGGAGCGGCTGCAGTTTCTTGCCATCGTGTCCAGCAACTTCGATGAATTTTTTCAGGTGCGCGTCGCCTCAATCATGCGGCAGCAGAACAACGATTCTCTGCAGCGCGACAGCTCCGGCCTTACGCCGTCGCAGCTGCTCAGACAGATTTCAGCACGCAGCCATCAGATCATGCACAGGCAGTACCAGTGCCTGACCAAGGACATACTGCCTGCCCTTGCTGAAAAAGGCATATGCTACGTACCGCCCAAGGATTTTACGCAGGAGCAGAAAGAATTTTCGCAGGACTATTTCAAGTCCACCATATTCCCGCTGCTGACACCGCTGCGCATACAGGGAGATTTCTTCCCTTCCATCGTCAACCTCAAGCTCTATGCGGCATTTCTGCTCGCCCCGATGCACGGCATCAAACCGTTCAGCGATATTCCCGGCTACGACACCAGCCAGCCGTTCATAGCAATCGTACAGGTACCATCGGGGCTGCCGCGTGTGCTGTGGCTGCCCGAGCAGACCAAGAACAAATCATTCGCACTCGTCGATGATCTGATCATACAGTACGGCACGCAGCTTTTTCCCGGTTTTACCGTCACGGAGACCATGCTCTTTAAAGTAACCAGAGACGCAGACTTTTCCGTAGATGAAGATTCCGGCAACTTTCTGAACGCCATGGAGGAAGTGCTGCTGCAGCGGCAGACCGCATCATTTGCCGTCAGGCTCGTATGCAACGGCGCAAGTCCCGCCATTCTGTCGCTGCTCACACAGAAGCTCGACCTTACGCCCGATGCTGTATATCAAGTGCAGGGTATCCTTGATCCCGCTACGCTGCAGGACATTTATAACGCCGACAGCGAAGGAAAGCTCCGCTACCCCGCGTGGCAGCACTTCTACCAGCCGCCTGAAGAACCGTACTGGGACCTGCTCAAGCAGAAAGACCTGCTGCTGCATGTACCCTACGAATCATACCAGCCCGTGGTGCAGTTCATTGCGGATGCAGCCGATGACCCGGACGTGCTGGCTATAAAAATGACGCTGTACCGCACCGGAAGCGATTCGCCCATCATAGCGGCTCTGCTGCGCGCCGCCAACAACGGCAAGCAGGTAACCTGTTTTGTGGAAGTAAAGGCCCGGTTCGATGAGGAGCGCAATATAGGATGGGCGGCACAGCTTGAAAAAGCGGGCGTCACCGTCATCTACGGCATCGTCAACTACAAAGTACATGCCAAAATCCTCATGGTCATGCGCCGCGAAAACGGCGGCATCAAGCGGTATGTGCACTTGTCCACCGGCAACTACAACACCAAGACTGCCAGACTCTACTCAGACCTGTCGCTGTTCACCACCAACCTGCAGATAGCGAACGATGCCACGCAGTTCTTCAACATCATCTCAGGCTATTCGGCCATTCAGTCCATGAAATACCTGTCCATGGCGCCCGTTACCCTCAAATCAAACATACTGGCCATGATCCAGCGCGAAATAGAGCTGTCCACGCCCGAAAACCCCGGGCTCATCATGGCAAAGATGAACAACCTGTGCCACGAGGAAGTCATAGACGCATTGTACGACGCAAGCCGCGCCGGCGTGCGTATCATGCTCAACGTACGCGGCATCTGCATGCTCGTGCCGGGTATAGAAGGTATGAGCAAAAACATTTCCGTGGTTTCAATCATTGACCGCTACCTGGAGCATTCGCGCATATTCTATTTCCAGAACGGCGGCGCACCCGAACTGTATCTGTCCAGCGCCGACTGGATGAACAGAAACCTGGACCGCCGCGTGGAACTCATGTTCCCCGTTCTTGACCGCACGTTGTTCAAAGAAATCTACCACACCCTGCAGCTGTACTTTGCGGACAATACCCATGCGCACGAGCTGCAGAGTACAGGTGAATGGAAGCTGCGTACCCCGGGCAAAAACGAAGAGCCTGTGCGCGCGCAGGAGCAGCTCTACAAAAAATACAAAAAGCGCATGCAGCGCGCTGAAGCCCAGCCGGAAATAGAATTCAAAGTCAGACGCAGCGACTAGACTGCTTCTTCATAAACGCACAAGGGCGGAGGCTCCCTTCCGGGACAACCTCCGCCCTTGCTGTTTTAAAAGACCGGTCTATTATTTATCGCGCATCTTTGCCACGCGCTCCTCAATGGTGTTGATATTGTTCACCATCAGGATCGGCTGGCCGGTGGCATCAAGCGCATCACGCCACATGGAGCCCTCGGGATCCACATAATGGCGCTGCTTGGTCACCATCTTGATAGGCAGGTGCACGTACTTGCCGTGAACCAGACCGACCACCATCTTGGTACGGCCTGACATGGCGGCATGCACCGCATTGTTGCCCAGACGTTCGCAGTAGATAGAATCGTTGGCATTCGTCACCGCAGCGCGGATCTGATAGCCGGGATCAATATACTTCAGGTTGATATGCGTATTGCTGCGGGCAAAGTATTCAATGATATTGTCGCGCAGGAATGTACCGATATCCGCAAGCCGCTTGTTACCGGAATCATCCTTCTGGTTCGTCGCGTCAAGCAGATCCTGACCGGCGCCCTCGGCAACGATAATAACCGCATGGTGGCGTTCTTCCAGACGTTTTGACAGATGCGCCAGGAATCCGTTAGGACCGTCCAGATCGAACGGAACTTCAGGAATCAGACAGAAATTAGCCTCATGGCTTGCCAGTGCAGTAGCCATGGCAATAAAGCCGGACTCACGTCCCATAACCTTCATAAGACCAATACCGTTAATCTGTGAGTGCGCTTCCATGTGGATGGACGTCACCGCGTCCTTGGCCTGCTGAACCGCAGTCTCAAAACCGAACGAACGGTCAATGAATTCAAAATCATTATCCACAGTCTTAGGAATACCGATAACAGCGCACTTCATTCCGCGCTTTTCAATCTCGCAGGCAATGTCATAGGCGCCGCGCTGCGTGCCGTCTCCACCGAGCACATACAGCTGGTTGATATTCTGACGCTCGATGCAGTCAACGATATCAACAACACGGTTGCCGCCGCCGCGGCTGGTACCGAGGAACGAACCGCCGATTTTATGGATTTCATCCACCATATCAGGAGTAAGCGGAACCACCGGATACTGATACTCAGGCAGGAATCCCTTGTAGCCGAACTGGAATCCGTTAATACGGCGCACGCCGTAACGGTTGTACAGACAGCGCACGATAGCGCGCATAACATCGTTCAAACCGGGGCACAAACCGCCGCAGGTACAGATCGCCGCATTCACATGCACAGGATCAAAATAAATAAGCTCGCGCGGGCCGGCCTTCTCCATCAGATTAGTCTTGTCCAGCGCGGTCTTTGTCTCCAAATCACCGTACACCGCAATTGATTCCCGAACAAAAGAATCATTACGTACATAGTTAGCACGGAAATCTCCATGCACATGAGAAAGTTCAATCGGTGATTGAATCTTACACGGCCCAAGCTGCTCAATCGTAAAATCCATCTCATCTTTTGCAGATCCAGCCATAGCAACTCCTTAAAAAATCCGCATCGCGGCATTGCCCAAAGGCACAAGTCCCCTTAGGCGGACTACACACCTGCCCGCCATGCATTGTATCATGCATCAAATAATGCAATATATATAGAAGAATATACAGAAAAACGCTTTTATTCAATGCCTGCGGCCCTCCGCATAGTGTGCTGACGTAAAAACCAGAATACTGCCCTGCCCCAAAACTACAAAAGGCTTCACCGGCGCGGTCCGTTTACCGCAGTTTTTTCACCAGCCGGTCAGGCATGCTCTGCACAAAATTCACCGGAAGCTAAAGTCCGTCATTTCACTCCTGGTTAGCCGTACACACCCAGGGTTTCTTTCACGGAATCTACAGGAGGCTATATGAAAAAGGTTATCGGAGCTGTTGTTGCCGGTACGCTGGTTGCCGGAATGGCATCTGCGGATATTGCTGTTAAGCTGAACAGCCGTTTGCGCCCGTCTCTGTACAAGATGACTGAGACCTATGCTAACAAAGGTGCAAAAGAGACCAAGCTGTGGGATTTCAGCAATGCTGACCACAAAGACACGCTTACCTTTGTGGGAAGCGGTGACAATTGTGGTGTCGAGGTTGCTGTTTCTTTGCAGAACCTGAAGTCTGAACTGGGTAGTACAAAAACCGGATCTCAGGAATCTGAGGATGACAATTCAGCAACAAGTGATAAAGAAATTAAAATGGACGGCAAATATTTCGGCTGGATGAGCTGGAATGCCCTTAAGCTGACCATCGGCCGTTTTGACAGCCGCTATATCGACTACTATGGCAAGACAGCTGTTGAAGAAGGTCTGCTTGACAACGACCTCGTAAAATTCGGTGTCAACCCCGAATTTAAGCAGAAGACATTCCTGTATGATTTCAACAACATTTCAACTTTTGCTGGTAATAAACAGAACGCTTTGATCGTAGACTATACAATCGATGCAGACTCAGCAAAAATCCTGCTCAAAGGTGGTCTTGTTGCATCAAGGTACAAGGATGACACAGAGAATTTTTACAAGGGTGATGACAAAAGCTTACAGGGTGCTGGCTATGTGGCAGAAGTTGACGTAGCTCTGCAGCCTGCAAATCTGCAGTTCATCGTAAAGCTGCCCACGCAGCATCAGATGGGCTTCGGTGCTTATGCAGATGTAAAAGCTGTTGAAAACCTTGGTCTGGCATTCGGTTTCACCTATGGCCAGCAGTCTGAGTATGACACATACACATCTGCAACTGATAAGACAACAAAAGGCAAGTGGTCTGCATGGGCGTTCGATGCTCGTGCATTCTACAAAGTGTCTGACCCGCTTGCTGTAGGTGTATCAGCTAAATACAGCAACTACAAACCTGATGGAGTTGATGCAGAGACCGCTCTGGAACTCATCGGCAGCGTACAGTATGTTGCAAGCGACCTGCTCACCGCACAGCTTGATGCCGGTCTGTACTACGAAGATCTTGACGACAACGACAAAAAGAATGTTGCAGAGAACTTTGTAGGACTTCGTCCTGCTGTAAAGATCAATGCCAGCAAACAGGCAGCTGTTACCGCAGCTCTGGAATGCCGCTTTGCTATCAACGGTGGCGATGCAGATGGCACAACTGCTACAAAAACAAGCATTTCTATCCCCGTTATCGCTCGCGTAAAGCTGTAATCCAGCAAACGGCAAAAGCCGTAGCAAATACGCAGCATAGCGTATAAAAACGGCGGACACCGCCGCGGTCCAAAAACCGCCCGGTGCCCGCCGTTTTTTTTATGTCCGCCTGCCTGTATC
>Ga0256405_10011681_pt1 | contig 11112 bp, 10 predicted proteins | sample RumenRJG_02DNA_FD_189096 | JGI IMG/M metagenome (GOLD analysis project Ga0256405, IMG submission 189096) | Bovine rumen microbial communities from Lethbridge, Alberta, Canada - RJG_02 | ecosystem: Host-associated > Mammals > Digestive system > Stomach > Rumen | place: Canada: Alberta...
GTTGGGAGCAGATAGCATCGCAGATTATCTGCGGAAAAAAATAGGATAACCAAAGTTAAGTGGGGGACAGCTTTAGTGGGGTCCGTTAGTGGGGGCTGCCCGTGGGGTTAGTCCGTGGGGGCTGTGATATTTTTTTCATCAAAAAAGGGAAGGATAATCGCATTGTCCTTACTTAACAAGAAATATCGTATAATAGTACAAAGGCTTTGCACTATTTTTTGAAAAACTCAACTGTTAAACCCCCGGATTTTTGATGCTTTTTCATATTTTTCCGGTTCTTTACCAATGGATTCCGTTTCTGTCAAAGGCAGCTAAAATGCATATAACAAGTTACCCTTCGGTTTGAAACATGAAATTCCGAAGAGAATATCAATAATCCACGAAAAGAGAAATATAACATTGACAAAGAATTTTTTTAACGATAGAATTTTTATATTGTGACAATTGTATTGGGAGATGCCGGAAGATTTATATTGTGTCTTCGGCATTTAACCGAAGGGCATATCAAGGAGGTAGAGTCTATGAGTAAAGAACAGTTTATCAGAGCTAACAGACAGGCGTTCGGGATTAACTGCGCCGTACTGGTAGTTGCTACAATACTTATGCTCTTTCAGGGGCTTAAGACCGGCTTTAATTATGTTGTGATCGTCGAAATGGTGGCAGCGGCGTTATGCTTTGTATCATTTTTCTTCGGAATGACGAAGGGACGCGACAACAAGCTCGGTATTATTTTCATACTTACCGGTGCAGCTATGGTATACATTGTCATCATGCTGGTCCAGAACGATCTTATTTACTATGCATACGGTGTTCCGATCCTGATCTCCTGCATCGTATATATGAACCCCAAGGTAGCCATGATGGGCTCCTGTGAGCTGCTTTTTGCATATGTCATCGTATTCATCCGTACCATCGCCGGCGGTAACGGCGATCTGAAAGTACTTATCATAGATACGGCAACCCTGATACTTTGCCTGGTATCGTCCAACCTTGTAATCAGACTGCTTAAGCAGATCACCGATGAGAACCGTATCGCGATCGAGTCATCAATGGAAGAGCAGAAACAGGTTTCCGACAGGATACTCAGCACCGCTTCCGATATCACTGAGCTCTACCGCGAAGTGGACGTGCAGATGGAATCGCTTAAAAATATCTTAAACGGCAACAGCCAGGCAATGGAGCAGATCGCCTCCAGCACCGATAATACCGCACAGGCTATTACCGTTCAGGCGGAAATGTGCCAGAACATTACCAACGAGACCGAAGCTACCAGAAAGAGCAAGGATGAGATGGTCGAGGCTACAAGGACTGCCAAGGATATCATTGTTGAAGGCAATGCAGTTCTGAACAAACTGAAGGAGAAATCCGCTGCGGTTGAGACGGAGGGCAGAGAGACAATGTCCGCAACTTCTGTTGTTACCGGCAAGATCAGCGATGTACAGCAGATATTGGGATCTATCCTTTCCATTTCCAATCAGACCAATCTTCTTGCGCTTAATGCTTCTATAGAGGCGGCCAGAGCAGGAGATGCCGGACGCGGATTCGCGGTTGTTGCCGATGAGATCAGAACTCTTTCCGAGCAGACCAACGAAGCATCCAACAAGATCACCGATATCATCAATGAACTTACGGACAATATCGACCTGACGATATCCAGTATTGGAAGGACCATGGATTCCGTAAAAGAACAGAATGAAATGATCGTTACCACAGGAGAGCGTTTTGACGCGATCAACGCCAATGTAACCGCACTTATCGATATATTTGCAGGACTTGAGGACGGCGTGAACAAGATCACAAGATCAACAACAGAGATCAACGACAGCATTACAAACCTTTCCTCAGGCAGCGAAGAGGTTGCCTCACTGTCAGGTGAAGGCGCGTCCGCAGCAGCCGAGGCTGTAAAGGCCTGTGATACGCTTGACGATATGCTTGCTAAGATCCGTAAGGCAGTTAACAGCCTGTCGGCGTGAGAGAAAGTGTTATACTCCCATTTTTGACAGTTCAAAGATAATAAAAGTGCCATCATCCCTTGATATATAAGGGCTGTGGCACTTTTGTCCTTCGTTGTGGTCTATAGTAATTTTTTATCCTTGCTTATTTTTTCAATGGATTTCATTTTGCTCTTGCTGATGAACTGCCAGTCGGTACGGAAACCGCATGCCTGATGTAGCGCATCTGTCAACGCAGTTCTCTGGTAAAGTGGAATGAAACCTTGTTCTTCAATCTCGGCGAAATTCATTTCCCTATCCGCCTGCAAAAACCTTTCGCTTATCAAAATCGAGCTGCCTATCGGCATGGAAAGAAATCTGTACCCTCTTTTGAGTCTGTTCATCTGTATAAAACGAAAAAGTTGACGAAAAAAGTAAGGCCTGTCCAGTCCTCGACCTCATACCCATTAGGGACAATTTCCGGATAACCAAAGTTAAGTGGGGGACAGCTTTAGTGGGGTCCGTTAGTGGGGGCTGCCCGTGGGGTTAGTGGGGGCTGTGATATTTTTTTCATCAAAAAAGGGAAGGATAATCGCATTGTCCTTCCCTGCCTCTTTTTATAGAATATAGTTTGCACACTAAATTTCTCATAGGAGGCTACATGAATAATATCACAGATTTACTGGACTTAGAAGATGAAGATTTGATCGTCTCTTCTACGCTCATTGAGGGCACCACCAAGATTCTCACCATTGAAACCACCCTGGTGCCTCACTACTGTCCCTGCTGTAGTTGCAAGATGCACTCTCGCGGGATACGACTTCGTAAGGTGTCACACCCAATCTTACAGGACGGCTATTCGTTAATCCTCAACATCAAACAACGTCGTTGGAAATGCACGAACGAAGCCTGTTGCTACGAAGCTAATGACGAATTCCGGTTCGTTAATAAACGTCGTAGAAGCACCAATGCTACCGATTGGCTTATCGTATCTGCTTTTAGGGATTTATCGGTCTCTGCAGCTGATATAGCCAGGCGTTTCAAGACCTCTGACACCCATGTTCTTTCAGTCTTTGACCGTTATGTCCGTCTTCAAAGACTTCCTCTTACTGAAATAGTTTCTGTTGATGAAGTGTTTACAGATATGGCTGACGACTGTAAATACGCCCTAGTCATTCAAGATTTTAAGACCGGTGATCCAATCGATATACTTCGTAGCCGCAGGACAAAGATCACAGAGCCATACTTCGCGGCAATACCTATTGAGGAACGTTGTCGTGTAAAATATCTGCTATCGGATATGTACAATCCCTACTTGTCTTTCGTTGACAAGTACTTTCCTAATGCCGTTGCAGTTGTAGATTCCTTTCATGTCATTCAATGGGTCACAAACGCCATCGACAGATATATCCGCAGTCTGGAAAAGCATTATCGCCAACGTGACCGGGAACTTGAAGCAAAACGATCCGCTGTCGCAGGCCGACCAATATCGCTCCCTGAATCAGATGAAATATATATGTTGCGTAAATATCGCTGGCTTGTGTTGATGAATCAAAGCAGCATTACTTACCATGTAGACCTGAGAATTGACCGACACTTTCGCTATTGCATGAACACCTACGATTATGAAAGCAAACTCTTCAGCATAGATCCACGCCTCAGAACACTTAGAGACTTAAAAGAACAGTACGTGCGTTTCAATGCCCGTAATGCAGGACAACCATCTGTTGCCGCAGAAGAGCTTGAAGATCTGATAACCGACTACCATTACTCCGGAGACGGTATATTTGTAAGCTTTGCAAGACTGTTAACCAAATATAAAGAGCCAATAATAAACTCATTTGTAATGGCTGAGAAATACGGTCCCGGGGGCCTTTATACCAGCCGATTATCAAACGGTCCTATTGAATCAATGAATCGAAAGTTAAAAGACCTGAAGCGTCTCGGGCGCGGTTACAATAACTTTGAGCATTTCAGGAACAGGTTTCTTTATGCTACTCGTAACAATCCAATCCTTGATGCAACCGGAGACGATGACCAAGTTCAGTATTACGAGGAGGAAAACGAATAAACATCTGCCCCCACTAACAGCCCCCATTAAAGAAGCACTAAAATAAGGGCAGCCCCCACGGACTGCCCCCACTAAACTTTGGGAAACCCCACTTAACTTTGGTTATCCAAAAAATATAAAAAAATTACGATCCTTTCACGGATTAGAACTCCTTATGTCCCACATAAGGGATGAAAGGCAAAAAGCCAATCGGAAAGGAGCCTAAAATGGAGGATTACAAAGACAGCGATTATGTAAAGATTTTCAGACACCTGGCAACCCACTTGGATGCCTATTTTTTCGCATTGGATGGTCCGATGTCACCTAAGCAATTAAAAGATATGATCATGGATTATGCGAGGAAGCCTGAATCAACGGCAAGAGCAATGGTTAAGGATCTTACTGGATCCAATAAGGGATTATTTAATTATGATGAAGAGAAAAACCTGCTCCTGCTTGACAAGGATCTTGTTGATCAATTCTATGAAAACATAGACTTTCTGCTTGATCACGAATCGCAGGTAAAAAGAATCAAAAAAGAAAATGCGGAATTGGAGGAATGCATACGCCAGCTTCGAAGTAAAATCTGGAACTTGGAGAAGCTGATCGGCAAATATCGGGATACCTATGGGGATATTGACAGTTCCTCTGATGTAATATCACAGTAAACTATCCGGAGGATGAGCGCTATGAATGAATCCGAGGGACTTTACTGCGGAGATATTGACAATTTAATACTCAGATACCAAAGTGCTCTCGGATATGATAAAATCTATCTAAATAGCCACGCAGTGAACGATATGCGTAGAGATTTAGAAACCCAAATAGAGAAAAAACTGAAGGGAGTACATAAAAACAAAATATGCCAGACTGCAGACGGACGGTTTAAGACTCATAACCCACAGGTTATTAAAAAGACAAAGCTTGAGCTGTTGATCGCTCTTTATGAATATTACTTTCATAAAACGCCACTCAATACTCGCAGGAGGAATACGATAAAGACTTTGTATCCTCAATGGCTCAAGGAATATGACATTCTGATAGCACAGGGGCACAGATCTGTTGGAAGTAAAAGACATTACGAGGGTGATTATCGTAAACATCTTGCCGGTTCAGAACTTGAGAACAAGGATATTACAAAAATTACCTATCAGGAGATAAAGAACTATTACGCTGGTATTACTGCAAATCAGACTATTACGCGGAAGAATCTCAATAATGTCAAAACGCTTATAAACCACATTTTTGATTATGCCCGTGATAAGAATCTGCCAGTGATCAACACTCATGATATCAGAACCCTGGACCTTAGCTGTAAGGAAACGGATAACGAGGACAAGGTTTACAGTGATGAGGAAAGGAATGAGGTCTTAAAGGTCTGTATTAGCCGTAATGATGTCTATTCCAGATGTATTGGGCTGATGTTCTGCCTGTGTGTAAGAGTAGGGGAAATGAAGGCTTTAAAGTGGTCTGATGTTGATTTTGAGAACAAAAGGGTATTTATTCATCGTTCAATGATCCAGATAAAGGAAGATGGCGTATACAAGGAAAAATGCGTCGACCGTACCAAAGGCAGAAAGAAGAAATGCAACAGGTATCAGAATCTGTCTGACCTCGCAATATTCTTTCTTAAGGAGCAACGCAAAGAAACCGCCTTTAGCGAATATGTCTTTGTATCAAACGGTCATCCTTTACAGACCAATATGGTCAACAGAAAACTCAAACATATCTGTGAGCAGGCGGGAGTAGGTTATCTATCCTCTCATAAGATCAGATTCTGGGCGGTTACAGCAATGTATGATTCAAACTTGCCTGATTATGTGATTCAATACACGGCAGGTCATGCCGATCCTGCTACGACAAATCACTATAAGAGACCGGAAAAACTCGGTAAGAAGATCGAGCCTGATACTTGGAACAGGATGTTTGGGTAAAAAAATACAAATGCAGCAACCGCAAGGGTTGTACCACATTTGTACCATCTTGAATGCCCAATTCTCGGGCAATAGAAGTGCGGATGAAGGGACTCGAACCCACACGCTTACGCACAAGAACCTAAATCTTGCATGTCTACCAATTCCATCACATCCGCAAAACATGGCTATTTTACAGCATTTTAGACTTTTAGTCAATCATTTGACAAAATCTTTCAGCGGGGTACAATTAATTTGTAATCTGCTGTAAGATAAACGGCCAAAACCGGTAGCGTCCGGCGCCGGCTATCAAAGAGGAATTTTATATGTTTAATATTCACGATATTACAAGAGATGAATTTATGCTCGACGGCATTTTCGCCGAGGAAGGATACGACTGGTGGTGGCATTCCTTTACGGGAATCAGTGAAAAGACCGGAGAGGAGAAGGCTTTCTTTATTGAGTTTTTCACCTGTAATCCGGAGCTTGGAGAGGATAAGCCGGTACTTGGTCAGCTGCCGGAGAATAAAAAGTTCGGCATAAGACCGTCATATCTTATGATAAAGGCGGGCTGTTGGGGTGAAGACGCCTGCCAGATACACAGATTCTTCGGATGGGATAAGGTTGATATCCGTAAGAAAGCGCCCTTTTGTATAGAGGCTGACGACTGCTACCTGTCGGAAACCGAGCTTCGCGGCAGCGTAAGCGTTTTTGACGAGGAGGCGGAGGCCCATCCCGAGTATATGTGCGAAAGCGGTGAGATGACCTGGAAGCTTAATATAAACAAAAAAATTGCTTTCAATGTCGGATACGGCGCCGGAAAAACATTTAGAAATTTAAAGGCTTTTGAGATGTATTGGCATGCCGAAGGGATGAAGACAGGCTACAGCGGATATGTATATTACAATGGTGTAAAGTATAATGTTTCGGAAGATACCTGCTACGGATATGCGGACAAAAACTGGGGCGAGAATTTTACAAGTCCCTGGGTATGGCTCTCCTCGAACTGCCTTACAAGCAATATCACGGGCAAACAGCTTAAAAACAGTGCATTTGATATAGGCGGAGGAAGACCGAAAGCCTTCGGATTTGAATTTGACAGAAAACTTCTCGGAGCTCTTTACTACGAAGGAAATGAATTTGAATATAATTTCTCAAAGCTTTGGACTCTTCCGCGAACACGTTTTAAGTGCGAGGAGACGGATGACGAGATCATCTGGCATGTAAATATGGACAATGCCGACTCAATGATAAGAACACGTTTCAGATGTAAAAAGAAGGAGATGCTCCTTGTTAATTACGAATCTCCCGACGGACAAAAGCGTCACAACAGACTTTGGAACGGCGGAACCGGAGAGGGCAGGATACTACTTTACAAAAAGAGTTTTGACGGAAGCCTTAAGCTCATCGACGATATCAGCGTAAGCCATCTTGGATGTGAGTATGGTGAGTACTCGGAAAAAAACCAAAATTGACGGGAATGGGCAGGAAAACGTTTTCAAAAATATATTGAAACTTTCACAGAACCATAGTATATTACAATTATGCAGAGTTTTTTACATCTGTAAAAACGGTTTCCGCAAAGAGGTAGGAAACCGGGCGCAACTGATTTAAATCATTCACCAGACAAGAGGATTATTCTATGAGAAAAGCAGGTATTTTATTCCCCGTATTTTCCCTTCCCGGGGCTTACGGAATCGGTACTCTCGGCAAAGAGGCCTTCGCTTTTGTTGATTTTCTAAAGGAGGCTGGCCAGTCCATCTGGCAGATTCTCCCCCTTGGACCTACCGGCTACGGCGACAGCCCTTATCAGTCTTTTTCATCCTTTGCCGGAAATCCTTATTTTATCGATCTTGAGACTCTTATAGAGGAGGGACTTCTGACAAAGGCGCAGTGTGACGCCGTAAACTTCGGAGACAATCCTTTTGATATAGATTACGAAAAGCTCTATTTCGGACGTTTTAAGCTTTATCGTAAAGCATATGATGCTGCGAAGAAAAAGGGGATTATCGCTTCATCGAAATACAAAAAATTTGTAAAGAATAATTCCTACTGGCTTGAGGATTACGCCCTTTATATGGCGGTAAAGGATTCCTTCGGCGGTGTGAATTTCATGGAGTGGGATGAGCCCATCAGAAGACGTGACAAAAAAGCCATCGCTACTTACGAAAAGAAACTGGCTGATGAGATCGAATGCTACAAGTTCCAGCAGTTCCTCTTTGCCTCGCAGTGGGAGAAACTGAAAAAGTACGCAAACAAAAAGGGAATTGAGATCATCGGAGATATCCCTATTTACGTTGCTTTTGACAGCGCGGATACATGGGCAAATCCCTCTTTATTTGAGCTTGATAAAGAAGGGTATCCAACAAAGGTTGCGGGATGTCCTCCCGATTGCTTTACCGCAGACGGACAGCTCTGGGGCAACCCTCTTTACAAATGGCCTGAACATAAAAAGACCGGATACAAGTGGTGGCTTAACCGCATGAAGAAGTGCTTTGAACTCTATGATGTCGTTCGTATCGATCACTTCAGAGGATTCGATGAGTACTGGGCTGTTCCCTACGGTGATAAAACAGCTGTGGGCGGAAAATGGCTGAAGGGTCCCGGATACAGTCTCTTTGCGGCGATCAATAAAGAGTTTGGAACCGGAAGGATCATCGCTGAGGATCTGGGATTCATCACGGACAGCGTAAGAAATCTCATAAAAAGATGCGGATATCCCGGAATGAAGATCCTTCAATTTGCGTTTGATGCGGGCGGGGACAGTGAGCATCTTCCTCATTATTGTGACAAAAACTATGTTGTTTATACCGGAACTCATGATAACTTCACCCTGAAGGCGTGGATCGATCAGATGGGGAAAGAGGATGTGAAGTTTGCAAAGAAGTATCTTAATGTAAAGAAGAGAAAGCAGCTCCCCGAAGGATATCTCCGTGCGGCACACCAGACAGCGGCGGAGACCTGCGTGATCCCCATCCAGGATTACATGTTCCTGGGAAATGAAGCCAGAATAAATGCGCCCTCCACTCTCGGTATCAACTGGAGATGGAGAATAGATGAAAAAGAGTTAAACGAAACTCTTGCCAAATACATCAGGGGATATGCAAAGACTTACGGAAGACTTCCGAAGAAACCTGAAAAGCCCGAAAAGGCGTGAGAATCTCGCATAGTAATTCCACGAAAGTTTGAAGAACTTTCCAGATAAAACTATAAGAAAAACGAGCCTCCCCAAACGGGAGGCTCAAATTGTTTTATACAGATCTATTCCGGATCGTCCTTGTAGACATCGGCCATTGCCATGTTTGAGTTGTGGAATTCTTTGATGTAGGTAACTTCATCTCCGAACCAGTCGGGGGGGAGAAACACATCGGCAGCTTCCTTGCTTCCGAACTCAACCTCTGCCATAACGAGGGGGGCAAAGGGCTCGTCAAATACATCGAGCTCGATGATAAGAGAGTAACCGTCGGGGGGCTTGGGGGCTCCCTCGACAACCTTAGGATGCTCAAGGGGAATAATATAACGTCTCTTACAGATAACGTTTCCGTCGGCCTTTAAGAGGAGATGGTAGTAAGCATCTTTGGTAAGAGGAAGATTCATTTCCTCACGGGCCAACATCCCGGAGCCTTTGTATGTCATATAATAATCGTCGTCCTCACGACGGATTCTTACAACCGGAGAAATATTAAGGTATGCCTGTTCAATACGCTTTGAAGGATAAGACTCAAGATCGGCAGGGATTTTCTTAATTAAAAATTTACGTTCGATTTCCATCTGACGCTCCGTCCAAAAATTATTCTGTACTTTATCGTACTAAAATAGTATAAACTATATTTATAGAAAATAAAAGTCATAGAAAATTAAGTATTTCTAAAGATTGGAGACAAAAATGGCTAAGATCGCGGTTATGCTGGCAGAAGGTTTTGAAGAGATTGAGGGACTTACCGTTGTTGACATCTGCAGAAGATGCGGTATCGAGGTTGTTACGGTATCAATCACAGATGATAAATGTGTTATGGGATCCCACAAGATTCCTGTTATTGCAGATGATACCTTTAAAAATACAGATTTCGGAAATATCGATATGATCGTTCTTCCCGGTGGACTTAAAGGAACTCAGAATCTTGAAGCCTGTGAGCCCCTTATGGAAAAGATTGATGAGTTTTACAAGTCCGATAAGCTTATTGCGGCGATTTGCGCTGCTCCCAGTATCTTTGGGCACAGAGATATCTTAAACGGACGGATTGCCTGCAGCTATCCCTCTTTCGAAGGACATCTTCTCGGGGCTATCGTTTCACAGAATCCGGTTGAAAAATCAGATAATGTTATCACCGGAAGAGGAATGGGCGTATCCATCGAGTTTGCATTAAAGATAGCGGAGCAATTTGTAAGCAAGGATAAGGTAGATGACGTAGCTACGGGAATAATCTACAGGTAAGTTTCCCTAAAATATCAGTATTGGATAAAAAAATACGCTTTTAGATATTGACAATTTTCTTGCGAAGCGTTAAATTATTGGAGTGTGCGTGGAAGCTCCCGTGTCAAGTTCGCTTTCCTCAAGCTTTTAGAGGATTTAAGATCTTGGGGAAGGTGAACTGGTTTCCGAAGCATCATCCTATAAAATCAAAGGAGGTGTATCAAATGGCAAACATCAAATCTGCAAAGAAGAGAATTCTCGTTAGCCGTCGCAATGCTGATAAGAACAAGGCAGAGCGTTCAGAGGTTAAGACCGCTATAAAGAAAGTTTATGCAGCAATCGAGAGCGGTGACAAGAAGGCAGCTCAGGCTGAGCTTGTTGCAGCCACCAAGACAATCGAGATGGCAGGTACCAAGGGCGTTTATCACAAGAACAACGTTGCCCGCAAGGTTTCCCGCATCAGCAAGGCTGTTAACGCTATGGCTTAATCTTAAAATTATAGATTACTGAAAGTACCTGTACCCGTCATACAGGTACTTTTTTAGTATATGAAATGTTATAATCATTATGTATAATACGTTATAGGTAAAAATTATAACAAAGACATATCTATTGTAAGAATGAGTAGGGAGTAGGAATGAAGATTATTGATATCCTTAATAAAAAGAATATGTCTCTTTCTTTTGAGGTTTTTCCGCCTAAGAAGGAGAGTGGTTTTGAAAGCGTAAAGACCGCTACCGAAGAGATTGCCGCCTGTGGTCCCGCGTTTATGAGCGTTACATACGGAGCGGGCGGGGGAACAAG